>Ga0136636_10001479_pt1 | contig 13720 bp, 4 predicted proteins | sample AntDrymUQ8522106_2_FD_104653 | JGI IMG/M metagenome (GOLD analysis project Ga0136636, IMG submission 104653) | Polar desert sand microbial communities from Dry Valleys, Antarctica - metaG UQ852 (21.06) | ecosystem: Environmental > Terrestrial > Soil > Desert | place: Antarctica: Dry Valley... | reverse complement strand
TGAAGTTTTGGTGCCATTGCTGGCCATTACCTGTAAATCAGGGTTAATCGCGCCAATCGTCAGGGGGTAGCAGTTTTCTGCCAATACCCAATCGGCTGCTGTGTCGGAATCGTCTTCGCATTTGCGAATCACGTCGCCACCATTCAACAAGCCGGTAAAACCATTACAACCTGCATAGCCATTCGTAGACACCTCGTCGAAGATGGTGCCCATATAAGAAATGGTATAGCAAGCAGGCATATTAGCCGAGCCATTAAAGGTAAAGTTAAATACCTGGGTGCCGCCAACCGGCAAAATTGTTCCCGCCAAAGAAGGCAACATAGTCACTGGCCCAAGGGTCTGATTGGCTACAGGGTTGACGGATAGACGTTTGATTTCCAGGCAGGAAATATCAATATCCGCCGGGCCAAGGTTTGAGATCTCCAGACGGTCAATTCCTCCAGACTGCGTCACTTCAGTGATGAGCAGCAAGGGTTGGTTCTGCACGGTGTATCTCACCCAAGAGTCTCCCAGGTCAAAGAATTTGCCGCTTGCGTCCGTTACCCCGCAGTCTTTGCGTTGGGTGAGAGCTGCATCCCCGTAAATAGAGTAGGTTACCCCATAGTTGTTTCTACATGGACCAGAATAAGTAGGTGCAATATTGAAAACTTTCGCACCACACAACCAGGGATCATTATCCTGTAATTTATTGGCCGGACAACTCAAGACCGGGACTTGCCAGTAATCGTTTACGATCACTTTGATTTGACAGGTGTCCTTATTTCCATAAGGATCCTTGGCTTCCCAATACAGGATCGTAGTGCCTACCGGGAAACGGCTGCCAGTGTTGAGGCCGGTATTGTCGATTTTAGTTATCGTTGGGATGCTACAGTTGTCCGTAGCTAACGGAAGCGCAAAACCAACATAAGCATCGCAGTGTCCCGATTCAGCATTCTGCACGACTGGTGGAGCTGGGCAATTGATGAAATGAGGAGGATCATCGTCTGAAACGGTGATATACATAGAGCAACTTACAAAGTTGCCTTGAGCATCTTCTGCATAATAGGTTACGACAGACAGACCCAATTGGAACTCATAGGTTGCAATAAAGAAGTCGTCAAGTGGTGCAGGCGGCCTTCTGTTCAACAAGGCATTCAGGGTATGCGGCCCTTCAATGGTACCGTCAGGGTTTGTAATTCTGTAATCATACAACACCACTGCACAGTTGTCTGTTGGCAATGGGTGCATCCAGGTGTACTGACTCTCACAGAGGTATTCCTCCGTAGTCAAGGTATGATTGGAAGGAGGGCAAGTGATCATCGGACCTTCGGTGAGGTCATCATTGTCGCAGGAGCCGGAGCGGAAGATCTCACAACCGCGGGCATCAACAATGGTGAAAGACCAAACTGGCTGTGTGTATACGATGAGCAATTTGCCCAGATATTGCTGAAAATCAGTGATGTCGTGGCCATTTGCCACGTTGTAAACATACATGCCATTGGAATCAATGACCGTACCGTCGCCAAATACATCAAGGCGTCCGCCAGTGTATTGAATCGTGTAAGGCTCAAGACCACCGAAGAGCGTGCCCAGATCTACCACGCGCTCATCCTCGCTAATACATTCACACTCTGGAGAAGCCATCACGAGTGGCTGACGGAGTTCAAACACGGCATGCTCTACTTTGAAGCATCCGACATTGGAATAATTACCCCCAGGAGGCGGGGTGTTACCAGGCAAAAGAATGTACGAAATCGTTACAAATCCAGTGCCTGTTCCAGGCGTATAAACACCATCCAGGGTGATCGTACCTGGCGTACCAGTGGCAGGATGTGAGAAAGCAGTGATGCCGAAATACCCACGCGAGCCAGCCAAAACAGTTGGCACTTGCGCATGGGTAATTTTAAACCCGTTCGCCAGGGTAATGGTCAGGTAATTCGAGAAGTCTAACTGTGAAGGATTGTTGGCATCCAAACAGATTTCTGGTGGATCCATCGTAATGTTGATACCATCCAGGTAGTCTATTACTTTCAACCGTGCGATACAAGTTCTGAAGTTTCCAGCAGCATCTCTAATTCTTAGGTTGATAAAATTATTACCTACCTCAGAACAATCATAAGTAAGAGATGAAGCATAAGTACCGGCAATCTTTTGAATCTGAATAATTGGATTGGGGTCGCAGTTATCTGTAGAACCGCCGTCCATATAAGGACTTCCGCCTGCTGCAGTGGCATATACGGTAGCACTACCGCTTATATTCAATTTAACTTCCTGGTCTACACATTTGGCATCTGGTTTTTGATTGTCCTCCAAGGTTACAGAGAACGTGCATTGGGTGCTTTCGCCAGCATCCGCAGCATCACCATCTGCATTTAAATCCACCAGCATGGTATAAGTAACAACGGTAGTTCCAAGCGGAAAAGTCCTGCCACTTACGTCATTATGTGTACCTCTATTACCCACTGTGTACGGGGTTACCACTGAAAAATCAACAAATCCAGGTACCGCAGGATAGTTAACAGCATAATTGATTATGGTAGCACAACCCACCCCGGAGCTTGGAGAGAGCCCTAGTACCACTGCAATACAGGAATCAACTTCGGTATAGACCGTCACGTTATTTGGACAAGCCAGAATAGGTTGGCCGGCAGTTACCGTTACCGGGAAGGTACACTCCGAAGCATTAGCATTACAGTTATAGGCAGTATAAGTTACCATATAAGTGCCAGGCGAAGTGGATAGCACCGACCCTGGAATTGGGCCAGCAGTCTGATAAATACCAGAGGTTGTTACCATCGGCACGGGAGGGACCGGAGTGCCGAAAAAGTCTGTATCATCCGTACCGGCAGTCCTGCCTATATATTGAAGGTTGCCGCCATAACAAGCATCTTCAGCCATTGGAATCGACCAGTTGGCTGCTGTTTGACAACTAAGATCCTCTGTAAACACATATCCGTTTGGAGGGCAGTTTAAAAAAAGTGGAGGCGAAGCGTTAACGACCCCCACTACCACATCGTTAGCATCTGTGAACACCAAAGGAATGTCACACTGTAAACTAGCAATTACCCCATTTATTATAGGTCCTGCAACTGGAATAAGGTTAAATAAAGGGGCCAGTAAATCCAGTAGATTAAGTTCTTGACCCGTTGCTTCCCCACAAACCGCGGTTGTCTTATACGGCCAGCCAACTACGTGACGTACGGTAATACTACCGCCTGGTGTAGTAATATTGTTCGGAATATCTGAAGGTACTTCATTGGCATCCGGGAAGGTATCGTAATCTCTCGCGACAAAATCGAAGGCACCATCTCCATCTGTATCTGCAACAACGGTACCTCCAGTTCCATCAGAACCCAAGTAGGCTGCAATTGCGTCACTTATTACCTGCGCCAGCGTTTTTTCACACCAGTTCAAAGGATTAAGCCATCCAAATGGACACCAGGAGCCGAAACCATAATCCAGACACCAGGTGGCGATATCACAGATCGTGGATGCGCCATCCAGTGTTCCCAAAACAACATCGAAGCCTGGAAGATCACTTAAACCGCCATGACCTTCAGAATAAACTCTAAATTCTGTTTCATCACAAAAGATAAGATCCTTTTCAGACCTTAGTCTTGCATCTACAACTTTAATTGGTATCGTGATAGAAATGAAGGAACAGCCTATTTTGATGAATGGACTAACATCAATATTGCAAACCTCGATAGAACTGGAGCCTGGCGGGCATTCACTATCGAAGGCCGCATTGCCCGTCCCGCAAAGTCCATCATTGTACAAAATAATTTTCTTGCAAATGACTTCTTCGCAATTCGTGTAATCTCCACCCGGTAAGGGGCCACAAGCAGCCGGGGTATTATTTGTTTCTGTTAAACAAAATTCATACGTTATGGATTCACCAGCCGCAGGAGCAGCCAGGTTTACAATACCAAACGCTTGAGCTACCCCATTTAGCGTCAAAACGGGATTCGCGCCTGTGCTTGTTTTGACGACATTGACCGGAACGGACACCCCGGAACACTGCGTAGTGGAGGCATTGCTCGAACCATTCATGGTAAACCCTGGTGTAGGTTTCACAACAATGAGGAGCTTTTTTGTACTGGAATAAACCCCAGGACAAGCATTTGGGTTCGGAACCATCGAATAGGTCACATCAAAACACCCGCCAGTAGCAGGTACCGTGATAACGCTATCGCCAGCGGGCAAAATACTCAGCGGGAGACCGCTCCAAGTCCCTCCCCTGGTATTGCTTATATTTTCGTCGAACATCTGTTCGAGCGGTATTCTTTGCCCCGGCACTACGCAATCAAAAATCTTATCCTTCAACTGTGCTACAGGTGCCTTAAAAATCTTAATAGTATCCTGTGCTCTGAAAACACAGCCTGCAGCATCTGTGAAGGAGTAACGAACATAATAGCCGTTCGCAGGACTGGGTGCTGCCATCGAAACGTCCCAGGTAGCCATACCAGGTCCGCTATTTGTAAGCGCAGCGGAGTTTGGGGTCGGGGTAAAATCGCCCGTTTCTCCAGGTCCAGGGATAGGCGTGCCATTGTATGTAATATCAGCGCCATCCGTGCAGCGGTCTGCAGGGCGATTGATACTTACCGGATTGCCTACCAGAGAGATGGCATCAATAGCCCCTGGAGGATTATCCCCTAAGGAACCGTCATTTTTCCAGGTAAAGATCAAGCGCAAGGTGACTGGGCCAGTGCAGTTGCCAATATCCGCACTCTTAATCTTATAGGTGGCAGTGGTGACGCCCGCTTGATTCCACAATTGTGGGGCAGCTATTCCACCCAACATATTTGCAGGAGGGGGCAAAACCCCCGTGCCCAAAGAGACATTGGAGGCAACAGGGGTAAAGAAAGTGGGCGCCAAGCTCACAACGATGGCATCAAAGGAACTCGGTTCGCCATCCGCTTTCCAGTCGAATGAAAGCGTAAATTCCGGTACGCCTGCCGGGAAGACAATATCCCGATAAAAATGCACGACCGAAATAGCAGAACCAGGGTTATTAGTGTAAGCATTGGTCGTATCACCATCGTTGGAAATATAAGCAGAACGGCCGGTAAATCCCGTGGCTGCGGTACCTACAAACCATTGGTTGGTAAGGCCCCCATTCGCAACAGTCCAGCCGTTGGAAGCGAAGGTTATACCGGTTTGAAAGCCCCCTTCTGCAGCTGGGTTGATTAAGACCTGCGCAGAAAGTGTCCAGCATTGAACCAAGAAGAATGCCAGCAAAACGGAAAAGCCCTTTAGGGGCGTTTTGGAGGCATTGGTAAGCGAATAGGTAGAGTTACTTTTCATATATTAGATTAGAAAAAGGGAAATGGCAAATTCAAAACAGGCTATTTCAGGGCAACAAGCGCTAACAAGCGAAATTGCTTCGAAATAAACATTACAAGAAATTGAAGTCTGATACTAGAAGGGAATACCAGCACAGTCGGCTCGTAAGCCGGCTTAAAGAAGAAAGCAGCCCGTCCGAAGGGCGGCTGGTGGAGTGCTGGAAAACCTTTCATTCAACGAGATCGAAATGATGGATTAAAACTAATATGCAAACGTACATTGACCTTGTATGGATTGTTTCAGAAATATAACCAGCCCTGTTAATTAAGCAACCAAATACATCAATTTCAAAACTAGTTATTTTTTGGACTTACAGTCCGAGTGCTTCGTTCGGCTAATCAAGGTGTGAATATGGCGAGCAAATTTTCCAGTTTCTCTGCCTTGTTTGTCAGTTAACGTGGCCCGTTTTGAATAGGCAGTACCCAGGTTAATTTTTCAAACGGACTGTACCCTACTTTAATCATATCCACGGTAGGATCCACAAAATACTGCGGGGGTCTTCCATTGTAGCTAAACTTAATTTTGGCATACATTTCTGCATTGGGTATGCCATTTTTTACTGCCTCTGTGTGTATACGTTGTGCGAAAGTCTTGATCATCCTTGGATCATAGCGCATAGCTTGAATTTGCACATTGTTAATCATCGTGGGAAAGTTGATATCGCCTTCTTTACCACTGACAGGGTCTTTTAATACTAATTTAAACTCAGAAACTACACGCGAATCCGCTTTTACCCGCCAGGCGAACCGATTGCCAATGGTTGTATAATCCAAATCATTAGGCAGAAACAATCCGCGTAAGGGAAACAAAAGTTGAAAAGTAAAATAAGCGATCAGAAATCCAAGCGTCAATTTACCTATTATCGGTTGTGCCAGCGCAGTATTGGAGGGGCTTGACTGGACGAACCATCTCCGCAAAACAGGTATTTCCTCCCATTCAAAATAGAGTATGAGCGCACAAAGCATTACGAAGGGAAAAATGCCTATATCTCCAAAAATAATGGAATTTGAATAATGAAAGAGCGCGATTGGAATCACTGCCCACCTGCGAAAGGGTTTATACCACAGTAAAAGCGGTGCAAAAAAGTCCAGTGAAAAACCGAGGTACACCATCAAATTGATCCCCAGCTCTGATTTATACATAGGGGCTAAAAAACTATCAGCAGGTATTGATTCGGAGATCATTCTAGCCGGCTGTTTGAGCACCCACCAATCTGCACGCATCTTGATCAAACTGGCGAAAAAATACACACACATCACCTGTGCGGCCAATATAAACTGTTGCCATCTGGGCACCACAATGCCAGGGAGTTTGCGCTTACGAAGCGATAAAAACTGATCGGCATTGGTAAGACTCAGGAGCACCGCCAGCAGGATAAAAAGGTAAATATGGTTGTTGTAGAGGCTTTTATCCAGCAGAAACATATACAAATAAGATACCGCAAATAAGCGTGCCGCCCATTTCATAAAAACGCCAAATGCAATCAGAAACGCACAGGCCAACATGGTATAAAGGATTCCATTCAACAGGGGAGCTGGCAAGGGTTTGATCCACTCCAGGCCTTCGTAAGGAAAATTAAGTTTCGGAGACACAAAAAAACTTTGCACCATGCCCGTAAAAATGTAATTTCCCACCTCATAGGCCATGAAAAAGCCATAAAAAAACCGAAATAGCCCGATGACATACCCGTTAATCGGTTCACTCAACCAATTTTTAAATTTGTGCAAATAGGTCATGAAAAAAGTGGTGTTCCAGCGCTTATTCTGGAATATTTCGGCTCAGAAAATAGCATGTTGTGTTTGTGTGGGACACTTACACAAACACGCCCAGCAAATCACTCAGCCTTGCTCCAACTCAGGCTGCTCATTGCCCTCTTGCTTCCAACGGTCGTGCATATCTCGGAAAATCTTATTCAAAGCTTCTTGCCGTGACTTGGCAACCGTGAGGGTTTGCCCCGAGGAAAGTTGTACGTTGCGATCCCGTGGCAAGTACTTTGCGATGTGGAGCACATTGATCAGGAGCGACTTGGACAATTCTATAAATTGAAAGCTTTGCAACAACTCCTGCTTGTAGTAACCTAAGTGGCGGACGGCAACCAGTTTGTTGCCGTCCGCCAGTGAAATGTGACAAACCTGTCTATCTGCTTCAAGAAACAATACTTCCGAAGGATCCAACAAAACATATTGGGAACCGATCAATTGAAAGCACAGTTTTGAACTAAACATTGGTTGTAGTTTATTTAACCCGAATAACGCTTTGGGTGACCGTCTGAATGGCGGTTGAAACCCGAACAAAATAATTGCCAACGGGAAGGTTTTCTGCATTCCAAAGCAGGTTGCGTTTGCCCTGAGAACTGCCATTGAAAAGAATGGCTACTTCTCTGCCTAGAAGGTCAAACACCCGAACCTGCACGTTTTCTTCCTGAACGGTTTCTACCTCAATGGTTAGGGTTTCATTGAAAGGCACAGGATAGCAATTAACCGCCAGATTCATGGTTTCTGTTGGCTGATCTGTGTCAAATCTCCCTGTTACTGTAGGGCGATTTTCTCCACACACCGCATCAAACACCAAGACTGCTCCACAATCGTTTTTTTGCACCAAGTCTTCTCCAGGAACACCCACCATCAAACGTTTATCGTCGAGTGCGATGCTGCTGCCAAGGTTGTCGTTGTATGCATTCTCTGGATCTGTAAGTAAAGAAAATTCAATCCAGCCGCCATTTTCCCAACTGTAGACAAATACTGCTCCTGCACGGGAGTGTGATACTTTTTTCCACCTGGAGCCCACCGCGAGGAAATCGCCGTTAATAGAAACGGAGTACCCATAGTGCGCGCCTTTATGCCCGTTATAATCCCTCAATTTGCCATGTACGCCCCAAGAATTTTGCACGTTTCCGTGGTTTTGATATAAGACATAAGCAGAACCGCTTTCCTGGCCTTTATCGTCGTCTTTATTGGCGCCGACCACTGCCCATACACCGTCCAAATCTACGCTTACACCAAAGTTGTCATCATCTTCTCCATCAGGTGCCATGACTTTTTGGATCAAGCCCCAGTTGTTGAGGCCGCCCTCATCTTTGCGGAACACGAAGGCTGCTCCTGCATTTACCCCTTTCTCGTCATCGCCATTAGCGCTTACGATAGCATACGATCCGCTTACGGCGACGTCGTATCCAAAATGATCACCAAATTCATCATCATTGGTGCTTAGTTTTTTTACAAGATTCCAGTTGCCTGTTCCTGCTGGAACCTGTGTGTACAAGTAGGCTGCACCAGCCTCAGGCGCATTGTCACTGTTCAAGATAGCACCGATAAGCAGCATTTCGTTAGAAAAATCGAGACTGCTACCGATTTGTTCATTAGCATTTACGCCCACAATTTTTTGGAACAGCGTCCAATCTGCCGGGTTATTTCCATTGTACTTGTAAATATAGATTGCACCGGAGTTGATTCCGTTTTCATCATCCAGCGGCGAAGCTACGGCACAGAAGCCATTACCCATAGCTACTTTGGAACCAAAAAACTGGTCACCCACAGAAGTATTATCCGGGAATAATTGAAGTGCCTTCGACCACTCGCCTGTGTTTGGATCGCGATAAAGCAGGTAAGCCGTACCAATTTGTTGCCCGACTGCATTGGTTTGATTAGAGCCCGCAATACCCCAGTCTCCTTTCATGTCTACACTTTCGCCAAGGCGATTGTTGGTCGCTGGGTCATTGGCAAACCACCTGGTGTCAAGTGCCCATTCCTCAATCTCATCGGTAAAGCCATCACAATCATCATCTATATCATTGCAGATTTCTGGACGAGGATCAACGTAGATTTTAAATTCGCAGAAATTGGTATTTCCGGAAGCATCTGTAATGCTTGCTTCTATCTTAGTGATGCCCAATTCAAAAAGATCTCCTGAGAAGTGGGATTGTTCTACAAAATATCCTGGACAGTTGTCAGAAGGGCTGAGGTCGAAATACACCACAGCACCACAATGCTGATCTTCCTGATTTAGGGTTACGATATTCGCTGGGCAAACGAAGGTCGGGTACTCAGCATCTTTAATGGTGATGGTTTGAATACAGGAGGCGGTGTTGTTGTTCGCGTCCGTGACTACCCAGGTAACCGATGTTTCTCCTATTCCATAGAAGCCCGGAGCATTGCTACTTAAATTAAAGCCGCAATTTTCAGTCACTATTGGCGAACCGACAAAATTCATTAGCCTGCCGCAGTCGCCAAAATCATTATTTTTAACCAAGTTTGCAGGGCAGGCAATGATTGGAATCACGCGTTCGATCAGGACTACATCGTTTCCATCGCCACCTTTGTAAGAAATCGAGACATTTTTACCGCTCCCTAAATAATTAACAATCAAAAAACCTTCGGGCATGCCATTGAAGTTTCCAATCACTGGATCTGCGCCATCGTTCTTAATGAGCACCACTTGCGCACATTGGGGTTGGATAAACGAACCGCTCAACGAAAGTTTTGCACCCGTTAGATTAACCATCCCCACTACATTCAATTGTGCATAGCTTACATCAGCAACCTGGCCATTGATGGCGATATTCAGGGCTGTTCCGGGGGCGAAGCCAACGGTTCCTGTTTCAACATCTACACCTGCCACCGTTGGGAATACCCCGCCCACAGGTGCCTGAAAAGTCAGATACCCGCCAGCTGTATTGAGCGAAGAAGCATTCAAATAGATCGCCCCTCCCGTAATCAGGGTAACATCGGTTTGGGCTGGTCTAGTTATTGGATTGGTTACGGTAATGTTTCCGCTGGCATTGTTGCCAATGACTAGTTTACCGGTAGTGACGCGGTCTAGTTCTGCATCGGAGAGATTGAGCGGTCCGCCCAATGGGTCAGTCGAAGGCCCAAGGTTGATGGCTACACCGTTGGTAAGCTGACGAAGTGTCACGGTGTTGTTGGCATTATTAACAATGGACGCTGTAGTTCCGATTAAAATGCTGTTTGCGATCAGTTCGATATTGGCGTCTGAGGTAACCAGAGCGGTTTCGCTCATCTTGATCCCATTGGAAAGTGAGCTGGTGCCTTCGATGCCTGTGATCGTGATATTGCCATTGTCAGAGGAGACAATGCTGGTGTTTTGGAGACTAACGCCGATATTAGAAGGGCCTACTCCGGTTCCGCCGGTTCCTTTGATGGTAACTGCACCGCTGCCGGTAGCAATCACTTGGCCAGTTAACCGAACCAATACGCCTACACCTCCTGATGCTGGGGCTTGGCCACCGCCCTGCCCGGTAATATCAATGCTTCCATTATTAGCTAATATTTGGCCGCCAGTATTCACCAATACGCCGAAATTGTCAGCTCCCGTAACTGCATTGCCCGCCGTACCACGGACTGAGACATTGCCGCCCGTACCGGCTTGAAGGATTGAATTGACGACTTGTACTCCATAATTTTGACCTGAAGTTCCCGTTCCAACACCTTGACCAATTACGGAAACGTCGCCTCCACCTGAGCTGACCAAAGAACTTGACTCTAAAGTTACGCCCATATTTCCGTTAGAAGTTCCTTTACCCCCCATACCTTGAATAGAAACTTTCCCGTTTCCACCCGCAATTATCTTTCCCTGAGACACAAGCGCAACCCCAGCATTTAAACCCGAAGCGCCCGATCCGCCACCTGATCCGATAATTTCTATATTACCGTTATCTGTATCAATCAGCGCAAGATTTCCATTAACCAACACCCCTATATTGGAAAGACCGGTTGCATCAAAAGCTCCGTTTCCGACTACTCTGACGTTGCCGATACCCCCAGCGCTGATGGTGGCAAGAATTGCACCACTGTTTTGCACCAAAACGCCATAGTTATTGTTGGAGACGCCTGTTCCTCCCGCGAATCCAGTCACGGACACATCTCCATTGGTGGTCGAAATTGTACCCAAATTCCCTACCCCAAAATTAAAGTTTCCGATGCTTTCTCTGCCAGTGCCTTTTACAGTGACTGAGCCACTGCCGAAAGCACCAATAGACGCTCCCGGGCTTATATTCACCCCCCGCAAATTGCCCCCAGAACCAAGGCCAGCGGTGCCTGTTACGTTAATATTGCCACTTTGGACTGCATTGATACGCCCACCGTCTGCCAAACTTACCCCCATATTCGAACCAGAAGCGGCTGTGCCACCACCAAAACCTGTGACCGTAACATCACCAGTACTAATAGAACTGATCTGAGCATTGGCGGTAGCGATTACAACGCCACCATTGTTTATGCCAGCACATGCGGTACAACCTGTACCGGTTACCGAAACATCACCAGTGCCGTTGGTAATAATCAAGCTGTTATTTATGACCAACACCCCGTGAGAAGTTGTAGAAGCACCCGTTCCGTTGCCCTTGCCAATCACGGTTACAGAACCGCCTCCAGAGATTACGGAGGCATCTTCCACCAAAACGCCATAGTTGCGGATTCCGATACTCGGGCCACCCCAGCCTTGAATGTAGGTTGAATGGATAGCGCCACCACTTATCGTAGAAGTACTGCTGACTGACACGCCGTGCTGAAAGCCCGCGGCATTGTTCCCACCCTTTCCTTTTACGGTCAGATATCCATCTCCAAGTACAGCGAGGATACCATTACTTAATGCTACCCCTATAAAATTGCCCACCGAAGGAGTCGCCTGCAGGTTGGCCTCCACGGTGAGGTTGCCATCGTCAGTTTCAACACTACCGCCAGCAAGCACTGTTATACTTTGACTTGCCTTTAGCACAGCTTCACCTGTACCCGACAAGCGAAGATTAGCCCCGGCAGCAACGGTGATCCTATCCGTGCCGATAACCGGAGCATCGTCTTGAAGGTTGACATCAAAGGAGGCATTTGACAAAAATGTAATGTCGCCATTAAAATTGATCACATCATTACCATCTCCACCGCCAACATTAAAGTCTGGCAGTGCAGTACTGAATGCACCTATGTTGATCACGTCATTCCCCTCGCCTCCGAATACTACAATGGAAGTAGCACCTGCCAATGGAATACTAACCGGAAAGTTGAGTATAACTCCGCCATTGATGGCGTAGGTACGTCCGGGAACATTAAATTGAATATTCCCAGCAACTTCGGTGACGGTAATAATATCGTTACCGCCCATTTGATCGCTCAGCTGAATGCTATTGCCATCTAAAAAAATGCTGAAGTCAGGAGAAGCTTGTGCCAATAAAGGCAGGCAGCAAACCATTAAAACACTACAAGCCTTGTAGAAACTTGTAAAATACCCCGGAATGGCTTTTCTCCAAGCTGGAAAAAAGGTCTGGTCGATGTAGTAAATTTTCATAAGAGTAAAGTTAATAAAAAGAGAAATCACTGGAAAATGCTCGCTGAAATTGCCTGATATATCAAGAAATTTGCCTGAGAAAATCGGTGAGCATTACGCGGATTAAAAATCACCATCAAACGTACATCAGTATTATGCAAACCTGCTGTAAAAATGTAACTAAATACCTATTTTAGAAAACGAAGGACTAGATTTACCAAACAAAAGAATTTCGGCTTCAGAATCATTAAGGAACGCGGCACCCATAACTTAGTCATTTGGTGCCGCGTTCCTAAGCAAAACGCCCCCCACCTTTCGGGAGATTGATTGACGGGGTATTTAACTGATTGAAGCTATGTTCTTTGTCCATTGTATTACAATTAGCAATAGAAATTCACAGGCTAGCCGGGGCAAAGATAGTATTGCAAAAAATGAAAATTTCATAGGGGATAACCCATATATTGCAATACGAAGAACTCGACAACACGGGCATTAGAAGTACAAGTGCCTTTAAGCTAGCACATGTACTCAAATTGAATCCTCTTTTAGGATTTGTCATGTCGCAGCGCAGCGGAGACATCCACACAACCCAAGTCCAATGAAAATGCCTAGTTTATTAAGGAAACCCGCTTTGATTTAAAGGGGATTTCGAAGTTTCTTGGCTTGTATAGATGTCTCCGCTGCGCTGCGACATGACAAACCCGTTCAGCTTTGCTTTGTGTACCCTTTAAGCCACCGCCAAATAACCACAGCCCCGGCACCGTAAAAACGGGCCGGGGCTGTGGTTATTTGCCTGATTTTCAGCAAAGGTTACTTCGCCTGAATCATTTTCTTCGTAGCACTATCCGTAGCGGTTTCTAGCGTGTAGAACAACAATCCAGTCGTATTGATCAGGGCACGATCCAGCTGTATGCTGTTCTCGCCCATACCAAACTGTCTTTTTTGCTGGCACACTACCCTACCCGATTCGTCCACGATCGAGAAGGTTACTTCCGCTGCCTCTGGCCCGCCTGCCGAGCCTTGGCTGGGCAGGCAGATAAAACCCTACACTGGTGATGCACAATTTAGACCGGACTTAATTGCCACCCTTACCTGAAAAATAAATGTGCTAATTACGCTG
>Ga0136636_10001478_pt1 | contig 13724 bp, 14 predicted proteins | sample AntDrymUQ8522106_2_FD_104653 | JGI IMG/M metagenome (GOLD analysis project Ga0136636, IMG submission 104653) | Polar desert sand microbial communities from Dry Valleys, Antarctica - metaG UQ852 (21.06) | ecosystem: Environmental > Terrestrial > Soil > Desert | place: Antarctica: Dry Valley... | reverse complement strand
GCTATTTTTGATGAGGGCGGCGCAAGGCCTGATCTACCAAGACGATCGCGCTTGTCTTGCAACCATGCATGGTAAGGAGAAGGTCATCGCCCCGCTGGCTGAACGATTTCTGGGCTTGCGCCTGGAGGTGGTTGCCGGGCTAGACACTGACGCATTCGGTACTTTCAGTAGAGATATAGAGCGATCTGGATCCCAGGTTGATGCTGCGCGAACCAAGATTGCAGCGGCATTCAAATTGATGCCCGAAGTTCAGATCGGGCTTGCCAGCGAAGGCAGTTTCGGGCCGCATCCATTTATTCCATTCTGTTCTTTGGCGCGAGAGATCGTCGTACTCGACAATCGCAAAGCTGGGCTCGAATTGATTGGCCATTACGCCTCGCTGGATACGAACTTCAGTCATGCCGTGGTCGCTACAACTGATGATGGGCGCGCCTTTGCACAAAAAATAGGGTTCCCCGATCACGGCGTCATCGTCATGGGATGTCGAGATAGCCAGCCGGCTCATGACATTGCCTTGATCAAGAATGCCGGTAGCTGGGAGGAACTGACGTCTGCACTGGAGGCGCTGATCAAAGGCACAGGCTCTGCCTTTGTCGAAACAGATATGCGCGCGCATCGCAATCCGCGACGGATGCGAGCCATCAAGCGCGCAACAATCAATCTCATCCGTCGCGCAAGAAGCGAGTGCCCCGCGTGCGGTCGGCCTGGGTATGGCGTCACCGAGCGGCTGCCTGGCTTGCCATGTTCCTGGTGCAGCGAGCCGACCCTACTAACCCGAGCTGAGGTTATGTCATGCGTGGGATGCGAGTGGCGCGTAGAAATACCTGTTTTTGTGACAAAGGCTGATCCGGCGAACTGCGGGGAATGCAATCCATGAAGCGCAAGTGGCGGGGGGTCCGTTAGACACGAACCGGAAACCATGCTTGCGGCGGCAACTGAAAGAATTGCTTGGGCGCTCGACCGCCCATATAGGAGCGAATGGCTGAAGCAGGTGCTCCGAGCGTCAGATGGTCTCGATCCGATAGCCTTGCAGAACGATTTGGAAATTCTTCGGCATTTGATTATGCCCCGCACCCAGGCTCAGAACGAGCTCGCCAAGACATCAAAGTCTATGGATTGAGTATGGCGCAGATTGTCGAAGAATGACCTTGGTAGCTTTCTGTTATAACGATCCGAACCAATCAGTTTAGAGCGGCGCACTGAAAATGTGAATCCTGTCATGATTGGGATTCCTTTTGAGTGAGATTTGTGATTCAACCTGCTTTGAGGTGGATCATGGGCAAAAGCAGTTCGTCGGATTTACGGGTTCGGATCGTTGGAGAGATTGAGAGCGGTCATTCATGCCGGGCAGCAGCTCGCCGGTTTGGGGTGAGTGCTGCCACTGCGGTTCGGTTGGTGCAACGCAAGGCGCGGACGGGATCGATCACGCCAGAGCGGCAAGGTCGCCCGCCTGGCAGGGGTCGGCTGTCGGCGCATGCGGATGTTCTGATCAGCTGGGTCGAGGCCGAAGGCGACATTACGATGCCGGAACTGGCGGGCCGGTTGTTTAACGAGCATGGGGTGAAGGCTCATCCTGCCTCACTGTCCCGGCTGCTGCTTGCGCACGGATTTACCGTCAAAAAAAACTCTGCTGGCGAGCGAAACCGATCGCGCTGACATTGTTCGTGCCCGGCGCGTATGGCAGGCGCACCGCCAGCCTTGGATGAAGAGGCGCCCGGAAAGGCTCGTCTTTATCGACGAAACCGGGACCACGACCAAGATGACACGGCTGCGGGGGCGCGCCCGCCGGGGGCAGCGGCTGAAGATGAAGGCCCCGTTCGGTCACTGGGGAACGCAGACCTTCATCGCGGCCTTGCGCCATGACGGCCTCACCGCTCCCTGGGTCATTGACCGTCCCATGAACCGAAAAATCTTTGAAACCTATGTGGAAACCCAGTTGGCTCCGACGCTCCAGCGCGGTGACATGGTCATCCTCGACAACCTGTCGAGCCACAAAAGCGAGAAGGCCAAAGCCATCCTCAAAGAGCGCGGGGCGTGGTTCCTATTTCTCCCGCCCTACAGTCCATATCTGAACCCAATCGAGATGGCGTTCGCCAAACTCAAGGCGCATCTGCGCAAAGCAAAAGCACGCACAATCCATGACCTGTGGAAGGCCGTTGGATCAATCTGCGACCTTTACACCCCGGAGGAATGCTGGAACTATCTCAAGCACGACGGCTATGTTGCAGATTAAATGCACGAAGCTCTAGCCGGCGGCCCAGTTCCAGCTGAAGGTCAAGGTCTTGTTTGGAGTAGCCCGCCCGCGACGGCTAATGTCGGCAATGTCTCGGCTTCCATTGCAATTCAAACCGACAGCTTTGCAAAACCACGCCGCCATCCGCCGATCCGGGCCGAACTCCCTCATTTAGATCTCGATATCTTCGGACAAACTGATGGCATCTTCGATATCCACCCCGAGATAGCGAACGGTGCTTTCCAGTTTGCTGTGCCCCAGCAAAAGCTGGCAGGCGCGCAGATTCCCTGTCTTTTTGTAGATCAAAGCAACCTTGGTGCGCCTCATGCTGTGCGTGCCATAGTTACCAGGATCCAGCCCGATCATCACGACCCAATCATCGACAAGGCGACCATATTGGCGCGTCGTCAGGTGCCTGCTACGGTTGCTGCCGCTTGGGAATATCCAGTCGTCATCTCTTGTCCCGCGAATCTCCAACCAAGCGATGAGCGATTCCTTGCTAGCGTCGGTAATCTCGAACTGGACGGGGCGGCCAGTCTTTTGCTGTACGACCATGCAACGCGAACGAATACTGCGACCAATAGTCACATCACTGAGTCGCAGCTTGACCAGATCGCAGCCTCTCAGCTTGCTGTCGAGCCCTAGGTCGAACAGCGCCAGATCACGGCCCCGATTTGCCATCTGGAGACGAATGCGTACGCCCCAGATCTCTTTGAGCTTCAGCGGTAGCTTTGGCCCAATCAGGTGATAACCCGCGTCAAACGCTTTATCCATAACACCCTCCTGACGGTGATGCTCCTGCGGCATCGACGTAGCACGTTGTGGTTGCAAAATGGTTTGCAAACATGGTCAGCGCGATCGCAAACGGCCGATGTCAGACTTCAAGCGTATTGAGAAACAGAGTGACGCACCTACGAAAAGCGACATTCACCACGAGGCGCAGCACAGTGCGCAAAGTGGCCGTTGTAGGACGTGGGCTTTGTTGAGAATGAAGCTGCACTATTGCGAAGAACGACATTGTTGATGCAGACCGCCCTGATGCTAACAACGGTGTTATTGCGCACCGGACAAACTCAGGGCAATCCGAGTTACATAACCATTTTCGTCATTTGTAGCGATCATCGTTCCATCGAGCTGCTGAACTGATGCCGCGAGGATTATTAGCCCTAGTCCAACCCGTCCGTCTGACGCGACGGTTTTGACCTCATGGGTGGGTGCGTCATCGCTGCATACGATCTCGTATCCTGACGCACTCGTGCGCTCACCGCTTAAGAACACCGTTCCAGTTGAGCTCTTAAACGAATGCTTCAACGCGTTGGTTGCAAGTTCATTTACGATTGTCCCAACCGTCGATGCTTCTTGGGGCCTAGCGGTTACATTTTCGAAACTGCCCTGAACCAAGATGTCAGCAGACAGTGTGGAATTGATCAAACTCACAATCTTGTTCAGATATGGTCCAAGCTCAACCATGTCGCCAGTAGTGGTATTCCCCAGATGTTCATGAAGCGCAGCCACAACGTTAATCTGCCTGGATACTCGGTCAAGCGTGTCACGAGCTTCGTGATTGTTTGATGCGCTCCGTTCAAGCGAAACGAACGCACTGACCACCTGCAAAGAGTTCTTGACGCGATGATCAATCTCACTTCGAACAGCGGCCTCGTTGGCAATGACTGCTCGCAAATCGAGCTGGGTCATAACTTGATCAGCGAGCACACGAAGTGCGTCACGTTGCAAATGGTCAAGCACCCGCGGTTCATTATCGAGCACGCATAGCGTTCCGATCGGAAAACCACCCTTCGACCTAAGCAATGCCCCGGCGTAGAAGCGCAAGCCTGGGTCTGCGAGACATAGCGGATTGTTAGCCATCCTTGCATCGGCCAACGTATCGGGGATTTCCACGAAATCGTTTTCTAGAATGACATGGGCGCAAATCGATGTGTCGAGCGGGGTCTCTCGCACGCCAAGTCCGGTTTCGGCCTTGAACCATTGTCGCGTCTCGTCGATCAGGTTGATAACAGATATTGGAGTGCCGCAAATCCGCGAAGCCAGCATCACGATGTCGTCGAATTCTGATTCGTGCGGTGTATCAAGTATATCATAAGCACGAAGTGCCGCCAGACGAGCGGATTCGAGGGGGTGACGTTGAGCCTTCATGCAACCTATCGACCTTAAAAGGGTTCAAAAGGCAAGCCGTTAAGGCGGCCGATTGTGTAGACCGGCACGATATGCCGAATGACGCTGGGGCAAATGACAGCAGATACCAACGTTCGACCGATCAGTCCCATAATCTATAGCGGGAAACACGGGAACCAAATCAACTCCTTTTGGTTATTTATTTATCGAGCACACCGTAGTTCCGCTGTTGTGTAACTCCGTCGGCAACCACCGCTCAACCGCAATTTGTCCCAGTAGAATATTATTCTACGCAAACTGAGGGAAAAAGCTTTGACAACTGCGCAGTTCAATTTGTCTCCTCGTATGACCCATCCTGTCCACATCGTGCTGCTGGTATCGACACTGCCGCTTTTTCTTGGCGCGCTTTTGAGCGACTGGGCGTATTCGGTTAGCTATCTAAATCAGTGGATCAATTTCGCAGCATGGTTCATCGTCGGCGCGCTTCTTCTGCTAGGTGCTGCTCTAGTCTGGACCGTCGTCGAATCGTTGCGTTCCGACGTAGCGCGGGGGCGGGGGAAATGGATTTTTGTCGGGCTCGTGATCGCAACCTTCGTCGTCGGTTTTGTCAACGCGCTAGTGCACGCCAAAGACGCATGGGCGACTATGCCGGCAGGACTTATCCTGTCCATTATTGTCTTAATTTTGGCGGTAATAACGGTCGCATATGGTTTCGCTCGACCACGCGCGGGGGAGGCAAAATGAATAAGCATCTGCTTGCGATGGCCGCAACCTCCTTTTTACTTGGGGCATGTGAAGACAATTCCGAGGTAACGCGTTATGGAACAAATCCCGACTTGCCACAACAACAGCGAGGCTTACTTCCCAGTATGACCATAGCCGACCCGGCAGGGTGGGGAAATCGGCGACCGATAGTACCTTCAGGCTATATAGTCACGGCGATAGCAACTGATCTAAAAATCCCGCGGCAGACCATCGTGCTACCCAATGGCGACATACTGGTTGCAGAAGGCAAAGGTGGTGGCGACGCGCCAGTTATGCGGCCCAAGGATATGATCGCCAGTTACCTGAAGAAAAAGGGCACGAGTTCAGTCAAGGGTGGTGACCGATTGACGTTGCTTCGCGACGCAGATGGCGATGGGGCATACGAAACACGCGCGATTTTTGCAGAAAATTTAAACGCCCCTTACGGCCTCGCTCTGGCTGGCGGATATATATACGTGGCCAATCAAGATGCGCTGGTACGGTTCAATTACGAAGAAGGCCAAACGCGAGCGGGCGGACCGCCTACGACGGTTACGCCTTTGCCGGCGGAGATAAATCATCACTGGACAAAGGCCTTGGCTGCTAGTCCCGACGGACGTTTTCTCTATGTCGGCATTGGGTCGAACAGCAATATCGGGGAACGTGGAATGGCTGTCGAAGAAGAGCGGGCGATGGTTTGGCAGACGGATGCCGAAACCGGTGCATCACGCCGCTTTGCTACCGGCTTGCGAAACCCGACCGCGCTTGCCATTCAGCCCGGATCGGGCCAGCTTTGGGCTGTCGTCAACGAACGCGATGAGCTTGGCGCCGATTTGGTTCCTGATTACCTCACTTCGGTACGCGAAGGCGCATTCTACGGTTGGCCTTACGCCTATTGGGGCGCCAATGCCGACCGCCGGGTGCAACCCTTTAAGGAAGACATGGTTCGCCGGACAGTGAAACCGGACTATGCGCTGGGTTCGCACACTGCACCGCTTGGCCTTTCCTTTTCTAATGCTTCGATGGGCGGGCAATTTGGCAGCGGTATTTTTGTAGGGATGCACGGCAGTTGGAACAGAGACGTTCCAGTGGGATACAAGGTTGTATTCGTACCCTTCAGCGGTGGCCGTCCCGCCGGCAACCCAATCGATTTCGTGACCGGTTTTCAAGTGGATGGAATGACCTTCGGCCGTCCTGTCGGCGTAACCGTAGACCCTCGTGGGGCGCTTATTGTGGCTGACGATTTGTCCAATACCATCTGGCGGATCACGCCGAACGGACAAGGAGCCCAACGCCGCGTAGCGCCCGCCTCGTGAGCAATGGGCCGTCCTCCATATGGCTGCCCTATTGCGGCCCGGCACCGGTACCGGCAGAATGGACTAATTATTGGAATTTCGATCCTGTGTTACTGATGGCAATCGGGATCATCACCGTTTTGACATGGCGCGCGACTGACAATTCGTCCGGCCGATTGATGCTAGGTGGTGCTGTTGCGCTCAGCCTGCTGTTGTTTGTTTCACCTTTTTGCGCACTTAGCTCGGCACTGTTTTCGGTTCGAGTAACCCACCATGTCCTAATTGCAGCGGTGCTTGCTCCGCTTATTGTATTTTCCTTACCAAAACAAAAGACAGTTGTGCGGGGATCGCTCGCATTTTGGACCGCGGTACAGGTGCTGACATTCTGGCTATGGCATGCACCGAGCCTGTATTCTGAAGCATTGTCCCACAATCTTGTCTACTGGCTAATGCAGCTGACCCTGCTCGGGACGGCAGCCGGGTTTTGGGTAGCTCTGCGTCGGGCGCAAGAGCCCGCAGCGATTGCTGCGTTGTTGTTCAGCACGGTGCAAATGGGGCTGCTCGGTGCGCTGATTCTTTTTTCGCCAACCGCGTTATATGCACCTCACTACCTGACAACCTCGGCGTGGGGTTTAAGCGTTTTGGATGATCAGCAACTCGCAGGATTGATCATGTGGGTGCCATCTGCAGGGCTATATCTTGGATCGGCACTCTATATCGCTAGTCGCTGGTTTACCCGTGAAGATGCCGGATTGATCCGGTGATCGAGCGAATACGGGCTTGGGGCAACCGCTATACAGAGCGTGGCCGATTTTCGCCCGTCGGGATTATTTTCCATTGGATAATGGCACTGCTCATTCTCTTTCAAATGGGTTGGGGCTTTTGGACAGACTGGATGATGCCCGGCGGAGACAAAGTCCGCGCGTATGAAATTCATAGCGCCGCTGGTTTGCCGATTCTGCTCTTGGCCATCAGTAGAATACTTTGGCGCATGCTCATTACTGACCCGTATAACGACGCAGATGGCCAAGGGATAAAAACGACCATAGCGCACATCACCGCCATACTATTTTACATGACGTTTTTTACACTGCCGTTGTCAGGTTGGGCGATGTGGTCAGCCGTTGCACCGCCCGGTCCGCTCTACTTGGGCGGCCTCATACCGTGGCCGCAACTCCCGCTGGATGGGCTTCAAACCCTCACACGTTACCACATTCTGGACGTGGCCGAAGACATACACATTATTTCGGTTATTATTTTGCTCGTGCTGATTCCGGCACATGTAGGGGCGGCCCTGAAGCATCACTTTTGGGACCGAAACGACGTGTTGCAGGGTATGTTGCCACATGTTCCGGACTGGGAGGGCCGCCCGGCAACGCCGCCGCATAACGTGCGAGTGAGTCAGTCTCCGAAGGGGTCAGGAGTTGGCTAATTCGAAGCATCACGTCACCTGGGTCATTGCGGCGCCGGGATTTCCTCCACAGATTGAGCTGTTCGGCCAAATACGACGGCGGCTGGCCTGCCAGCGCCGGATTGGCGGCACCGATACCCTCCGCTCTGTCCCCATGGCAGGACGCGCAAGACGGCAATCCCCGCGCGGCGTCACCCTCATGGTACAATTTCAATCGGTTCATCGAGATCGTATTACCTGTGTTAAAGGGCATGCTGGCATAATAACGCGCAACTGCCTGGCGCTCGTCGGCCGTAAGTTGTTCAGTTATCCATCGCATTTGCGCATGATAGCGGCGGCCATCCGCATAGGCTTCAAGCTGCCGTTCCAAATACCCAGCGTCGAGCCCGGCCAGTCGCGGCGAGCCGGCGCCATTTCCACGCCCGTCAAGCCCATGACACGTGAAGCAGGCGTTGCTCGCGCCGGCCTCGGCACCGCTGACCGCTATCACACGTCCATTTTCCGCCAAGCGGTCGAGCGAGCGCGTGTCGGATTGATTACAACCGGCGAGAGCGGACAGGGCCAGATATGGCAGGAAAAAACGCACGCTGTGACAACCCGTCAATCGGCAGGCTTGTTCCGCTTCGCGGTGTTGGGCGCGCTACCGCTAATAATTGCCGCCTGCAAACCTCCGCCAGATGAGCGTCAGTTCATGCCCACGGCAAGTGCGGAACGTGGAAGTAAGATAATCGAGCGAGTTGGCTGCGGCGCCTGTCACAATATTCCTGGCATAGATTGGCCTCAAGGTAGGGTCGGGCCACATCTCGCCGGATTGGCAGAGCGCGGTTTGATAGCCGGCAAGCTTCCAAATCAACCCGACATACTCGCCGCATATATTCGCGATGCGCCTGCGCTGGACGAAAGTTCTGGCATGCCCGCCATGCCCATTAGCGACACTGAGGCGCGCGACATTGCCGCCTATCTTTATGAAGCAAAGGATCCCTGATGTTTGAAGGCTGGCCTCCACCTATACTCGACCCGGCTGGTCCCTATGCAAGTTCGGTGACCTTGCTAAGCTGGATATTGTTCGCGATGGGCGCTGCTGTCCTGTCGATCGTCCTGATAGCCGTGTTCATAGCCCTTTTTGGTAGGCCCAGTTTGCAGGCCAAGCTGGGCGGTAAAGGTGTGATTTGGGTAGGCGGAATCGCATTTCCTGTGGTCGTGCTCAGCATACTCCTCGTTTATGGTCTATCGCTCACCCGGCATCTATCTGATCCGGTTGAAGGTAACGAGATGCGCGTCCGAATAACCGGCGAAATGTGGTGGTGGCGCGTAGCCTATCTGGATAAAGAGGGAAGGTCATTCATTCACGACGCAAACGAATTGCACATTCCCACGGGGCGTCCGGTGGTGCTTGAGCTTGAGTCCGCAGACGTCATCCATAGTTTCTGGGTACCGAGGCTGTCAGGCAAACTTGATATGATCCCGGGGCGGCGCAACTTGATGAAAATTCAGGCCGATGTCCCCGGCACATTCGGCGGACAATGTGCCGAATATTGCGGTGGTCCACATGCGCTCATGGGGTTCAAAGTCGTCGCGCATGAACCGGCCCAATTTGCCCGGCTGATCGCGGCGCGCAGGGAGCGCGAGACAGCGTCCACAGCAATCCCTAACGATGGTGCACGTTTGTTCGAAACTAGCGGATGCTCGGCCTGTCACCGGATTGCCGGAACGGGTGCGAATGGAGTAGCCGGGCCGGATCTAACGCATGTGGGTTCGCGTGGAACACTGGGCGCAGGCATTTTGCCTAACAATCGCGGCACAATGATGGGCTGGATCGGGAACAGTCAGGCAATAAAGCCCAACAACCGCATGCCGCCATACACAGTGCTAACGTCTGATCAGTTGACGCAGCTTGCCATCTATCTGGAGGCGCAAAAATGACTTCTGAAACCGGCTTCGATCCAAAACTTTTCGACCGGTTTCCAACCAGCGAACCGCGCCCGCAAAGCGAAGTAGACGAACTGAAGCGCATTTGGGCGGCGCCGCGCGGCTGGCGTATGCTGACGATTGTGAACAACAATTATGTTGGCCTGTGGTATGTTGCGGCCGCCTTTCTGTTCTTTCTCCTCGCAGGGGTGCTAGCTCTGGTAATGCGGGCACAATTGTCGCTTCCGCTCCTTGGCGTTCTGCCGCAAGAAACCTACAACCAATTCTTTACCATGCATGGCACGGTTATGATGTTCCTGTTCGCCGTCCCAATTATGGAGGCGATCGGCGTCATGTTATTGCCGCAGATGCTCGCGGCGCGCGACTTGCCGTTCCCACGGCTGTCAGCGTACGCTTTCTGGGCTTATTTGATTGGCGGGCTGTGTTTCTTTGCTTCGCTGTTCGCTGGGCTGGCACCCGATGGCGGCTGGTTTATGTACCCACCGCTTACAAATTCCACTTACTCGCCAGGAATCAACGCCGACTTCTGGCTACTTGGTATCGGCTTTATAGAAATTAGCGCGATAGCCGGTGCGATTGAAATTTTAGTGGGAATTTTGAAAACGCGCGCACCAGGTATGACACTCGCACGCATGCCCTTGTTTGCTTGGGCAATGCTGGTTTTTGCGGGCATGATCCTGATCGCGTTCCCATCGGTTATTCTTGCCACGTTACTGCTCGAATTAGAACGTGCACTTAACTGGCCATTCTTTGATGCAACACGCGGCGGCGACCCGATGCTGTGGCAGCATTTGTTTTGGTTCTTCGGCCACCCCGAGGTTTATATCATCTTCCTTCCTGCTGCGGGTCTCGTCTCGATGATGGTGTCCAGCTTGGCAAAGACCGAACTGGTTGGTTATCAGTTGATCGTGCTCGCGCTACTGGCAACCGGCTTCATCAGCTTTGGCGTCTGGGCGCATCATATGTTCACTACAGGCATGCCGAGCATGACAACAGGTTTCTTCGCCGCCGCAAGCATGGCGGTCAGCATCCCGGCAGGCATTCAGGTGTTCAGCTGGATTGCCACCCTGGCTATTGGTAAACCCAAATATAACACGCCAACACTTTTCGTCGTGGGCGGACTTGTCACCTTTGTTATGGGTGGCTTGACGGGTGTAATGGTCGCTATGGTGCCATTCGACTGGCAGGCGCATGACACGTATTTCATTGTTGCCCACCTGCATTATGTTTTGATCGGGGGCGCAGTTTTTCCGGTATTTGCAGCCTTTTATTATTGGGTTGGGATGACGAGCCGACGCCCCTTGTCAGAGCGAATGGGCAAATGGGTTTTCTGGCTGATGTTTGCAGGTATGCACATCACCTTTTTGCCAATGCATCTTTCGGGCCTCATGGGAATGCCCCGGCGAATCTATACCTATCTGCCGGGTATGCAGTGGGAATGGACCAACATGTTGTCCTCGATCGGCGCGTTCATACTTGGTGCCGGTATACTGTTATTTCTTATTGATCTGTTGCGTAATTTTCGCTTCACCACCAGTGACGACGCCGGCAATATATATGGTGGTGGCACGCTAGAGTGGCTACCAACCGGCCTCTACTCAACGCGCAGCATACCTGTCGTTCGCAGCATGACCCCACTGTGGGATAACCCCGATCTAGCACGGGAAGTGGAAGAGGGCAGGCATTTCCTACCAAATTCTGCAACGGGACTGCGCGAGACACTGATTACCAGCCCAATTCGCGCCGAACCGCAATATCTGCAGATCATGATGGGGCCTTCGGTCTGGCCTCTGCTCGGTGCTGTGTTCACGGCCGGCTTCTTCCTGCTGTTGACTGTGCAAGCTTATTTTCTGTCTGTTGTATGCCTGCCGCTTGCAACATTCTCGATATTGCGATGGCTATGGGACACCGACCGACCCGTCCCCCAAAAAGAAGTGGATGTGGGAGCCGGCATCATGCTGCCGACTTATGTCACGGGACCAAGCGCGCACGGCTGGTGGGCGACGATATGTGTGCTGGTGGTCGCTGGTATGATTTTCTTGATGGCAATTTTTGGATATCTGTTCGTCTACGGCGTTCATCCGACTTATTGGGTCGTTCCTACCGAGCGGTGGTGGGCGGCGCCCATATCTGCAGCTTATGGGATTGCGGCTGTTTTCACACTTTATGGCCGGGGGCTGCTTCGTCGTGAGGGATCGACTGTTTGGAGTCCGACTATATCACTCATCTTCGCGGCAATTCTAATTGTCGCCGCACTCACCTCCGACTGGTTCAGCTGGCAGGCGCAGGGCATTGATCCCGAACTGACTGCGCAGGGAGCGTTTTCTCACGCGATGCTCGCGCTACAGGGACAATTGGTAGCGGTGGTTATCTTGATGGGCGGATACCTGACCGCCCGCACTGCGCGAGGTTTGATCACCCGACCCCGCAACACGACGTTCGATGTCATCAGTCTATTCTTGCTTTACACTTGCGCGCAAGGAGCAGCCACAACGCTGCTACTTCGCTTTTTCCCGGCGCATGTTTAATGCAGCAATGGCGCAATCTGCTCGGAGGGCTTCTATTGTGGGCCGTGCATTTCTTCGCCGTGTATATCATCGGCAGTGTGTTTCCGGGCATGAGGATTGCATCCGTGCTTGTCATAATTGCTACTTTGGCAATTCTTGTGATCGATGCAATTTTGGCAATTAGATTGCTCCGCACACTTACATCGTTGCACGATGGCTTACAGCGTTGGATGGACGGCATTTCGCTGCTTGGATACACTCTTGCGGCTGTCGCAATTATCTACCAATGCTTACCGGCCATATTGCTCTGACCATAATGCCAAGGGATTGAGAACTTCAGGACGACAAATATTTAACAAAATTTCTAGTCCTGGTGCTCGGCACAGGCAACATAGGTATCGGATATGCGATCAACTAACAGTTTTGCGAATATCTCCAACTTGGCGCGATCCGAAATGACTGGTTTCGCAACAACAAACGAACGCTCGGAGAGCCCATTATGCGAGATTGGCCAATATGCGTAGTTGGATCAATCTGACCGAATGGCGAGTTTCAGGAACACAATTTTTTCGCCTCCGTCTGCGTTGTTATCTACTGCGGCCAGAACGAATGTCGCAATTGGAGAAATCCAACCGCACGCACCAATGTCTTAGATGTCTCGAACTCTAGCGTTGCGCATCACTGAACAACTGTCTCCTTTCAGAAGTCGCCCAATAGCTGCCTTTGCGGTTCGCCCGACAAAGTGGACTCCGATCGACTAAAGTGAACGTCCGCTCCTCAAAACAAATCGGCCAGAGCGGTCGGACGACAAAACGACAACATCGCGGATAAAGCAGCAGTTACAGGGTTCGCTAACATTTCGCCGTTCGCTACGCAAAATTTGTTTTTTGGAAGCAGTCGTTCATTCACTTTGGTTGCAAAGCCATTGAACGACTGGTTATGGCGTTACCCGTCGCCCGTTGTTCCGACCGCTTTCTGAATTTGCCGTCTGCTCGTCATTGTCATCTAAAATGCTTTCTAATTGCTAAACCAAGCTCAAAGAAGCACACAGTCCGCTCCTGACAACATGGCTTACATTCACGGCACTTCAGTCACGCCCAGAAAGCGGACATTTGTCTAAATAATCGGATACGGCGGATTTTCGGTCGTTTGCTGACCGGCAGCGTTTGGTGATGGCTCTCTGAAGCAGCCAGTCCTCTCATGGACGTCTCAGGATCGCTCGCCACGGTCCTACTGTGGGTGGAAAACGAACAGTTTTCTTACGGCTAGCTTATGCCCAAAATAGGCATTCATTGCTTTTCGCCGTGGGACACTGATGGGATTACAGTCCTAAAGGTACACAAGGCAAGCCCTGCAAACAATATACCGCCCACAATAACCTGCGGTCCGGGAAGCACCGACCATGCAGCCAGAAAGAATCCTGTCATCATCGCATTTATAACTGCCATGATTGATCGACTGGTTCGATCCGC
>Ga0136636_10001477_pt1 | contig 13734 bp, 9 predicted proteins | sample AntDrymUQ8522106_2_FD_104653 | JGI IMG/M metagenome (GOLD analysis project Ga0136636, IMG submission 104653) | Polar desert sand microbial communities from Dry Valleys, Antarctica - metaG UQ852 (21.06) | ecosystem: Environmental > Terrestrial > Soil > Desert | place: Antarctica: Dry Valley... | reverse complement strand
TAAAATGTTCGCATGGCGCAACCATTGGACAGTTAGATGAAAGAGCAAAATTCTATATGCAGGCTCGTGGAATTTCAGAAGCGGAAGCTCGTTTGCTGTTGATGTTTGCATTTACAAACGACGTGATCGAAAATATACGCATTCCGGCATTGCAAGATCGCATAAAAATGTTGGTAGAAAAACGACTTCGTGGAGAATTATCCAAATGCGAAGGGTGCGTTATTTGTCAATAAGAGAGCAAAGACAAAAAGAACAAAGAATAAAGATTATTTCCCGCAGATTCCCCTAATAACGCAGATATACTTCAGCGAAAATCAGCGGAACCTGCGGGAAATTTAGCTTGTAAGCATATGCAATTTAGCAAAGACGAATTAAAACAGAAATTTCAACTACCTTTGCCGGGCTTAGCGTCACATCTAAAAATGGCACCTAAACACCGCGTTCAGGAGCTTATCAATAAAAATTACGGTGCACAAAATGCACAGAAAAGTGCAGTGCTGATCGTCTTTTTTCATGAATCGGAACAGCTAAAGATGATCGTAATCCGCCGAAGTCGTTATGTGGGCATCCATTCAGGTCAAATTGCGTTTCCCGGTGGGAGATTTGAAACAGAAGATATTGATGTACAGACAACTGCTCTTCGGGAGATAGAAGAAGAAATCGGAATAGCACGCGACGAAATTGAAATTATCGGTCGTCTTTCGGATATCTATGTGCCTCCAAGTAACTTTCTGATCAGTGTTTTTGTCGGTTATTTGGGGAAGAAACCCTTGTACAAAATGCAAGAACGTGAAGTAGATGAGGTGATTGAGATTCCGTTCCGCGAATTTTTCAACCCGAATGTGATTAAACAGAAGGACTTCTATGTCAATTCAATAAAAGCAGCTTCTAATGCACCGTATTTTGATGTAAGCAAATCCGAAATATGGGGTGCAAGTGCTATGGTAATCAGCGAACTAATGGATGTACTAAACAAATAGAATTCGATAAAACTAAATAAACAATAATCGGAGTTGAAACTTTGACCTCCCAAACCGAATAACCAATTATGGCCGAGAAAATACGATTAAACAAATTCATTAGCGACAGCGGTGTTTGCTCCCGAAGGGAAGCCGACAAGTTTATAGAAACCGGTAAAGTGCTGGTAAACGGACATCGAGCTGTGGTGGGTGAAATGGTTTCGGCTAAAGACAAAGTAATGCTCAATGGGCAGCGCATTGAAGCTAAAGTTGGTGATGAGTTTGTATTTTTGGCCTTCAATAAACCGGTTGGGGTTATCAGCACCACCGAAGTTGGCGTAAAAGATTCCATTATCGATTATATTGGCTATCACGAGCGTATTTTCCCTATCGGCAGGCTCGATAAGGACTCGCAAGGCTTAATTTTCATGACGAATAATGGGGATATTGTCAACAAAATTTTACGTGCCGGAAACAACCACGAAAAAGAGTATCTGGTAACTGTCAACAAACCCATTACCGACGATTTCATAACCCGAATGAGCAACGGTGTTCCCATGCTGGGCGAAACTACCAAAAAGTGTAAGGTGACAAAAGAATCGGTTTACAGCTTCCGAATTATATTGGTACAAGGGCTGAACCGTCAAATTAGGAGAATGTGCGAGTATTTCGAATACGAAGTAATGAAGTTGGAGCGCGTAAGGATCATGAACATCAACATCAAAGGTATTCCTACCGGCGAATGGCGACCACTTACACCCAACGAAATGACTGAAATTATGGACGCAATAGCCAATTCATCTTCAACGGCTGAGCAATCCGGCAAGAACCAAGAGCCAAGAGCCAAGATAAAAGATTCAAAACCCAAAAATCAGGGGAGTGGACCAGCCAGACCCGTTCAGCGAAGCACCGCAGCCAAGCAAATGGACAGAGCTACCAACCCAAATCCAAAATCTAAGGCTCTGCGCGGACATGGCAGCACTGCTCCAACAGACAAAAGATACAGTGGAGCCAAAAGTGGACGAGGTGGTTCTGCCGGAAAATCCAATGCCAGTAGCAAAGGATTTTCGAACAAAAGATAAATATTTGGTAATTTGCTTACTGATTCAGTGAATGAAAATCAATGCGCTTCCAACCAATTGGCTCCCACTCCACAATCGGCAATAAGTGGAACCTGAAGTTTGATGGCATTCTCCATCTCATCCACCACCACTTTTCTCACCACCTCAATTTCTGAATTGGGTACCGTAAAATTCAACTCATCGTGCACCTGCATAGTCATTTTGGCTTGTAGGTTTTCTTGCTCCAGTCGCTTCTGTATTCGCACCATAGCAATCTTGATAATATCGGCAGCTGTACCCTGAATAGGTGCGTTGATGGCATTGCGCTCAGCAAAACCACGAACAATACTGTTCTGTGAATTGATATCAGGCAAAAAGCGTTTACGTCCCAACAGCGTTTCCACATAGCCCATCTCTTTAGCGCGTTGAATGCTGGCATCCATGTATTTTTTCACCGATGGATAAGTGGCAAAATAACCGTCGATAAGTTCTTTGGCTTCTCCACGAGGAATGCTTAGTCGATCGGATAATCCAAAAATTGAAATGCCGTAGATGATACCAAAATTGGCCGTTTTTGCCTTGCGACGCATATCGGAAGTGACTTCTTCCAATGGAATTTTATAAATTTTGGCGGCCGTGGCGGTATGGATATCGTACCCACTGTTGAAGGCTTCGAGCATGTTGGCATCACCACTAAGGTGTGCCATGATGCGAAGTTCAATTTGCGAATAATCGACGCTTAGAAACGCACTATCGGCATCAGGTATAAATGCTTTTCTAATTTCCTTACCTTGCGCATCGCGAATAGGTATATTCTGCAAATTAGGATTGGTGGAGCTCAACCGACCAGTTGCTGTAACCGTCTGATTGAAGGAGGTGTGCACCTTGCCCGTTTTTGGATTGACCAATTGCGGCAGCGAGTCGATATACGTACTCAACAACTTCTTTAGCCCACGATAATCGAGGATCTTACCAATAATTGGATGTTTTGATTGTAACTTTTCAAGGATATCTTCGGAGGTGGAATATTGACCCGTCTTGGTTTTCTTTGCTTTACTATCCAGCTGCAAACGGTCGAAAAGCACCTCTCCCACCTGCATTGGCGAGCTGACATTAAACTCACAACCGGCCATTTTGTAAATTTCTTTTTCCAATACTCCCATCTCGGCAGTCAGGATAGTGGAACTTTCGGCTAATGCTGGAATATCCAGTCGCACACCGTTTCTTTCGATAATAGAAAGCACTTTCATTAGTGGCATTTCAATATCGTAAAAGAGCGAAGAAAGCGAGTTGGCTTCCAGTTCTTTTTCCAGTATTTTCTTCAATCGGAAAGTAATATCGGCATCTTCGGCAGCATAATCGCACAGTTTGTCCAACTCTACAGTGCGAATGTTCATCTGATTTTTACCCTTAGCCCCTACAATATCTTCGAAATGAATAGTCCGATATTTCAAATAAATCTCGGCCAAATAATCCATTCCGTGGCGTAACTCGGGTTGAATGAGGTAATGCGCAATCATGGTATCAAACAGTTTACCATTCAACTCCACACCATATTGAGCTAGCATCAATAAATCAAACTTGATATTTTGCCCTATTTTTTCTATTTGTTCACTCTCGAAAATCACCCTAAACTCAAGTACTACTTGTCGGGCTTCTTCTTTATTCTCTGGTAGCGAAACATAGTACGCCTCTCCTTCGGTAAAACAAAACGAAAGACCTACCAAATCATCATTGAATACATCTAGCCCTGTCGTTTCGGTATCAAAACAAACCGACTTCTGCATAAAGAGCTTCGAAATCAAATCCGAGCGTTTCACCTTAGTGTCCACCAACACATATTTATGCGGCGTGGTAGTTAAGTTTTGTAAGCCAGAAACGGATTCTTGAGGAGCGGTAAAGTCAAGGGTTGACTGCTGCACTTGTTTCTCAGTCGGCTTATCTTCAATTACCGGTTCGTCAAACAAAGACATTTGTCCGGTAGGCTTTGGTTTTGCAAAACCAATGCGAGGTAGCGGATGATCGGGAGGTAAAGAAGTGAATCCATTACCGAATTTGGCAGTAGTCATGGTTCTGAATTCCAATTCTTCGAAAAGAGCGCGCAGAGCATGTTCGTTGATTGGTTCAACTTCCAGCTCTTTCTCATTGAACTCAACAGGCACATCAATTTTGATGGTGGCCAAGAAACGTGAGAAAATAATTTGTTCTCTATTTTCTTCTATTTTCGTTTTCAATGCGCCTTTCAGCTCATCGGTGCGCGTGAGCAGCACATCAATACTCCCAAATTGTTGCAATAATTTGACAGCCGTTTTTTCTCCTACACCCGGACAGCCAGGTATATTATCAGACGCATCGCCCATTAAACCAAGCAAATCAATTACTTGTTCGTGGCTAGTCAAGTCATATTTTTCGCGAATCTCCTTAGGTCCCATCACTTCGAAACCGCCAGTATGTTTAGGACGATACATCGAAATATGTTCAGAAACTAACTGCCCGTAGTCTTTATCAGGCGTAAGCATAAACACATCGAATCCTTCTTTTTCGGCCAGCTTTGCCATGGTGCCAATCACATCGTCAGCCTCATAGCCAGACACTTCCAACGCAGGTATATTGTATGCTTTTATCAAATCTTTGATGATAGGCACAGCCAGACGAATATCTTCGGGAGTGGCTTCCCGCTGAGCTTTGTAAAGCTCGTAAGCTTCGTGGCGAAAGGTTTTCCCCTTGGGGTCAAAAGCTACCGCAATATGTGTTGGTTTTTCGCGCTTCAGTACATCTTCAAGTGTGTTTACAAACCCAAAAATAGCAGAAGTGTTCAGACCTTTGGAGTTAAACCGAGGATTACGAATGAAAGCGTAATAAGCCCGATAAATGATGGCATATGCATCAATAAGAAATAGTTTTTTCATAATTTCAATAGTTGAAAGTCAGTTGTTGTTCATGAACTGTCTCAAACAATCCAATCTAATTTGAGAGTTAATAGTCGAAGTTACAATAACTGCTGACAATATTATGTGTTAAATTTGACTGCAAAAAAAAGAATAATGCTGACTCACGAAGGATGATTGAGCATTGACTTACTTGTTTTGACTGTAAAAGTAATTAAATTTTGTACAGAATTTATTATAATGAACCAAACTACACACAAAAATGTTTACTTTTGTATCTCCAACGAATTAACTGTTCAAATGAACTATATCGACAACATACGAAAACCGATACAGAACGAAATGCAATTGTTTGCTAAAACATTTGCAGAATCTCTCAGCACGGACAATCCAATGCTTTTGAGTGTAAACGAATATGTACTTCTAAAAAGTGGAAAACAACTAAGACCCATGATGGCGCTTTTGTCGGCAAAACTGTGTGGTGAAGTAAACGAGACTACCATTTACGGAGCGCTTTCGCTGGAGCTACTACATACTGCCAGTTTGATTCACGATGATGTGGTAGACGATTCGGATGAGCGCCGTGGTAAACCCTCGGTAAATGCGCGTTGGACAAATAAAATAGCAATTCTTTCGGGCGATTATATTTTATCGAAAGCACTTGGCTGTGTTACAAAAACGGATAGCCTTAAGATTCTAAAGTCTGTGGCTAATATTGGCATGCAACTTTCCGACGGAGAGTTATTGCAACTGGCAAGTGCCGAAGCCTCTAAAATTTCGGAAGAAAATTATTTCACAGTAATTCGTAAAAAAACAGCGCTCCTATTTTCAACTTGTACAGAAGTGGGTGGACTTTCGGTGAATGCGAATGAAGCAGATTTACACCATTTACGCAATTTTGGAGAGTATTTGGGAATATGTTTTCAGATAAAAGATGATATCTTCGATTATTCCGACAATGCTGCGATTGGAAAACCAACCGGCAATGATATTCGCGACGGAAAAGTTACCTTGCCATTAATCTACGCCCTTAGGAATTCTGTAGGAAGTGCCAAGGACACCATATTGAAATACATTGACCACAAAGATTTCACCCCGGAAAACATCCATAACATTACCCGTTTTGCTCACGAAAACGGAGGTGTGGCCTACTCCGAAGATCAGATGGAATTGTACAAAAACAAAGCCATCGAAGAACTCAATGGCTTTGCTGATAGCGATGTAAAAAAATCGCTTATATTGTGTGCCGAATTTGCGGCTTCAAGAAGCAACTAATTCTTCTTAGAAATACTTCACTTCTTCTCCTTCAATCGAGCTTAGCAAATTGTTCGCCAATCGGCTTGCACCAAAGCGGAACATGGTATTGCTCAACCATTCAGCACCCAAAATTTCTTTCACCAAGGTGTAATGTTTTACTGCATCTTCGGTGGTCACAATTCCTCCTGCCGGTTTATAACTTACTTTAATGCCTGTTTTTTTATGCCATTCTTTTATAGCTTGACACATTATGTACGTTGCTTCCAACGTGGCAGCAATAGGAATCTTTCCGGTAGAAGTTTTGATAAAATCTGCACCTGCCGACATAGCTAAAAACGATGCCTTTTTGATATTCGATGCCGATTTCAACGCACCGGTTTCTAGGATTACTTTTAAATGCGCTTCACGGCAGGTAGCTTTTATTTCGGTCAGTTCTTCATATACTTCCTGGTATTTTTCATCTAAAAATTTACCGATAGAAATGACTACATCAATTTCGGTAGCACCTTCCATTACACACATGGCTGTTTCGGCAACCTTTACTTCGATAAACGTTTGCGAAGCAGGAAAACCAGCACATACCGCAGCAATACCAACATTAGCACTCAAATATTCTTTTACCACAGGCACTAAGGCCGGATACACACAAATAGCACCCACATTTGGCAAGGCAGGATAGTTGGCTTTGAAATTGTTTACCTTATTTACCATCGCGATAATTTCGCCGTCAGTATCGGTACCGTTCAGTGAGGTCAAGTCGATTTGACTCAGACATTGTTTGTACACCTCCGTGTTGTCGTTCTCTGCGTAATGTGCAGCCAATATTTTATCAACATCTTGTTTGATGTTTTCATCGTTTAAGTAACAATCATAAAGTTCGAAAAGTTCTTTAAATTTGCTCATGGCTATTTGGGGGGATTGATGAATTAAATGAATGGAGTAATAGAATTGGGTATGACTAAAAAGAAGAGATCGTAGACTATTGTTTCAACTTCTCATTGGCGAGATGGCGGGTAGCATCTCGTTGCGTTTTCTTCATCATGTTTTTTTCAAATGCTTCGGTAAGGTTTACGCCAGTTTGGTTGGCAAGGCAAATAAGCACCCATAGCACATCAGCCATTTCGTCGGCTAGGTTAGCCTGTTGGTCTGTTTTTTTGAAGGATTGTTCTCCATACGTTCGCACCATTACACGAGCCAACTCACCCACTTCTTCTGTAAGAATGGCCATATTGGTCATTTCGGGAAAATAACGTACACCGTAGGTTTTAATCCATTGGTCTACCTGAGCTTGGGCTTCTTCTATGGTCATGGGGGTCAATCTTCGTTGAGACGGGCAATAATGGTTTCGTTTCCGGTAGTTGAATCGCCCACTTGCACAAAAATTTCTGTATCCATGGGAAAATAAAGATCCACACGTGAACCGAATTTAATGAATCCCAAATGTTCGTTCAAATGACATTCCTTGCCAGCATGAGCGTAGGTTACAATGCGACGTGCCAAAGCTCCTGCAATTTGACGAACCAGAATTTGAGTTTTGGATGGGGTTTCGATGACCACTGTCGAACGTTCGTTCTCAGTACTCGATTTTGGCAAAAAAGCCGCCATGTGACGTCCACTGTGATGAACCGATTTAAGGACTTTACCGCGAACTGGGTACCAGTTGGCATGAACATTAAAAACGCTCATAAAAATCGACACTTGAATTCTTTTTTCTCCAAAATACTCCAATTCGTCTACAGGTTCCACCACAACGATGGTTCCATCAGCAGGAGCTACCACCAAACTCGGGTCGTCTATTTTCACCTTGCGGGGTGGGTTACGGAAGAAATAGGCAAAAAAGAACAACAAAAATGCTGAAATAACGATATTAGCAATTGAAGCCCATAATGCAAATTTTGTATAGACAAATAAGTTTAGGAGTAGCAAAATCAGAACCAATGATCCTATAATTAAGCGTCCTTCTTTGTGAATTTTAATGTATCTCATGCGTATTTTAGTGTGTTTCAGTTCTATTGCAGATGGTCAAAAAAATCACTCCTGCGTAAATCTAATTATTTTATTAGGGAAACAAAGGTAGAGAAAAAGAATCAGCGGTGCAAGTGAGCTAACAAACTTTTCTAATCCGATAGATTTACGTAACTTTGCAGTTTATTTCGAACGCTTTACACTGAAAACGAATAATCAAAACATACAATAAAATTAGTAGTTTATGAACTTATCTTTACTCACCGCCATCTCACCGGTAGATGGTCGTTATCGTACAAAAACAGCAGCTTACGCCAATTATTTCTCCGAATATGCACTTATCCGTTATCGTGTACAAGTGGAAATAGAATACTTCATTGCACTTTGCGAAATACCGTTGAAACAATTGGAGCAAGTACCAGCCTCTGTTTTTCCAAAATTGCGCAACATTTACAGCAGTTTTACGGAAGCTGATGCATTGAAAGTAAAGGACATTGAAGCCGTGACGAATCACGATGTAAAGGCGATTGAATATTTTGTGAAGGAAAAATTCGACCAGTTAGGATTAGATCCATTCAAAGAATTTATCCATTTCGGACTTACCTCTCAGGACATAAATAATACGTCTGTTCCATTATCAATAAAAGAAGCCCTAGCCGATATTTATTATCCTGAAATGGATAAACTGGTTCAGGAACTGACTCATTTGGTTGACGAATGGCGCGACGTATCCATGCTGGCAAAAACGCATGGACAACCAGCTTCTCCGACTCGCTTGGGCAAAGAAATGATGGTGTTTGTAAACAGACTGAACCAACAAATTGCGGCATTAAAGCAAATAGTTAATTCAGCTAAATTTGGTGGAGCCACCGGTAACTTCAATGCGCACGCTGTAGCCTATCCGGCTATCGACTGGAAATTGTTTGGAAATAACTTTGTAAGCTACAAGCTTGGTTTGGAACGCGAACAATGGACAACCCAAATTTCGAACTACGATAATATGGCTTCTCAGTTTGATGCCATGAAACGTATCAATACTATTTTGATTGACTTTTGTCGCGATATATGGACCTATGTTTCGATGGAATACTTCAAACAACGCATCAAAGCAGGTGAAGTAGGTTCATCGGCCATGCCGCACAAAGTGAACCCAATAGATTTTGAGAATGCCGAAGGAAATTTAGCAATTGCTAACGCTTCGCTGGAGTTCATGTCTGCCAAATTACCAATATCACGCTTGCAACGCGACTTGACCGACAGCACCGTACTACGTAACGTAGGTGTGCCATTTGCACACACCATGATTGCTACTCAAAGCATTTTGAAGGGATTGAGCAAATTACTTTTGAACGAAACAGCTATTTATCGCGATTTGGACAATACATGGGCAGTAGTGGCCGAAGGTATTCAAACCATTCTGCGTCGCGAGGCTTACCCATCGCCCTACGAAGCGCTGAAAGCATTGACGCGCACCAACGAAGGTATCAACGAAAAATCAATCCGCGACTTTGTTGAAACATTGAATGTCAGCCAGTCGGTGAAAGAAGAATTGCGCCGTATTACACCTCGCAACTATACAGGAGTTTAAATTAGCAGTAAGAGGTAAGCAGTAAGCATTTTTACTCCTTCTTCATACTATAAACATTAGACCACATAATAGTTATTTGCCTTCGGCGATATTAATAGTTATTTGCGTTGCGTTGCTATTTGTCAACTCGCAATTTATAACTTATAATTTGTAACTCGTAACTAAAAGAATGTTCAAATTCATAATACTTCTCAAGCGGTTTATCCCGCCCTATAAGAAATACGTATTTCTAAGTTTGTTGTTCAACCTACTTACTACGATTTTTAGTCTTTTCTCCTTTGCGGCTATCATTCCGCTGTTGAAAATACTTTTTAAAACCGAAGAAGCGGTAAGAACATATCAAGTGTGGACATGGAATGATAAGTTTAAAACCATTATTGGTGGAATAAAGAATAACGTAACATACACTATCCAACATTTCATCGAAAACGTTGGACCAAGTGCAGCACTGCTTTATATCGGATTATTTCTGGTGATAATGACGGCGTTGAAAGTAGGTACCGCTTACCTGGGAGCCCATTTTTTAATTCCCATCCGTACGGGCGTGTTGCGCGATTTGCGAAACCTATTGTACAAAAAAATTATCAGTTTACCTATCGGATTTTTCACTGCTGAACGCAAGGGCGATATCATGTCGCGCATGACGGGTGATGTAACTGAGGTGGAAGCTTCTATAATGAGTTCGTTGGAGATGGTGTTCAAAAATCCCATCATGATTCTTATTTATTTGGGAGTAATGTTCGTCATGAGTTGGGAACTGACACTTTTTGTGTTGGTATTATTGCCTTTTAGCGGTTATTTGATTGGCAAAATTGGCAAATCGCTGAAACGCCGCTCGTCTGAAGGACAGGAGCAAACGGGCGAATTACTTTCGCAGATAGAAGAAACGCTGGGCGGATTAAGAGTGGTGAAAGCATTTAATGCAGAACACAAGCTGGAAGCTCGTTTCAGCCTGCTGAACGAAAAAATTCGCCGAACATTTACCCGCCTAAATCGTCGTTACAATCTGGCACATCCAGTAAGCGAATTACTGGGAACAATGGTTATTGCCATCTTGCTTTGGTTTGGAGGAGTGCTCATTTTGGGCAATAGAAGTTCTATTGATGCTGCGCAATTTATTTACTATATCGTTATTTTTTATAGTATTATTGCTCCGTCCAAAGAATTGTCGAAGGCCTCGTATAGTATTCAAAAGGGAATGGCTTCGCTTGAACGTGTGGATATGATATTGTTAAGCGAAAACACGATAAAAGATCCCGAAAACCCTCAGCTAATTCACACGTTTTCGGATAAAATTGAATTCCGCAACCTGGGCTTTAAGTACGAAACCGAATGGGTGCTGAAAGATATTAATCTGGTAGTCCCGAAAGGAAAAACGGTGGCACTAGTTGGACAGTCGGGCTCAGGAAAATCGACTTTGGTAGATTTACTTCCCCGATATTACGATGCATTAGAAGGCGAAATACTAATGGATGATGTGAATATAAAGAATTATAAAGCACACGATATCCGTTCGCAAATGGGCAATGTAAATCAGGAAGCTATTCTATTCAATGATACTTTCTTTAATAATATTGCTTTTGGAGTGGAAAAAGCCACTTTGGAACAAGTAATAGAAGCAGCTAAAATTGCCAATGCACACGACTTTATCTCCGCCACCGAAAACGGCTACGAAACGTCTATCGGCGACCGTGGAAGCAAGCTTTCGGGCGGACAGCGCCAACGGGTAAGTATTGCCCGCGCCATTCTCAAAAATCCTCCTATTCTTATTCTGGACGAAGCTACTTCGGCGCTGGATACCGAATCGGAAAAATTGGTACAGGACGCACTTGAAAACTTGATGCTGAACCGCACCACATTGGTAGTGGCTCACCGTCTATCCACCATTAAACGTGCCGACGAGATATGCGTAATGCACGAAGGCAGGATAGTGGAACGTGGCAAGCACGATGACTTGGTGGCTTTGAATGGATATTATAAGAAACTCTGCGATATGCAATCGTTCTAAAACAGAGACAAGGAATTAGAAGATAAGAAAGCAAGAACTAGAAAGCGGGCTTTATCGGTGAGATGAAGCTCGCTTTTTTTGTTTAACGTGAGTTCGATATAAGGTTATCAAATCTCAATAACTTTATTTCTTAAGTCCGAAGGACTTGAATGTGAATAACCGCGGGTGCAACCCGTGGATAAAACAAAACATAAATTGAACCCCATTCAGAGTTGTGACTTTTATACATATACAGGGTTGCACCCGCGGTTATTCAAATTGAATCCTGAAAAGATTCTAAAATACACTTTTAAATAAACTACCTACGCCACAAGCGAACGGGGCATCTCTCATCCTATAATTTTTTACCTTACTAATATTTTATTTCAATTCAAAAAAATAGCTATTTGTATTTGCAATCTAAAAGTAAAGAAATGCAACCGTATTGAAAATTAACTGTATCTTTATAACATTAGAAACCCACAGAAATAGTTTTTATGAAAAAAGTTTTATTCCTTCTTTTTGTTCTCATTTCGATAACTGCTAAGGCAACAGCCATTAAACATCCTGGTTTCTACCGTTGCAGATAGTAAAAGTATAGTTGTGCAGAAAATGGATTGTACCTGTTGTAATGAAACAGCAGATATCAAAAACCAGCTTACAGCTTTCTATACAGCAAACAGAAATAGCCAGCTTTTCATCTATGGTAGGGCTTTAATATCGGTGGCTGGAGCACTAATGATTAGAGATACTGACAAAGTAAATCCTATTCCAACTTTTTGGAGGGTTATGTACCTTAGTAAGTGGTATAATTTATCTCAACAGCTTCAAATTCTTGAATATGAATAAAGCTAAGAAATTAAAAGCCAGAAGAAAAAGCAGTGATAATGCGTATGATTTTTACTGAAAAAAATAAATACTTATCCGTCTGAGAGAGATTCAACAATAAACAACAAAGGCGCAATTTCTTGTGCCTTTGTTGTTTAATCGAATAGATAGAAAGAGAGTCGCATCGTATTTACAACTTTTCAAAGACTTCTTTTGCAAACACTTCCAGACTCGGATCGCGAGCACCCATCAGAAGCAAAACTGTTTGTCCTTCGAAATGAGGTTTTATGGCTTCAACCAAATCGTTTCTATCCTCAACAAAAAAGGCGTTCTTGCCCAGTTTTATCAAATCTTCTATCAGGTCATTTGCCGAAATATCTTTCACAGCCGAACCACCTGCGTAAAAAATTTCGCTCATCCATATTTCGTCCTCTGAGCGTAAAACCGCAGCTATATCGTGTACAAAATCATCTCGTAAAAAACGGGTGGGCTTATAACCGTGCGGTTGAAACCAAGCGATAAGTTTCGGTGCCACCGGCTGGCAGGCAGCAATCGACGCCGCACATTTTGCTGGATTGTGAGCGTAATCATCAATCAGCAACACGTTGTCCTTTTCGCCGATAATTTGATGACGACGATAAATTCCTTCGTATTGTGCCAAGGCTTCGGCCACTGTTTCATTGCTCACTCCTAATGGGTTCACCACAGCTATGGCAGCCAGCGCATTTTCCATATTATGTTTACCTACCGTGTTCATTTTTATGAGTGAGCCGTTTACCGTAAACTGAATCTGAAGACCGTTCTGAACAAAATTTTCACCCGTATAACCTGCACCTTCACTTCCACTTATCGCAAAATCATTTTCGGACTTTACCGACAATTTGGCGGCTAAGCTATTCGAACGATTCGTAATAAACATCTCTTTTGTGTTGTTGCGAAATGTCCCGAATATTTCCATCAGTTCAGCAATTTCCTGATGATCTTTTTCAACATTCAACAGTAAACCGATTTCAGGATGATATTGCACAATAGATCCATCGCTCTCGTCGGCTTCAATTACCAACCATTGACCTTGCCCCACCTTTGCATTTCCTATTTTTCCTTCGCGGATAATGCTGGTCAGTCCGGCACCACTGATAATACTCGGTTCGAGCCCTGCGTGTTGCATAATATCAAAAATCATAGCCGAAGTAGTACTCTT
>Ga0136636_10001476_pt1 | contig 13737 bp, 18 predicted proteins | sample AntDrymUQ8522106_2_FD_104653 | JGI IMG/M metagenome (GOLD analysis project Ga0136636, IMG submission 104653) | Polar desert sand microbial communities from Dry Valleys, Antarctica - metaG UQ852 (21.06) | ecosystem: Environmental > Terrestrial > Soil > Desert | place: Antarctica: Dry Valley... | reverse complement strand
CGGCTGGCGTTCCTATCTCTGGCAACAACTATTACCCCAACTTATATGCGATGGAGTGTCGCATCAATGCCGAAGATCCTGCCAACGGATTTAGGCCCTCTCCAGGAAAAATAACCAATATCCACATGCCCGGTGGCCATGGTGTGCGAATTGACAGTCACGTATATTCTGGCTATACAATTCCCCCGAACTATGATTCGATGATTGCAAAGCTAATCGTAAGTGGTCAGTCGCGCGAGGAGGTGATCACCAGGATGAAAAGAGCACTGAGCGAGTTTGTTATAGAAGGTATCAAAACAACGATTCCTTTCCATCTTAAGTTAATGGATAACCCGACTTTTCGGTCAGGCAAGTATACTACCAAATTCTTAGAAACGTCATTTGACTTTTCGGAGTTGAAGTGAGATTTATTTTTAAAAACGTTGATTATCAGAACACAATAGATGAGAAAAAACGTCTGAATGTGCTGAGCTTTGCAAATAAGCTGCACGGTATTACAATGCATAGGCAGTTTGCAGAGAGACACGAGGTAGTCAGCCGCCACCTGCAACGTGGAAAAGTGGAGCGGTTTACAGAGTTTTCGCATCTCAGAGGAGCTTGAACTTCGTTGATCTGAGATTTTCTTACGAATCAGCCCTCTTAATCTCATCAGACTTTTGAAGACAAACCCACATCTTAGTAATATTGAGTTTGCGTAATTTGAACCGTGCAAAACGATTTCTTCTTCCGCAAAAAATTATTTTTTTTGGAGTGCAATTTTAATTCTCAGGAATTAACCTCGAAGATACTTTGTGCCCAACTATGTGCTTCAACTTCTTGGGCAAATGATGCACCCTACTAAATAGGCTGGGTTAAAATAGCGCCCGAAGTAGCGTAACTACTTTTTTCAATCAACTATTTTGTATTATTCTTACCCAAATCCGTGAAGGCTTCGCCTAGCTCCTTCATATCGTGGTTGAATTCGCGCTTAAATACTTCCCAATCGCTATTCTCTTTTTCGTACTGGTACAGGCGGCTTTTAAGCAATGCGTTCTTTTCTGCAAGCTCTTCAATTCTCTTTTTACGCATACCATCAAAGGGTTGTTTGCCAGGCTTGTCAACGATTGCTTGAAGCTCAGCAATGCGCTTTTCGTTTCGCATTATTTTTTCTTCTGCATCTATTCTAAACGCGGGGTATTCTGTATTCAATTCTCTTTGGGCTTCTTTCAAATCTTCTCTTGCCTCTTGCACATTGTCTTTCTCTTCTTCCACTTTCTTGGCTTTAGAATCGCAAGAAGTGAACATCACGCTAGTTGCCATGGCACTAAAAGCGAGATAAAAAATTATCTTTTTCATTTTTTGTTTGTTTATTGGTTAAGAAAATTGATTGAAATACTTCGTTTTTAGACGAAGTATTAAGTTACAATGTTGATAATGTTTGCCTTAGTATTTATTACAAAAGCATGTTAAAGAATTGCATAATTCACATGTTTTTGTGGCCGTCTTCCGTTTTGATCTCCTACATGCTAACAGCTGGCCTGGATATCAAATCCCCTTCAAAATAGACAAGTTCCTTTCTATTCTTGTTTTCTTGAACCTTGCAATAATAGACATGCCGAGAAAAATGGCTCACAATTAATTTTTGCCCGGGCCTTATTCTCTCTTCAACAATATCTCCGTCTTTATATTTTTTTTCCATTGCTAATGTAATTTAACTTATTAACTAATTTGTTTTACTATCCAACGCTTAGCACCAACAACCTTAAAAGGTATAACGAATGCCGAGCCCACCCCAACCGCCATAGAAACCGCGGTTCGTTCCAAATTCGATGGAAGGTTGCCAGTCTAACGAGAGATTGATGGGTGCCCTATTAAATTTGTAATCCAAGCCCAAAACCCCATCGATTCCCACAAACGAACCACCCTTATAATTATTATTGTGATTATTATTGTAATTATTGTTCCGATTATAGCCATCATTGTAAAAACCAACGTGCACTCCTGGACCAACATACCATTTCAAACCAGGTGCTCCGACAATATCAAAGTGAAACTCGTAAAGGCCGGTAATTCTTGTACCCCCATTCCAAAAGTAACCGATTCCCTCAAGCGCACGATTGCTAGATATAAAATGCTTTAACGAAATACCAGCACCATCACCCCAAAGCTTGACCCCAAGCGCGGTGGTATAAGTTTGATCCATACTTTGAGATCGTGCAGCTAACACGTTTATGAATAAGAAGCAAACCAATGCCAGATGTAGCTTTTTCATTTTTTTACAATATGTTTTTTTAATTCCTACGATCTGAAAAATAATATCTACAAAGGTGGGCGGTTTAACTTGGTTTCATTTACATCCAAAGAGAAAAGGTTTACATTTTCCATTGTTTTAGTCGCGAGCAACTAATCGGCCAACGCTATCACTTCCAACTCATTGGGTGTCATTCCAAGTTTTGTTTGTAAGTTGTCGAACATTTCCCTCTTGCGACTTTCATCAAAATCTAAATCGCGATCAGTCAATTGCTGAAACCGTGTTTTAAGATTTACTTTCTGTTCTTTCCAACTTGGCATTGATTCCATAAATTGTTGATGCGTAAATACGCGTTTAGTTTAAAGCAATAATTCCATCCTTTGTTTTTCCATGAAGACCGACCACCCAATTGCCAGTAACATATCTAATGCGCACACCTATCAGCTCGTGTGATCTGGTCTTCAGCGTGCACGGTCAACTGAGCACTCGAATCTCATCAATTAATTGATTCATATCGAGCAAGAACTTACGCTTGAACGAAGCCCAACTTATTCTAGTTCTATAATCGCTGAGCCGAACACTCAACTCACGATTTCGCCATCCTAATTCAACTATTTTTTTAGCCATCAGTTCGTTTGCACTTTTACTGCGGCTATACTTCTTTTCCTTAAGCAGGGTAAGCTTCTTATCATTGGCTGATATCTGGCTTTCCGCATTTTTCCTGAACGCCTCAAAACCGGCAGCCGAATCAATCTCTGCTTCCCTATGAATCAGATCCATATCGGCTTCTTTTTTTGCCTCGGTTGCTGATTCCACTTCACTTTGGGCGGTCAAGCCGCTCGGTGTCAATACCCCTACTAGTATTAATAGTATAATGTTCTTCATGACTCCTGTGCTTTTTACTAAAGTAAAGGTGTTCATCTTCCTATCAGAAAGTATTACATACCAAGGTGAATACGTTACATCTTTTACAGATTCGCGTTAGTTTGCCACTAAAGGCCCAGCGTTGCGGTACTTCTTATACTTTTTTCTAATACTTCTCTTATTTAGATCGTTCAATTGGTGGTAGGCATCGCGCACTGCTTCAGGAATGCCCTCTTCGTACCCTAACTTGAAATGTGAAAAGCCATTATATGGAATATCGTTTGCGCTTTCATGCATTTTTATCTGCTTGTCAGTTCCGTCCTCTTTAAAATAGGAAATAAATAAAACGGAGCGCTTCTTTATCAATTGATCCAGTCGTTCGGCAACAATTTTACTACCAACAAAATTTACACATTTCTCTTGAATGCTAAACATAACGGTGTCACTGATATTCTTACTCAGAAGTCGAACCAGCGAAGAATCTTTAACAGACATCTTTTCTACCTTCATCGAATCTTGTAGACTCAACAATTTCGAGGCTTGAGGTTGCGTGAGCATAAAATATTTCTTTTTTGTTTCAAAGAATAGAATCTGCTCTTTTTCCTTCTCAGCATACGTTACGGGATTTACTGTCATAACCGCATTGCTATTACTCTTAAGAAAAGCGTTTATCTTTTTCAGGAATTTTACTTGCCCTTTATCTAATGTACTCTGCCTCATTTCCCACTTAAGAGTAAGACTTTCTTCAATTTCACTTTCGAGTTTTCTAACTTCCAACCGATAGGGCGTTGTTGGGGGTTTGACAAAAATATTTTTGAGCAAATCAAAGACGGCATCTCTCCAATGGAATTTCGGGTTGTTCAAATTTCCGGTTATTGGAATTTCATAATCGATCACGTTGCCCTGTTCTCGCACCAACGCCATGATCAACGGCATCGGTAACCACATCATGTCTTTGTTTTTGGCTCGTTTAGAAACGCGAGGATCGATTATCACCACGTGATTGCTGCTCTGTATCATTCCTTCTCTCACATTCCATTTTCCGTTAAGTTCAATGGTTCCGCGATCTAATGGAAAGGATGTGTATGTTAACAAATAGGGATTAAAAATGGAGACAGGTATTTTTTCAAAACGATAGTCCATGTCAAAATCAGCACTGTCTTTCGGATTGATGCTCAATTGGATTGACCCCTTGCCGTAGGGTTGAATGCCCGCCCGGATAACTACCTTCACTCGCTGATCACTTTTATTGACTGAATCCGCGACAAGAGAAATTGGCAAACCCTCAATTGAAAACTTATCGCTTAGTGAATAGTCGTTAAACTTAAAATTACCGTCTTTAATTTCTAGGCGGTTAATTTTAAAATTACTTCTGAAAAAATTATTAGAGAGAACTTTCACGTATCGAACCACTTCAATCACAAGGTTAAACCGGCCAACTTGCCGTGTAACGTCAGTGATGTTAGAACCTCGCTTTCCAAACAATCGCGCTATATTATCCAACGAATCATAAATTTCATACTTAAAAAATGGGCGGGTCAGCACGATCGAATCAAATAAATATTTTTTCTTTGCCGGGTTCAACTCTTCTACAACAAGCTCCAACTTTTCAAAGGCTGCATAGTCATTAGTGGTTGTTTTACCAAAATGAAAATCGTTTAAGGCCAACCTACCACTGCCACTCATACTCTCTTGCGAATTGAAATTCCCCCGCACCTTCACGTTGGCGTTAAGATGAGCTCTAAACATTCCATAGTTGATTAGCTCCCAGATGTATTGACGAATTATATCGAGATCATAATCTTCCACCACCACATCGTAGTGGTAATCCAAGCTTTTCGTATTAACGGTGAAATAACCTTTCATTTCGCCTGTGCCGATTCCTGATAAAAAATTGAAACGGGTGGCAATGGTATCACCCTCATCGAGTTTACCAAGGGCTTCAATAGTTACTTCTTTAATGAAATACTTGATCGGAATTACTTTATCGATAAAATGCAGTTCGCCTTCTGCTATTTTTATACCGATAAATTCCACATTCCATGAAGAAGACGAGTTGGGAGATTTGTTGGGCGTAAACCGTTCTATAAGGTCATCAATATTAAACTCCCTTTTGTTCTGGGTAAATTTTACCCATGGTTTTTCAAAGGTAAGCCGTGAAATTTCCACTTCGCGCGAAAGTAACTTGTATCGGTTTATATTTGCATGTATGCTGACCGAGGAAAGAAAAATAGTGTCGCTTTTTGCTTCACTCATTTTTACGTTGTGTAGACTTACATATCCCGTAAAAATATTTACGTAAGCCCTCTCTATGGTAACTTCTCTTCCAAAAAGGTATTGGTCGTACTTCTCCAAAAAGTATTTGGCAAGGGGCGAAGCGATTAATACTGCAATAGCGAAGAGACCTAGAAAAGTACTTGTTACAATAAGGAATTTCTGTAAGGGGCTTTTTTTTGCCATTGACTAACGGTCAGATATCAATTCGAATACCTTCTCAGCGTCCAAGCGATTGTTTCGTGTACTTCCATTAACCCGGTAAGAAAATCGGCAGTACCAGCATCTTGAAATTTTTCGGCACAATGTTCTACTGATTTGCGAAGCTCGATGATCACTGCCTCATGATCTTCCAGTAATTCAAGCATCATTTCTTTAGATGACGGGTATTTGCCAGGATGTTCTTTTATGGAAGTCAATTTTTTAAACTCTTCGTGTGTACCGATAGCATTGCTGCCCAGTTTACTGATTCGTTCTGCCACTTCGTCAATAGATTTTTCCAGTTGTGTGTACTGGGCTTGAAATAATTTGTGCAGTTCCATAAAGCTTTCGCCTTTTACATTCCAATGAAACTTGCGTGTCTTGGTGTAGAGTGTTACTTCGTTGGCTAATAAAGTCGACAAAAGTTCGGCAATTGCGTCTAAGTGTTTTTTGGAAATTCCAATGTTTGGTTTCATATGTAAAAATTAGAATATAGAATTTTGAATGTAAAACGTAGAAAGAATATGAGCATCTTTAAAGACTTCGCTCACCCTTCTCTTTTGGAGAAGGGAAAGGGTTGAGGTGAAGAAAACAAAAGGTTTTTAAAGATGCCCATATAGAAGTCGGTTAAAATGAGTCAGTTAGTTTATTTACGCGGATCAGTTTTTTGTTCACAAACTCCTCCACGCCTAGCTTAGAAAGTTCTCGGCCATAGCCCGAGCGTTTCGTTCCGCCAAAGGGCAAATCTGGTTTTGTCCACGTGGGGTGATTGATAAACACCATGCCCGTATCAATTTGATCGGCTACTCTTTTGCCGCGTTCAATATCATTAGTAAAAACAGAGCCACCCAACCCATAGGGTGAATCATTGGCAAGTACAATTGCTGCTGCTTCATCTTTTACACGAAAAAAAGAAACAACAGGGCCAAACAACTCTTCATAATAGCCATCCATGCCGGCTTTAATATCCGTTAAGATCGTAGCCTCCATGTAGGCTCCTTTGCGGTCCATCCGTTTCCCTCCCAGTTCCACCTTTGCCCCGGCCTTTACCAAGCGCTTCACTTGCTCATCCAGATGCACGGCTGATGCCTCGCTCGATAAAGGACCCAACTGTGTACCCTTTTCCATCGGGTCGCCTACTTTTAGACCAGTCAATTTCTCTTTGAATTTTTTTAAGAACTCATCTGCCACTGCTTCTACCACAATAAAACGTTTCGCGGCCACGCAGCATTGACCTGTGTTGTTCATTCTGCCAACTACTGCCCATTCCACCGTTTTTTCCATGTCGGCATCTTCCAGCACGACAAATGCATCGCTGCCGCCCAACTCCAATATTGATTTTTTTAAATTTTTTCCTGCGACTGCTGCCATGCTTCCTCCGGCTTCTTCACTTCCGGTGAGTGCAGTGCCTCTGATGCGATTATCGGAAATAAGGGCTCCAATATTCTCTCCTGTGATTAACAAATTCGTGTAAATGCCGGTGAGCGCCCCTGCTTCTTTGAATAGCTGTTCCATGGCAATGCCACATTGAGGAACATTAGAAGCATGTTTCACCAACACCACATTTCCGATCATAATACTAGGTGCGACAAAACGAGCCACTTGATAGAAGGGGAAATTCCAAGGTTGTATGCCAAGTAACACACCAATGGGGCTATGTCTGATAAATGCTTCACCTTCCTCCGGCTTCAAATGCACATCTGCCAAAAATTCTTTTCCGTTGTTTGCATAGTAATCATAGATATCAGCACTCAATGTGATCTCGCCCTCGCTTTCCGCAATCAACTTTCCCATTTCAAGGGTAATGGTTTTGGCCAACGTATTTTTCTTTTGCCGCATCAGCTCTGCCACTTTGCGCAAAAGCTTGGCCCGCTCTTCATAGGAGGTCTTCTTCCACGCCAGAAACGTGTTATGCGCTGTTGAAATGGCCACCTCAATTTGTGGCGCGGTCATCTCTTCGAACGAGGCTACTACCTCGTTGGTAGCAGGATTGGTTGTTTTTATGGCCATAACCTTTTGTTTTTTTACCGGAACTTCAAAATACTCACGAAGGTGAGTTAATTGATAGCCTTAGAAGTTACACATCCATTGCTATTAGTTGCAAGTATTGAATATCCTTCGGCAGACTATACTGATTAAAAATGTAAATCGAGAAGTTTAGTAGTATTGTCACTAATAATGACCACCTTAGAAGGAATCCACTGAAGGACGGCCATCACGGCTTGCCTTACAGAAAATTAAAAGCCGGCAAGTGGGCTAAAATGGGGAGACTTGATGTTGAAACGCACTAAATAGAAAAGATGTTAGGCAAACAGAAACGACAAAAGATCGACTTCGAGCGGGCCGATGAATTGATAATTGCCAATGAGGAACTGGCTTTTCAAAATTTGGAGAAAGAGAAAAGAGCTAACGAACTGAGCATTGCCAACGCGGAACTAGCCTATCAAAATAAGGAAAAGGAGAAACGTGCGGATGAATTATTCATCGCGAACAAAGAACTCGTGTTTCAAAACGAAGAGAAAGAAAAGCGCGCCATCGAATTAAGTATTGCCAATGTGGAGCTTGCCTTTCAAGATAAAGAAAAAGGAAAGCGTGCCGATGAATTATTTATTGCTAACAAAGAACTTGTTTTTCAAAACGAAGAAAAAGAGAAGCGCGCCAATGAATTAGGTATTGCTAACATAGAACTGGCTTTTCAAAATGGCGAAAAAGAAAAACGTGCGAACGAGTTAGGTATTGCCAACACCGAACTAGCTTTTCAAAATGAGGAAAAGGAAAAAAGAGCTGCAGAGCTAATCATTGCTAATAAGGAACTCGTGTTCCAAAATGAAGAGAAAGAAAAAAGAGCCGATGAGTTGGTTATTGCTAACAAGGAGCTTGTCTTTCAAAACCAAGAAAAAGAAAAGAGGGCTGCTGAATTAGTGATTGCGGACAAAGAACTTGAATTCCAGAATAAAGAAAAAGAAAAGCGTAAGATTGAAAAAAGAGAATTAGAAGCCTTCAGTCATTCACAAAAGCAATCATCGCAATATGCACGGAGTTTGATTGAAGCATCGTTGGATCCTTTTGTTACAATTTCTCCCAAAGGAAAAATCACTGATGTAAATGAAGCCTCAACGAAAGTAACCGGAGAAACAAGAGATAAATTGATTGGAACTGACTTCTCCGATTATTTTACCGAACCTCAAAAAGCACGTGAAGGCTATAAGCAGGTTTTTGAAAAAGGGTTTGTTTCCGATTACCCGCTTACTATTCACCACAAAAATGGAAAGTTGACAGATGTATTATATAACGCATCAGTTTATAAAGACGACAAAGGAAATGTATTGGGTGTATTTGCCGCAGCACGAGATGTAACCGCTCAAAAAATATTAGAAAGAGGCGTGGCCGACCGTGAAAAAGAATTGGAGCGCTTAGTTGAATTGGAGCGGTTTAGAAAATTAACCGTGGGCAGAGAATTGAAAATGATTGAACTGAAAAAGGAAAATGAAGAGCTGCGAAAGAGACTAGGTATTACAGATGAAGAATCTGCCTAATGCTAATTTTATCTACCGAAACTGAAAGTCAAATAGTAGCTCTGGAAGAGACGCAATTGGCTATTCTTAATATTTTAGAAGATGCTGAGGACGAAAAGGTGTCGTTGAGGGATACACAAAAAGCGGTAATCAATATTCTGGAGGATTATAGTGTTGAAAAAGTGAGGATGGAGAAAATGAATAGCAAACTCATCAGTTCAAACAAAGAAGTGGAACAATTTGCGTACATCGCCTCGCACGATTTGCAAGAGCCCTTGAAAACAATTTCTAATTACGCAGGCTTATTATCAAAAAAATATAAGGAGAGTTCGGACAAAGAAGTTATTCAGTACCTAAATGTTATCAATAAAGCAACTTCACGGATGCAATTGCTTATTAAGGATCTATTGGATTACTCAAGGGTAGGAAACGATAAAACCAAGGTGCAAATCGATTGCAATATTCTGCTGAATGAATTGAAAAATGATATGGAGCAGTCTATCACTGAAAGCGGGGCCGAAGTGAGTTCAGAAAAACTACCGGTTATTACAGGGTATCTTTCCGGAATAAAATCACTTTTTCAGAATTTGATTAGCAATGCCATCAAATTCAGAAGAAGAGACGGTCATCCGCTTATTCAATTTACTATTCAATCAAAAGAAAAAGAATGGTTGTTTGCGGTAAAAGATGATGGGATTGGCATCGAGAAGATTTACTACGGAAAACTGTTTGTCATTTTTCAGCGGCTTCACTCAAGGGAAGAATATTCGGGTACCGGTATTGGCCTCGCGCAATGTAAGAAGATTGTAGAACAGCATGGAGGCATTATTTGGGTGGAGTCAGAATTTGGCAAAGGAAGCACATTCTATTTTACGATACCAAAAACAATACAATGAAAAATAAATTGAAGTGTATTTTGCTGATCGATGACGATGAAGAAGATAACTTCTTTCATAAAATTGTTATTAATGACATGAATATTACTGAGTCTATTCAGGTTGCACATAATGGCATTGAAGCATTAGAATTTCTTACAAAAGAAAACCAAACTGCTCCAGAGCTGATATTCCTAGACATCAACATGCCGAAAATGAACGGGTGGGAATTTTTGGAGGCGTATCAGAAATTAAATGCCACCCAGAAAGCGAAATTAGTGGTAGTAATGCTCACCACCTCCATCAATCCCGTTGACCAGAAACGAGCCGAACAATTTCCTGAAATTGCAAATTTCAATTCTAAACCACTTACCGATTTGGTGCTTATGGATATTTTGAAGCGCTACTTCGCGAGTAATTTATAGGAAGCAAAGTAAACCACTCATGGTATGGTCGATTATATTGCCACGAACCTGAATGTAAATTTAAGGGCATCTCTAAAAACCTTTGTTTTCCTCACCCTCAACTCTTTCCCTTCTCCAACCCAATAGTTATCGGGCGAGAAGGGTGGGCGGATTTTTTAGAGATGCCCCTACTCTTTTGAAATCATTAAAATTATTTGAACACCTCTCTGCAATCGGGAGGTTCAAAATAGTAACCAAGAAATTCTAAAAAATGTCCGCAGACTGTCTGCTGGAGGCAGGGCCGTGGCCAATGCATCTTTCGAATTCAAGCTTAAGCTTGAACGACCATCTTCCCCGTATTGTCGCCCTTGAACAATCCAAGCAACGCATCGGGCAATTGGTGAAATCCTTCAACAATAGTTTCCTTGTATTTGAGTTTGCCTTCTCGTAGCCACGTACCTAATTGTTGAATCCCCTCTGGAAATTGGGATTGATAATTGCCAACAATAAATCCTTGCATGAGAATACTCTTAGTTAATAAAATTGGCTGCAATCGGGGTCCCATCGGTATCTCCGTGCTATTATACAAAGCTATTTGCCCGCATAGAATAATTCTACCAAGTCGCTTCATCTGTCTAACGACAGCATCTGAAATCTCACCTCCTACGTTGTCAAAATAGACATCGACACCCGCGGGACAAGTTTCTTTCAACGTTGCATTTATATCCTTGGTATCCTTGTAATTTATGACATCATTAAAGCCAAATTCTTTTATGAGCAGTTCAGCTTTATCATCGGTTCCCGCAATGCCAATCACGCGGCATCCATAAATTTTTGCAAGCTGGCCAACTACTATTCCAACGGCACCGGCCGCACCAGATATTACTACTGTTTCTCCTTTCTTGGGTTTTCCAATTTTCAGAAATCCGAAGTAAGCGGTTAATCCCGGCATGCCCAAAATGCCCAAATAATAGCTTGCCGGGGCGAGCGTCTCGTCTACTCTTTGCAAAACCTTGGCGGGAGCGATTGCCTGAACTTGCCACGGTAATCGTGCCGACACCACATCGCCTGTTTTAAATTTTTCTGATTTGCTGGTAACTACTTTTGCAATCACACCCCCCTCTAGCGGTTTATCAATTTCAAACGGTGGCACATAAGATTCTCCCGCATTCATTCGTCCACGCATGTAGGGGTCAACTGAGTAAAACATGCCCTGTAAAAGCACTTCGTCTTTTTGTAATTCGGGAAGTGTTGCGTTCTCAACCTTAAAATTCACAGGCGTTGGCAAGCCAACGGGTCTTGATGCGAGCACAATTTGTTCGGTATTCATACATTTATTTTTGTGTTAGTCTTTGATGACTCTGAAAAAAGCCATCTGAATGGACACATTTCTATCGTGTATTTTTTTCACCACCCAAAGAGCGACTGCAAACAACATGACACCTAGTGCTATGATCAAACCAATCAATTTGCCATTCATATCAATCTATTTTTTCTCAAATTTGTTGTGCTGTTGGATATTTGAAGCTAGAGCTTGGAAGTAGGAGGTTGGGGATTTGAAGTTAGAAAGGCAGTAAAGAAAAAAACCCAGGAGTGTTACCTCCCAGGCTTTCCCTGACCCTAACCTGTTTAACTTAAATCATCCTCTAACTTTTTAATTTTTTCTTGCGCATCTTGTCTGCCTAGTGACCAGGCAATTTTGTAAAGGTCTAAAGCCTCGCGTCTTGCTTGCTTCTTTTTGCGTGGCGCAAAGTGAGTGCGTTCCGCTACTTTCTCCCAAACTAATGCTTGCACAAAATATAAATCAGCTGTGCTCGCTTTATTCTCATCATTGGTGAGGCGCATCTTAGTTTCCAACGAGGCAATATCCGCCTCGCGCACTTTGATTACACCTTCTTTCGCAAGTAGCGTAGAATCTTTTTTGGCGATAGCTTCCGCCATCATCTTATTTTCACTACGTAGTTTAGAAACCTCCAATTGCAGTGCCTCTAGCTCTTTTGTGCGTATTTCAAGGTCTTTCTTCAATCTCTTAATGGTAGAAGACATCCCGCGAGTAGAAGCTTTTGATTTTTCTTCCAAAGAAGAAATTCTTAGCTGAGTATCTTTTACATATTGGTTAATGCTATTCAGTCGTTTCGCATAATTTTCATACGAGGTTCCTTCGACTACGTTGACCCGCAGCAAATGACGGCTAGCATCAATGGAATCGATCAACACCTCTACTTCGTTCATCTGAACGGCAATTTCTTGACTTACTTTAAGTTCGGTAGACAACGAATCAACTTTTGATTGGAGTCTTGTTTTCTCTTTGGTATTGCAACTGAAGATTAGGATTGTAACACTTAGACCAAGTAGTACTTTTTTTATCATTTTCGTGGTTTTTTGTATCGATTAGTTTTCGCTGGATTAAGTTAATTTCCATGCCAAGATTTTTTTATTAAAAAAATGGCTTGACTCCTGTTTAGATTCAATTTGGTGTGTAAAGGCCGCTCACACTGTAGAAATTAATCTACACTATGAGCGTTGCCTGTTACTTACACTCTTCTCCCCTGAATAACTTGGAACAGCACTGCGATTACAGCGATCACCAAAAGCACGTGTATGATTCCTCCTACTCCGTAGCCTACAAAACCAACTGCCCAACTGATTACTAGAATGACGGCAATGAGGTACAATAAATTTCCCATAATAATTTTTTTTAGTTGTGTTTAGAATTTAATTTTATAAACCTGCAATAAGTGATTGTATTTGTTCCTTAGTCTTGCCTAACTTTTGTTGAAGGCGGCCCATCATTTCGTCTTGCTTTCCTTCAACCAACAATAAGTCATTGTCCGTAAGCAAAGCAAATTTTTGTTTTAGCTTTCCTTTTGTTTCATTCCAGTTTCCCAGAAATTCCGTTGTATTTTTCATAATTTTTTTGGTTAAGACTATCTTCCTGTTTGTTCAGTAAAGGTGCTAACTGATAAGACTATACTTGTTACACTCTTTACTCAAACATTTACATAAATCACATATCCAGCCAACGTGACTTAAAATGATCCTTCACAAAGGCATACCGCTGGTTCGCAGTCATCTTATCGGTATGTTTTGTTTCTATTCGGTGTGCATCCAACTTTTACCTTTACCGGCTACACTTAGTTTTTCTTCATAGGTAAAATTGGAAACGAGGGTGCTATCATCACCGGGTTGGGTGGCTAAATGGATCAGATGTGCAGTTGCATAGTCCATCCAAATACCCATTCTCTTTTTTACTTCCATTGATCTACAGAGTTAGGAGTTGATAAAATACTAAAAAGCAAAAACCTACTCGTTTAAGAATAGGTTTTTGCCAATCATTTAATTACTTAACTCTATTGCTTATCTCTATTTCTTAT
>Ga0136636_10001472_pt1 | contig 13753 bp, 12 predicted proteins | sample AntDrymUQ8522106_2_FD_104653 | JGI IMG/M metagenome (GOLD analysis project Ga0136636, IMG submission 104653) | Polar desert sand microbial communities from Dry Valleys, Antarctica - metaG UQ852 (21.06) | ecosystem: Environmental > Terrestrial > Soil > Desert | place: Antarctica: Dry Valley... | reverse complement strand
TACTGGCCTCCAAGCGGAGGTGCGGGTGTGCAGCGATGGCTTAAATTCAGCAAATACCTGCGCGATTTTGGCTGGGAACCGATAATTTACACTCCCGAAAACCCGGAAGCTCCTGCCATTGACAATTCGCTGGAAAATGATATCCCGGAAGGAATTACAATTATCAAGCGGCCGATATTGGAACCTTATTCGGCATACAAGCGGTTTATTGGGATGAAACCCGGTGAAAAAGTAAATGCAGGATTCCTTCAGGAAAAAGAGAAACCCGGTTTATCAGAAGGTTTTGCCGTGTGGCTCAGAGGAAACTTTTTTATTCCTGATGCCCGCAGATTCTGGATCAGGCCATCTGCTAAATTTCTGATTGATTACCTTGCAGAACACCCCGTTGATGCCATTGTATCAACCGGACCGCCACATTCGATGCACCTGATCGCTTTAAAGGTTCATGAAAAACTAAATATTCCCTGGCTTGCCGATTTCCGTGATCCCTGGACCGGAATAGATTTTTACCATCAACTCAGGCTCACCTCTTTTGCCGACAGGCTGCATCGCAAACTTGAGAAAAAAGTACTTACATCGGCAACAGCTATAACAGTTGTCAGCAAGGATATGGCAAATGAGTTTAATGGTTTGGTAAATCGGGAATACAACCTTGTGACCAATGGCTATGATGAACAGGATATCAGCCCTCTCCCACAGAATCAACTGGATAAAAAATTCACAATCTCTCATATCGGCAGTATAAATTCTCCACGCAACCCTGAAAAACTTTGGAAAATACTTTCGGAAATGGTTGTTAACAGCCCGGAATTTGCTGAAGCAGTACAAATAAAACTTGTCGGGAAAGTTGATATAGCGGTATTAAAAAGCATTGAAAATTATGGCTTAACACCCTACCTCTCGCGTATCGAATATATGCCGCACCGGGAAGTAATGCATGAAATTCAGAGATCGCAGGTGCTTTTGCTGCTTATCAATAACACCCCAAATGCCAAGGGAATCCTTACCGGTAAAATTTTTGAATACCTGGGATCGGGAAGGCCAATCCTGAGCATTGGCCCAGAGGATGGAGATGCAGCTGTAATCCTGAAAGATACAGACGCAGGACAAACGGCTGGATACGAAAATGAATCCATCATGCGCATTATCTTGACAGATTATTTCACAAAGTTCAGTGAACAAAGGCTGGAAAGCAATACAGGCAACAGGCTAAAATATTCGCGAAAAGAGCTTGCGGGGGAGATTGCGAAGATATTAGACAGTATTCAGATTTTTTAAAGTATCACCTATTCGCCTTCATCTGTGCCACTCAACCACTAAATAATTCATAAGTTGTTGAAAAGCTGATTCCCGTTTTTGCCTGCTATAATTCTCAACCACCCTTTGACGTGCCTTCAAGGAAAGTGATTCGGTATCAGAATTCAACGCAGCTGATATTATTGATTTTAACATGGTAGAATCGTATTTTTCGAGTACGAAACCCGAATCCCCGGTAATGGAATCCATTATACCTACCTTGCTAACTAAAGGTATGCAACCACAGGCCATCGCTTCTGCCAGTGAAACCCCAAATCCTTCGGAAACTGAAAACTGACAATAGAAAGTATACTCTGACATTTTAGAAGGCAGCATTTCATTAGGAATAAAATCAATGAAACTAACGTTTGAAGGCTCATCAACCTTGAATCCAGGTGCGAGATTCCCTATGATTGTAAACCTGCAATCCGGGAAATTTCTTGCCATTTCGATGAAAAGATCCATCCCCTTTAATAGGTAATTCCGCTGATCTATAAAGTTGACAACTGTAAGAAATGAATTCCTTTTTCGCTCTATTCCCTGTTCAGGTATAAACCGCGTGGTATCAATACCATTGTAAATGACTGTACACGGAGTTTTTATGGATGGATCGTAATACCTGAAGCCCTGCATGGGATAGCGGAAAACCTGATAGGTGTATTCATATTCGATCAACGATTCGCTGGGAGCCGAAATATGGGTGGCCCACTTCAGGCTTTTAAGTGTAAACCATGCCAGCAAAGGCTTGCGCAGGTTGCCATAGTTTATTTCCGGGAAAGAGACACAATCGGTTCCGCCAACTACCACCAGGCAAGGCTTACTGAACATTTTTGCAAAAAGCACCGGAAGCAGCGAATGATAACCGGCAAACTGGCAAACCAGGATGGCAGCGGAGCGAATGTTGCGCAATAGAAACAGTTTCTGCCTGATAAAAGATAGTGGTAATTTAAGCTTATGCGAAGGCAGAAAAGAGAAAACTTTAACTGTGTAATCAATCTGAAACGCCCTGGTATCCTGCACAACAAACGAAGATGCCAACGGATAAAAATAAAGCAAAACCGGCTTCTGTGCTATGGAAGCACCATTTTCTTTACCCGTCATCATACTTTTTTTTAAGCACTATTTTAAAAGGAGTGAATTAAAGTTTTCTGAAAAATATGGCATCAAACTGCAGCATTTCCCGTGTATCAGGATGAATAAAGCCGGGAATGATCTGAACCAGGCGAAAACTCCTTTCCTCCAGGAAACGGCAGATGGAGTAATAGGTTTCTTCGCCTTCGTAGAGTTGGGTTGCAGACAACTCAAGCTGAATTCCACTGATTTTACTAAAGGATTTAACAGCTCCGTCGAGAACTTTTTTTTCGTAACCCTGTGTATCAACTTTCATAAAAACATGTGAGCCGGAAATTCCAAGTGTATCAAAAATACTATCCAGGGTCTTTATCTCAATCTGTTCTTCTTTCAGATATTCTGAACCGGGAGCTGCTTCCCTGTGGATGTCCGACATTGGCAAAATTGAACTGCTGGGCGAATGCTTTGAAATATGTATCGTATCAGTGCGGCATACATCACCCAAAGCTATATTGAACATCTGCCAGTCCTGGTAACCGTTAGCATTCTGTTTAAGTTTTTGATAGGCATCGCTAAGTGGTTCGAACGAAAGAATCCTACCCTTATAACCCGCATTAAGCATTCCCATGCTGTATTGACCGGTATTGGCACCAACATCTAAAATTGCATTTATATTATTTACTTTCAGGTGATTAAGAATAATATGAGATGGATTACTCGTTTTGTATTTCAGCAAATCATAACCAATGGGATTGATTAAACCTCTTAACACTTTAAGAACACTTTCTTTTAAACTCATTTCAATAAATTAATCCGGATTAGTATTTAATTTTTCCCAAGGAAACTGTAAACTTTTTGCCTGGCTTTCAGCATTCCTTCGGTTGCTCTTTGTATTTCAATAGCTTCGAACAATTTAAACTTGTATAAAATTATGGGAAAAAGAATCAGCAATGTGATCCTAACCGCTGCTATTATTAATTTATGATTGAAATCAACCTGCACTCCTATTAAATAAAAAATGAAAGCCAGAATGAACACTGTGAAAATCTTCCGCCATTCAAATCCAATCGGCATGAATTTGTTTGCTATAAATGCAATCATCACTGTATTGAGGGTTTGTGAAATTAATGCAGAATAAGCTGTTCCTACAAATCCGAATCGACTGATAAAAATAAAATTCAACCCTATATTAACAAGAGCTGCAACAAAGGTTGGAATAATGTAGAACCTCGTTTTATTTTTTAAATTCAAACCGATGTTTACAAAATAGTTCATTCCCATTATCAGAAAAGTGAGGGAAAGAATAGGAACAATCACCACTCCACTCCAGTAATCCTTGTTCTGGACCAAAGGCCAGAGCAGTATTTTGTAGAAAAACAAGAAGCCTAACACAACAAAGGTCATCAGAAATGTATAATAAAACAGCATTTTACGGTAAAACCTTTTATTATCAGTCTGTTTTTCTTCCTGGTACATGGAAGGCAGGTAGCTTATACCAATAGATTGCACCAGCAGCATAACGATATTGGCAATCTTATATCCGAAGCCATACATACCCGTTTGCCGCTCGTCGGAAAGCCAGTTTAACATAAACCGGTCACTCGATGCAAATATCAGATACCCGATAAATGAAATTGTTAACGGGAATCCATATTTAACAGTCATGCTTACTTTGCTGAAATCAAATTTATAAGTAACACGTGGTATGATAACACTGCCGAATTGAAACAGCATTGTAAGTCCTGATCCGAGTAACCTGCCATAAAGCAGCCCTTCGATTCCAAGATTCATGCTAACAACAAAATAAACTGTTGCGCCAACGCTTATGAGTAACCTCAAGATGTTCGTAATAATATAGGTCCTGGGTTTTCCTTCGTATTGCAATACCTGAAAGGGAATTACATTATTGATTTCAACAAAAGTTATAATAATAACCAGCAAAAGCAAATACGAATAATTTGTTGTCCCCCAGAAAAGAACAGACACCTGCGGTCTGAAAAGTGCAAATAGCGAAAGAGCAACAAAAGAGAAAATAAACAAACTTAAAACATTGTTAAACAGGAATTTGCCATATTCCTTGTTCTCTTTCTCACGGTAAAAAAAACGCTCATGACCTGAAGTTATTCCAAAATTGAACAATGCAAGCAAAGCCATAATGATCAGCTCCAAAATAGCAAGTATACCGTATTCAGCAATGAGGATGTGTTTGGTATAAATAGGTATAAGAATGAAACCCAGCGATTTATTCAGAATATTACCAAGCCCGTAATACATGGTATTAGTACCTATTTTCCTGACTTTACTGAGCATAAATAATTTGGTTTGAAACCGACAAAAACGTGGCAAATGTAAGCAATATTACTGGTTGAATATAAACCATTGCAACGGGAGTCTATACAGCCATCCTTGCCAGGAAATATGTGTTTTACATCCCTTAATTCTGCAGCAGTTATATCAGGATTGAAACTATTGAAAATCAGAATCGATATATCCTGGTTAATACATTTCCCAAGGTGTTATATTATTATTATAAAAAGGTAAGAGAAAATGCCATTACAAAGATAAACTCATTATTTGAGCTATTTCTACTTGCTCCGGATCGACAAAATTGTATTTTTGCACTTTCGAGGATTAACCGGAAATAAATCTCTAATCAACACGAAAAGCAATACTTTATTGCAGTTCATCAAAACACATTTATGGGGGCAGTCACATTTGGAATTCCTAAAAAACTGGTCAGGTTGATCAAGGATAATTACTCCATTGAGTTATTTATTGAAACAGGCACTTTTAAGGGGCAAACATCTTCCTGGGCCGCGGGAATATTTCGTAATGTAATAACTATCGAAAATTCAAAAGAATTATTTGATCTGGCGGTTCTGAATCTTGCTTCTCTAAAAAACCTTCGTTGTCAATACGGCAATTCAGCAATTGAGTTAAAGAAAATACTCGCTGAAATTAATGAGCCTGCGTTGTTCTGGCTCGATGCGCATTGGTGTGGCGGACCTACTCATGACCATGCTGATTTATTTCCTCTGCTGGATGAAATTAAGGTTGTAAAACAGTCAGATTTCAATCACATTATTATGATTGATGATGCCCGGTTTTTCCTGAAACCCCCTCCTGAGCCTCAAGACCCGGACACTTGGCCAGGATTAAAAGAAATCACCGAACTGCTCAATCAGGACGATAATTATTTCACTTTTGTGAGTGAAGATATAATAGTTTCAATGCCCGTTTCGGGCAAAAAATTGTTGCAACCCTACTTTAATGAGATTCACCGGAATGAATTTCCGGGCGGTGGAATTGTTAAAAATATAAAAGCAGCATACAAGAATATCCGGCGTAAATGGAATAGGTGATTTATTTCCCGACAATAGCTTTTTTACCAGCTAGTAACCTTCCGCTGGCATTCTCAATAAATTTATACAGATTTTTATTCCTCCTGATCAGATTTATGATCTGACCGAAATTTGAATTAAAAAAATCCCGGTACTCAATAAGATCATCAGCATATTTTGGAAAATTATTCTTCAGACAGTCATAGGATTCATCCCTGGCCATCTGAAAATTCTCTTTCCTGCTGCTAACGCCGTCGATCTTGAAAAAGCTGAAATCTGTATTGATGTGCTGATAGCTCTTTTCAAAAATCACAAGAGCTTTCAGGAAAAATTCCCAATCCGAAACTATTTTGTAATCCTCATTATAATAACCGATTTCATCAAACAAACCCCTTTTGATCAGACTCGCCTGATGCGGCAAGCTATGAACGCATAATTTGTGGAGAGAAATGATTTCGGGCGAACTCACTCTGCGGTATTTACAGTTTGGCCGCATCTTCAGCACATTTCCCGAAATTATATCAGCGGTAGTATCATGGCTAAAAACTCGTTCAAGCACTGTATTGTCAGCCAGAAAATCACCGGAATTCAGAAAATAGCAATATTCGCCGGTTGCAGCGATAATTCCCTTATTCATAGCATGATAAGTGCCTTTATCCGGTTCACTGATCCAAAAACTGAAATGGTCGGCAAAATGTTTGATTATTTCAACACTATTATCTGTAGAATCACCATCAATTATAATGAATTCAAAATCTCTGAATGTTTGAGAAATGACACTTTCAATGGTTTTTTTTAAGCCAAAGGAGTTATTGCGGTTTACGGTTATGATTGATAATTTTCTTTTCATGAAATAGATTTCTGATGTCAGTTTCAGTACCTCTCATTAATCATCTTATTTACAAACAGCGCAATATCCGTATCCCCCGTAAAAACCTTATCGAGTTGCAGCATCATATGATACCCGGTTTCGGGCATATTGCTTTCGATTAATTTTTTAAGGATGATACTCATGGCAATCCTGCCTTCGAGCACTACTTTGTTGGGAATGCCTTCGTTAAAAAAGCCCTTGCCTATCAGCAACCCAAGCGTGCGGTTCCGGCTAAGGTCGTTCAGGGCGGTGAGTCCGAAATCGCCTATGCCACAGTAGTGGAACATGGTTTCCTCGTGGCCGCCGAAATGGATCAAAATATTGCGCATTTCGTTGAAAGCCCTGGTAAACATCATAAACCTGAGATTGGGCGAGTTGAAATGCGCATCAACAATCCCGATCAGGATAGCGTAAATATTTTTAAGGATACTGATGATTTCAACACCGAACAGGTCTGAAGTTGTATCGATAAAGATATTTGTATCGTCGAAAATAGGCTCCAGGAGCCTGCATATTTCATCATCGGTTGATGCCAGGGTAAAGGCTGTCGGGCTATTGTTTATTATTTCACGTGCAAACGAAGGACCTTTGAGGGCACAAACCTGATTGGGAAGATAATTTGATAGGCACTCGGAAATAATCTGGTCGTTACAACCAAATCCTTTTGCCAGGTTCACCAATATGGCATTTTCAGGAAGTAAATGGCTGATCCCTTTCATATATTCAGCTACAACAACAGAAGGCAGAGCTATGAAAACCAGCCCGGCATCTTTCAGAACATTCTGATCCGATGTTGCTTTCAATGCAGGGGTAAGCCGGATATTGGGGAAATATTTCTGATTGATATGCGATGAAGTAATGGTTTCGACCACATCCAGTTCAATAGATAACAAACTGACATTCAGATCAGGGCGGACTGCCAGCGAATTACCCAATGCTGTGCCAATGGAGCCGGCACCCAGGAAAACTATATTTTGCATTTTTCTCATAATCAGATTACTTTTTAATCAATCGGTGTATATTCGCCATAAATTCAGCGGGATTGCGCCATTTGTGCCATCCGATCCGGATCATTTCGACTTCAACAGGCTCATAAAACCCGAACAGATATAATACAAACGGATAAGAAACGATCAATATCAATTTTACCGCCATCCGTGGAACCAGACCCCACGAATTGAATAATATTGATATTCCGTATATCCCTGCCGCTGTGAGCAGCATAATGGTTATCCTTTTCAGTTCGTAAGGAATGGGATAGATTTTCTGTGCAAAATAAAGCGTAAGTGCAAAGAACACAAACATCGACAGCATTTTTGAAAGCGCTGCCCCCTGGTTACCAAACAAACGGATAAGTACAATATTAAGAATTAAATTTAAAACCGCAGTAATAATTACGGTAACGGCAATGATTTTTGTTTTTTTCGAAATACTTAGCCCGGTGGTTGCAACATCTTTCATCATTCCGAATACAATCGAATAAATAATGAATGGAAAAATATACCAGGCATCGTAATACTCAACCCGCTTTGCAAAAAGCATTGTGATTTCCATCCCGAATACCATCATGACAAGTGCAAAAATCATTGTCCCATAGGTGTAATAAGTAAGCAGTTTGGCATAAAACCTTTTATTGTCAGGATCGTTCATCATACGGTAAATCATAGGCTGTATGGCATAATTTACCGAAGTGATCAGGAAAACATTTAACACGTTGGCCAGTTTAAAACCATAGGAATATAAACCCACATCTGCCATATTACCCAATGCCTTGATGGAATAACGGTCGGTAACATTCAGTAATACAAGGGCCATACCCGACATAAACAAAGGATAGCAATACAGTAGTATTTCACGGAGCATGACCGATTCGAACCGAAAAACCATATTTTTGGCTGAATACCTTATCAGAACCGATGCAAAGGCTATGCTGCCGGCAATCTGCCCGTAGTAAATGCCTTCGATACCAGCATGGCGGAAAACGATATAATACACCGTAACCGACAGGCTGAAAACCAGTTGCAACAAATTGGCAAGAGTAAAAAGCCAGGGTTTCTCCTGTAAACGCAGCAAAGTATTCGGCATCAGCAACACAATCTGCATCAGTGATGAAATCAACATTAACCTGAGCAGGTAAGTGTAATCCGGGGAGTCAAGAATTAGTACCGAAAAGTTCCTAAGAAATGGCAGTGCCGCGAAATAAGCAACCACTACCACTCCTACCTGAAAAATAGTAACCGTAAAAAACAAGGATTCTTTCTTTTTTTCGGTGCCTTTATCCCAATACCAACGGAAAAAGCCTGAATAAAGCGAAAAACCAAAAAATGATATCACAACTGCAGCACTAACTTCGAGCAATCCCAGGATTCCGAACTGTGACACCGAGAAACTCCTGGTGTATAGCGGTATAAGCACAAAGCCAGCCAGTTTGGTCGATAAGGTGCCCAATCCATAAATCGCCGACAGGCGCACAAGTTTCCGGAAATCAGCTAACATTAAACCAGGTTAGAGTCAATCGCAAAGATATAGGAATTTTCGGGATTCATTGGCGGATGGATACAATCGAAAAGATTACAGTACTACCAGCAATATCGAATTTGATTAAAATATCAGCATACAATATTTGATCAGCATAACTTCAAGTCAGTTATAATTAGGAGTTACCTACGAATGACGGCAGCTTTCACAGGCCTGAAATTAACAGATTTTTTATGCCTCATTTTCGCATTCCTGATGCTGACATTAAGCTCAAAACCAATAAGTACGATCATAGCATTAAAATAAATCCAAACCATAATAATGATAAGTGTTCCAATAGATCCGTACAGGGAATTGTACCGCGAAATGCTGTTCACATAATAATTGAACCCTACTGAAGCCAGGATAGTGAGAACAGTTGAAAGAGTACTGCCTGCAGAGATAAACCTGAACCTCGATTGAGCAGCAGGCGCAACGTAGTAGAGAAAAGAGAATGCGAAAAACAGCATAGCCGACGACACAATCCATTTCCCGGCAATAATCAGGTAATAGCTGAAGCTGTCCCTCAACATATTATGCTTCACCAGGAAATCCAGGGCAACAGGCCCTAAAGTAATCAGCACTATGGCAACAATTACCAGCGACGAAAGGATAAATACCAGTAATATTGAAATCAGCCGCTGCTTTACCCATGAACGCGTTTCGACAGTATGACGGGTTTGATTAAAAGCAACTATCAAGCTGTGAATACCGTTGGTAGAAAAATACATAGCCATTATAAATCCTATGGATAAAAGTCCGCCACGAGGCCTTTTCACGATATCGAACAAGGTTCCCTCCACAGCATCGAATGCCTTTTTGGGTATAAAATTCTGCAGCAATTCGAGCAGGTTATCCTGGAAACCCGGAACCGGGATATATGGAATTATTGTAAAGAAGAATATGATTGCAGGAAAAAGTGCCAGAAAGAAATTATATGAGAAGGCTGATGCCCGCATCGAAATAGCACCTTTCTGCAAACCTTTGATAAAAAAGGCTGCTACGTCGTAAAGCGGCATGCCATCGAAACCGGGAATTACAAGTTTACGCGAGATTCTTTCACCGGAAGTAACCAGATTACTATTTAACAGCCGGCTTCGTCTTAAATGATAATACCTTGTAAGCCTGTCTGATAATTTTGCCATTTATTTTTGATCTTTGTAAAAAAAGGACTGTTTTGAGTCCGCAATTGAGGGTTAGGAACCTGGTGACTGGTGCCTGGTGCCTGGTAGCTTAGAGAAAGATAAAAAAGAAGCTGACTGAAATCATTCTATCATTATCCGGAATTATAAGAATGAGAAAACCGTTTTCTTTTTTTCTATTTCCTTATTTTCCTTTTAACTTTTAACTTTTAACTATTTACCTACTTAACCGCTTTCAGACTCAAATCCAGGCTATTGATATGATGTGTGAGTGCTCCTACCGAAATAAAATCCACACCACATTCGGCATATTGCCTTACGGTTTGCAGAGTAATACCTCCCGATGCTTCGGTTTCGTAAACTGAGCCTATCAGGCTTACAGCCTGTCTTAACATATCGAATGAGAAATTATCAAGCATAATACGGTTGACGCCTCCATGCTCCAATATCTGCTTCACTTCGTCCAGGTTTCGGGCTTCAATTTCAATGTCAAGGTGCAGACCTTTACGTTTCATATATTCGTTACAGGCAGTAATTGCATTTACAATACCGCCGGCAAAATCAACATGATTGTCTTTAATAAGGATCATATCGTAAAGACCGAAACGGTGGTTAAATCCGCCGCCCAGCCTTACAGCCATTTTTTCAATTTCACGCAGCAATGGCGTTGTTTTGCGGGTATCGAGAATTTTAGTTGGAAGGCCTTCGATGGCATCAACTATTAACCTGGTTTGTGTGGCAATACCACTCATGCGCTGCATGAAATTAAGAGCAGTGCGCTCGGCAGTAAGCAAGGCAATTGATGGGCCACTCACTTCGAATGCAATATCCCCGACCTTAACACGTGTGCCATCCTCAATAAACTGCTCCATCAAAATACGCTCATCGGTATGAAAAAATACCTTTCGCGCAATATCAACCCCGGCCAGAACCCCTTCTTCTTTTACGAGTAAGCGGGCATTACCTTGAGCATTTGCAGGGATGGTAGATAAGGATGTATGATCGCCTTCGCCTATATCTTCGCGAAGCGCTTTTAGTATAATTTCATCAATAGTCACTTCAGAAAAAATTTAGATTTATCAGTCTGACTCGAATTTCAATTGCTGTATCATCAGTTGATTCGAAACCGGTTTCAGAAGAATATAAACATTCAGTGTTTCACTCTTACTTTTATAAGTGCCAATAATAAACTGAGCTCCGCCTGCTGAATTTCCTTTCTGATTGACAACAAAGGAAACAGGAGGATATTTTGCAAAAAAGTTTTTCATGATCATTTCAGCTTGTGCTTTACTGAAAGCGCCATCGCTTTCGGGCAGCATAATTTCCAGTGAAGGACTGAAAGATTTTGCCAGTTCAGCTGAATTACCGGCTTTGATAGCTGCGGTAATGCTCTCAACAGGGCCTGGGGATAAATTGGGAACAACTGTACTGCTCGTAAGCAACAATACTGATAAACAAAATGTTACAATTCTGATCGCGTTTTTCATTCCATTGTTTTAACAAAGTGTAAAGGTACAAAAATCAATCCAAAAAAAATCTAATAAAAATTTTCTTCGGTTTATTTGGGGAGTGTCAGTACCTTTGGCTTATGGATTTATCACCTTCCGGTGAAATCCTTATGTCCGGAATAGCTATACAAATGCTTCATTTTATGAATATTACGCTCCTGATTATCGGAAATACTTCGGAAACTTTCGTACTTGAAGGCTATGATGTATTTATGAAAAGGTTGAAGCATTATATAAAAGTAAAGGAAATAATTATCCCGGATATTAAAGACCGCAAACACCTGAATGCTGATCAGATCAAGGAGAAAGAAGCTGTCCTGATCCTCGGGAAACTGGCATCCTCCAATTATTCAGTTTTACTGGATGAACGCGGAAAAGAATTCAGTTCAGTGGAATTTGCGGGGTTCCTGCAAAAAACCATGAACGCCGGTACCCGTGAATTATTTTTTGTAATCGGTGGTGCCTATGGAGTAGCTGAAAGCGTGAAACAAAAAGCGGATCTCACTGTTTCGCTTTCGCGGATGACATTTACGCACCAGTTTATCCGCCTTCTTTTTGCCGAGCAACTCTACCGTGCCATGACCATTCTTAAAAATGAACCTTATCACAACGAATAAAAAATGATACACGAACTTATTTTTGCCACAAATAATCTCCATAAACTTTCAGAAATTCAAGCCATTATCGGCGGTGACTTTATTGTTAAAAGTCTTCAGCAGATCGGATGCACCGAGGATATACCTGAAACAGCACCGACTCTCGAAGGCAATGCTTTGCTTAAAGCGCAATATGTATTTAACAAACTTGGCAAGAATTGTTTTGCAGATGATACCGGCCTTGAGATAGAATCACTTGATGGCCGCCCTGGAGTATTTTCGGCCAGGTATGCTACGGATGGACATGATTTTGAAGCAAATATAGATAAAGTGCTTGAGGAGCTATCAGGAATTACTAACCGAAAAGCCCGGTTCCGAACGGTAATAGCCCTAATTCTTGACAGATCTGTACATTATTTCGAAGGAATTGTAAACGGCGAAATTATTTCCGAAAGAAAAGGAATTAAGGGCTTTGGCTTCGACCCGATTTTTATGCCCGACGGATATGGGCAAACCTTTGCAGAAATGCCCCTAGCCGAAAAGAATAAAATCAGTCACCGTGCAAGGGCTGTGAGTAAACTGGTTGAGTTTCTGAAGGCCGGGGTTTAAAGAGGATTGTATTTTAATAAGTTAAACGATGGACATTCAGTGTTTCAGTGTTTCAGAGTTTCAGTATCCACATTCAAACTCGTGCAGTCGTGCAGTCGTGCCGTCGTCCATTCGTGGAGTCGTGCAGTCGTCCTTCATTTCTATTTCAACGCCTCTTCAATCAACCCTCCAAAGAAATCCTTTAATGTATATCCGGCAGCTTTCGCCTGTTTCGGTACAATACTTTCGGATGAAAATCCGGGAACCGTATTTACTTCGAGAAACCACCATTCGTTATACGCAAGGAAATAATCGAACCTTACAACCCCTTTGCAGTTGAACTTACGGTACATATACTCTGTTAGCCGTTTGCATTCTGCTGACTGATCATCAGTAATGGGAGCCGGTGTAATTTCGCTGGCAAGGCCTTCGGTGTATTTAGCCTGGTAATCGAAGAAATCGTTTTTCGAAATCACCTCTGTAACCGGCAAAACTTTAATCGCACCATTCAATGTAAATACACCGCAGGCCATTTCCCGGCCTTTGATAAACTGCTGAACCAGTACCTCATCATCTTCGGCAAATGCTTTGTTTATTGCACCTTCAATGCCTTCATTTTCGTAAACCTTACTCACACCTACACTCGATCCCGCTTTATTGGGCTTGATAAAACAAGGCATGCCGACTTCTTCGGCCAGGGAATCCGCATTCCAGGATTCACCTTTCCTGACAATAATGGTATTGGCAACTTTTACGCCGTATTGTTTTGCCAAGTCGTTACAAAAATACTTGTTAAAGGTAAGTGCCGAGGTAGTTACGTCGC
>Ga0136636_10001471_pt1 | contig 13753 bp, 7 predicted proteins | sample AntDrymUQ8522106_2_FD_104653 | JGI IMG/M metagenome (GOLD analysis project Ga0136636, IMG submission 104653) | Polar desert sand microbial communities from Dry Valleys, Antarctica - metaG UQ852 (21.06) | ecosystem: Environmental > Terrestrial > Soil > Desert | place: Antarctica: Dry Valley... | reverse complement strand
CCTGGAAGCTATTAACCAACATCCTGATTGTGTGATCGGATTATCGGCGCTGCTTACAACCACCATGGTGAATATGGAAGTCATTGTAAAACAAATCAGAGATCAATATCCTGATAATAAAATTTTGGTCGGGGGGGCACCTTTATCACATGATTTCTGCAAAAAAATAGGCGCCACTTTCTATTCTTCAGATCCTCAGGGTGCAGTTGAATTCCTGGAAAGGTCAGTTGCATAATATTAGAATAAAAAAGCAGTCATGGTTCATTTGTTCTTTAAAAATATAAAACATGAATACTAATACCGAATGGATTATAGAATTACTTGCCGCAACGAAACGGTATGCAATTCCAATTATGACTCATCCCGGCATAGATTTGATAGGAAAAAATGTAAAAGAAGCTGTTACAAACGGAGAAATTCATTTTCAGGCTATTGATGCACTGAATAAAAAGTACCCGGCTGATGCCGCTACTATTATTATGGATTTAACAGTTGAGGCAGAGGCATTTGGTTCAATCATAAACCTTCCTGAGCATGAAGTTCCCACTGTTTTGGAACGGATAGTGTTCGATGCCGAAACGGTTGATGCGCTTAAAGTGCCTGGCCTTGAAGCCGGACGGATTCAGGAGTATATACTAGCAGCCCATTTGGCGGCACAAAACATTACCGATAAACCAGTCTTCGCCGGTTGCATAGGTCCCATTTCGCTGGCCGGCCGGCTTTTTGATATGACGGAGTTAATGACTTCGCTTTTTATTGAACCTGATGTTATCGAAAAACTTCTTGAGAAATGTACTGAGTTTATAATTAAATATATACGTGCATTTAAAGAAACCGGGGTAAATGGAATTATAATTGCTGAGCCCGCTGCCGGATTATTATCGGAAGATATGTGCAATGAGTTTTCTTCTAAATATATCAGGCAAATTGTTACACTGTTGCAGGATGACACTTTTATGATAATTCTGCATAACTGCGGAAATAAAGGGCATTTAACGAAGTCGATGGTTTCGACAGGCGCGCAAGGCCTGCATTTTGGAAATGCCATTAATATGGTTGGTGCCCTGGCCGAAATTCCATCGGGCGTTATCGCTATGGGAAATCTCGATCCGGTAAATGTGTTTAAAATGATGAACCCGGAGCAATTGTATCGTTCCACAACTGAACTTTTACAAAAAACCAGGGGGTACAATAATTTTGTCATCTCCTCGGGATGCGATACTCCTCCCAATGTTCCGATAGCAAATATAGATGCTTTTTATCAGGCAGTTTCAGATTTTAATAAATCACAAAATTGAATACAATAGCCATAAAAGAAATTTCATTTGAAAATCTTACGCTAACCCGCGAAGATGTTATTCCTCTTTTGGGTGGCGAGTCGGATTATGCTTTTTTAATGCACGAATATCTTGATGCCCTTTTTGAACAAGGGAAACAAATATTTCAGATTAAGGGAGGTTACCAGGTGTTCGATACGCTGACATTTAATCAGGAAATGCGGGAAATAGTTATAGCGGACGTGAACTTCGATGTTAAAAAGGTAGTTTTCAATATGCTTAAGCGAAGTAGCAGAATTGCAGTTTTTGTATGCACGGCTGGCGATATAATCCATGAACTGTCGAGGCAGTATATGGCAGATGGAGATATGCTGAAAGGATATGTGTATGACTTATTCGGCTCGCTTGTGGTCGAAAGTGCTATGGATCTGGTTCAACAATCGCTTAGGGTGCAAATGGATAGTGAAGGCTGTACAATAACTAACAGATATAGCCCTGGTTATTGCGGATGGACAGTAGATCATCAGAAAAAATTATTTGGGCTCTTAAATCCGGATTTTAGTTTTGTTAAACTCTCGGATAGTTGTTTGATGCAGCCAATTAAATCGGTAAGCGGAATTATTGGTATCGGGCACGATGTTAAATACAATGACTATACCTGCCATATTTGTGATTCAACCAATTGTTTGTATAAAAACCTGAAAAAACACAGCTGAAAATAAAACATGTATAAGTTAAAGGGAATCTATCGCTCATAAATAGGAATCATGTGGATTAACAACAGATGTTTTTTAGTGAGTAATCACAACTGATGTTTCTGGAGATGATAAATTCCATCGCTTTTTACTTTCTTTAAATCGAAAATCCTTTAAAAATTAATAAAATGAGAAAAATTGAACTTACTCCAAAATTGTACATTGTAATCGTGATGATCTTTACCGGAGCTATGATGCGGCTTATTCCCCACTGGCCCAATTTTACCCCGATTGCTGCAATCGCATTATTTGGTGGAACTTTTATGAAACGAAAAGACCTGGCATTTCTTATACCGGTTGCGGCCATGTTGGTGAGCGATCTGATTATTGGACTTCATTCAAACATGCTTTCTGTTTACCTGAGTTTCATAGCAATTGTAGCATTTGGATTAGTATTGCAACAACGGCTTACTGCTGTGAATACGCTTTCGGCATCACTGGCAGCATCAGTTTTATTTTACCTGGTTACCAATTTTGCAAGCTGGGCTTCAGGATTGATGCCATATCCTATGAATGCTTCGGGTTTAATGCAATCCTACATTGCGGGTCTGCCATTCCTGTTTAATGGAGTGCTTGGTGATCTGTTTTACACATCAGTCCTTTTCGGAGCAGCATACCTGGTAACAATCCGTCAGGCAGTTTATATAAAATAAAGCCAGCTTTTTTTTAGGCGATTTTTGAAAAATGTTTTCATTCTTGAATGAAGGCTCTTGGATTGATTCCATCAAATGAAACCCGCAAATAATTGATACAAATTCATAAAAAATTGACCAGATTCAACCTTCTTAGTTTTACGGATTAATTAAACTTGCAATGATTTATCAGCATTAAAACCTGAACGTTTCTGTGGGTCAATTCTACCGATCCGGACTATAGATGTGAAAAAGCAGACAGCCCAGATTCGAAAAATCACTGCGAAAAATCAGCTTGGCCTGGTCGATGGTTACTATACTTTCAGCTTTTTCATCTGAATAAAGATCAACTTTGCAAGATTTCGCAGCACAAAAAGTCAAATGAATTGGGCATTGAACCAGTTAAGTTTTTTTTTAAATATGTTGTTCAATACATTGATGGATCAACATTAATTTAAATAATGATTAATTTGACCGATTAGAATATTTACTAACAAAAAATCATAGCAATGAAGAACAATAATTTAAAGTCAAATAGCCGTCGGGATTTTTTAAATAAATCAGGTATGTTATTAGCTTTTGGACTTACTCCGGTTGGATTAGTGTCAGCGGCAAAAATATCTGATAAAAAGGAAAACAGGAGTGACCAGGAATCATCTGTGTTAGATTTGTCAGAGCTCCCTAATTTTTGCTCACATGAGCATTGGGGAAGTATTAATAGTATCGGCTTTGAACCTTCATTGGGATTTCGTTGCGATACAACTGCCGGAGCAACTCCAACTGAAGATACCTCAATATGGGATATTATTCTGGACCCATATCAAGGTGGTGGATTGTATGGTGCGGGTCGTGATCCACATGCTTCAGCACGTGAGGCAGGTTTTTCGTCTCAAAAAGAATGGTGGAAAGCCAATCCATCCATGGCATTAAAAGGGTTTGAACAGGTAATAAAGTCTTCCATTCTGACCGGGACATTCCAATGTGCAAGTCGTGGGTTGTATTTTCTTTATGGTATTGATTTACTGAGCTTCAAACTTGAGACATGGAAGAAAGCGGATGCAATGGTCGGGAAAAACTATGCTGATATTTTTTCATGGTATCAGCAAGCCATGAAAAAAGCTCATTTTACAGAATTGATCCGTCCCGTGCATCCGGAGTTTTATTTCCGGCAGGAGTCTTCCGCAACAAAACAGCAGGAGCTATCCTTTACGCATACTATCATGCGTATTGACCCTTTTATGGATTTTTGGAGTCAGAATAATCCCAGAAGAGATGCTTTGGCAAAAATTGCGGAGATTGACCCTGTTGATGCAAATAGCTGGAAAGCCTTTTTAAAGTTTTATTTTGACAAAGCAGAACAAAATCATTCCGTGGGAATTAAGCAACTGCAAGCATATTACCGTAAATTGAATTATAAATTCAGGGATGACAATGAAGTAAAATTCAGAGGAAATCTGAATAAGGATGAGGTAATAGTTTTTCAGGATTGGGTCATGCATGAATGTTGCCGGTTGGCAAATCAAAAGAATTGGATACATCAAATCCATGTAGGTACTCACAATCTGGAAGAATCGAATCCTTTACCCTTAGTGCCGTTAGGCGAAAAATATCCGGATATGAAAATTGTTATGCTGCATTGCTGGCCTTTTTTAAAAGAAGCTGCTTTTCTGGCTAAAAATAAGCCTAATTTTTATATTGATACTTGCTGGTTACCCGTATTAAGTCCAAGCTTTTTCAGTGAAGCACTCGATACCTATCTTAATTATGTGCCATATCATAAAATAATGCTTGATCATGATAGTACTTCGGTAGAAATGGCTGTCGGCTCGTCATTGTTTACCCGTGAAATTTTAACTGAAAAATTACTGGAACAGCAAAATAAACTTAAATTGAATACCACAGAACTAAGGGCCATTGCACTGGATATGCTCCATAATAATTCCGTGAGATTGTATGGTGTTGGACAAGAAATCAAAATAAACTAAAATATAAATTACATGACTAAAGTAGGATTATTCGGAATTGGCCTTGATACGTATTGGGCGCAATTCGATGGATTGCTCGACAATCTGAAAGCTTATCAGGAGCAGATTAAAAACCGCATTGCGGCATATGGCGTTGAAGTGGTAGATGCCGGAATGGTTGATAACCCGGTGAGAGCCCGCGAAGCTGCCAACTTCCTTAAATCACAGGATGTGGAAATCGTCTTTCTGTATATTTCAACCTATGCATTGTCGTCAACCGTTTTGCCGGTAGCGCAAAAGCTGAAAGTGCCGGTGGTGATTTTGAACCTTCAGCCGGTAGCAGAACTCGATTACGAAGCCTTCAATAAACTGGGCGACCGCGGCAAGATGACCGGAGTTTGGCTCGAACATTGCCAGGCCTGTTCGGTTCCTGAAATTGCCAGCGTATTTAACCGCTCCGGAATTCAATACGACTTTGTAACCGGTTACCTTCAGGACGAAGAAGCCTGGCGTGAAATTGAAGCCTGGACCGAAGCAGCCCGCGTGGCCGCTGCCATGCGCAATAACCGTATGGGGGTTTTGGGCCATTATTACTGCGGTATGCTCGATGTTTACACCGACATGACCAAACAATCGGCCGTTTTTGGTACCCACATCGAACTGCTCGAAATGTGTGAACTGAAGAAATACCGCGATGAGGCTACCGATGCACAAGTTGAGGCTAAAATCCAGGAATTTGCCACTGCTTTTGATGTGGCTCCGGAATGTGAAACCTATGAACTGGAGCGTGCTGCACGTACTTCGGTGGCTTTGGATATGCTCATTAAAAAACGCAACCTTGGTTCGATGGCTTATTACTACGAAGGCGAATCGGGCAACGATTACGAAAATATTGTGACTTCGGTGATTGCCGGAAATACCTTGCTTACAGGCAAAAACATTCCAATAGCAGGCGAATGTGAGGTTAAAAATGCCCAGGCAATGAAAATTATGGCCGAATTTGGTGCCGGAGGTTCCTTCTCCGAATTTTACCTGATGGATTTCAAAGATGATGTGGTAATGCTCGGGCACGATGGGCCAGCACATTCTGCTATTGCCGAAGGACGGGTGAAACTTGTTCCACTATCCGTCTATCACGGGAAACCGGGAAAAGGCTTGTCCATTCAGATGAGTGTGAAACATGGGCCGGTTACTTTATTATCGGTGGCCGAAGGCAACGACGGCGTATTCCTTTTAGTTGCCGAAGGCGAATCGGTAGCCGGGCCAGTGCTCGAAATCGGTAACACCAACAGCCGATACCGCTTTTCGGTTGGAGCAAAAAGGTTTATGAATGAATGGTCGAAACAAGGACCTGCTCACCATTGTGCCATTGGTGTTGGACATATTGCCGATAAGATTCAGAAACTCGGGCAAATATTGGGGATTGAAGTGGTGAAAATTTGTTGACAATATGACAATAAGAAAAATACAGTGAATTTCATTTAATCTGAAGCTGTTATCAACCAGATTAAAAATATCAATGACATAGTTACAGTAAAAGCAGATAAAACTTGCTGTATTTTAACTTGAAGAAGTTTTTTATCAGGAAAAATTAAACAAAAAATCATGAATTCAAGAGAACGAGTATTAAAAGCCTTTAAACGGCTACCAGGATTACCCGACCGGGTTCCTGTTCAGTTTGAACTTTGTCGTCAGTTGTCAGACCATTTCGGAAAAGTACTGGGAGTTCCGGTTCATTATACAGATAATCCGTATGAAGATGTAACATACCGCATTAGTGCGAACGAGTTGCGTGTGGCCATGGGGAGCGATGTAGTCGTAACAGGAGCTTCTGTTTCCGACGATTATAAAATCATAAAAGATGAGCAAGGGTGCTGGCTAAATGAGTATGGTATGAAAATGCGTCAAGGGGATATTTATGTGGAAGTAATTGAATATCCGCTGGCTAATGCAGAAACAAAGGCTGACATTGATAACTTTCAATTCCCTGACCCCGATGCACCCGGACGGTACAGGGACGCCGAAGTGCTGGTAAAAAAATATAAAAATGATTACCTGGTTATCGGAGATATTGAAGTAACGGTTTTCTCTCTGGCCCATCAGCTGGCAGGCATGGAAAAACTGTTGGTTGATATGATGATGGAAACTGAATATGTGATACCCTTGTTTGAAGCATGTGCCGAGTACCAGACACAAGTTGGTCTGCGTCTCATCGAAAAGGGAGTGGATGCGATATGGTTTGGCGACGACTTTGGTACACAAACTAGTTTGATTCTTCCTCCGGAAACCTTTCGCGAACAACTGAAACCACATTACAAACGAATGATCGATCGCTTTAAAGAAGCCAAGCCTGACATTATTCCTATCCTCCATTGCGACGGTGCAGTTGCTGAACTTTTGGATGACATCCGCGAAATGGGTTTCGAAGTCTTTAACCCTGTCCAGCCTGGTGTACCTGGACATTTGCCTCATGATATGAAAGATCGGTTCGGTGATAAGTTTGCTTTCTGGGGTGCCATTGACCAACAGGATTTGCTACCAAATGGAACAGATGAAGAATTGGAAAAAGATATAATCGAAAAGATAAGCATCCTGGGCAAAGATGGCGGTTACATGATTGCACCGGCACATATTTTGCAAAATGATGTTTCGCCTGAACGGGTTCTGAAATTCATTGAATTGTGTAAAAAACATGGCAGTTACAAATAGTTCCATTTAGTAAGATGTATTAAACTGCTATTTATCAGAAGCATATCTCAATTCTTGGGGTTGATGAAGGCGATGTTGCCTTTAGTATTTGCAAATTGAAAAGATGGATTTTGAGATTTTGTTGGTATAATACTATTAAATACCCTTAAATCATCATGTGGAAAACCAGTTGTAAAAATCGATATCAGAGTAGAAAAAAGCTATTCGTCATTCATCTTGTTGTTCTTCTTATCATTTCACTTAAAACATCAGGACAAAATATCGTTATCAACGAAGTAGTGGGCTCCAATTCCACAACTATTTTAGATGAAGATAAGAACTCCAGCGATTGGATCGAACTTTACAACTGGGGAGACACTACTGTTAATTTGGCTGACTTCGGATTATCAAATGATAAAACCCAGCCTCTTAAATGGATATTCCCTTCTGTTGATATTCCTGCAAAAGGCTTTTTGCTGGTATTTGCTTCAAATAAGAACCGGAAGACCATCCCTCTTCACACAAATTTTAAAGTCAGTGCATCGGGCGAATATCTTTCTCTTTCTGATCAGTCAGGTTCAATCATTGATAGTATTAATACTCCATCACTAATCACTGATTTATCATATGGACGCATTCCTGATGGCAGTATCGATTTTGCAATACTTTCCAAACCAACCCCAGGCTCGGGCAATAACGACTCTTTATTTTTGCCACGATGCCAGACACCGCTTCTCTCACAGGCTGGTGGGTTTTATTCCGGAACTGTTACTTTGAATATTACTTCCAATGATCCAACAGCCAAAATATATTATTCAAAGGATGGAAGTGAGCCAACCATAAGTTCGAGCCAATACGGCACACCGATAAATGTAACAGGAACTGCCGTTATGCGTGCCCGAAGTTTTGTTGATGGGATGTCGCCCAGTTTAATTGCCACGGAAAGCTTTTTTATAAACGAAAGTTTTTCCTTGCCTGTACTATCTGTAACCACCGATCCGTATAATTTATGGGATAAAAATCATGGTATTTATGTTGATGATGGCGGCTATCCCAATTGTAACTCATTCCAGGATTGGGAGCGCCCTGTGAATATTGAATATTTTGAAAAATCAGGGGATATCGGATTTAAGCTGGATGGCAGTGTGAAAATTCATGGCGGACTTACGCGAATAGTAAATCAAAAAGCGTTGAACATCTATGCAAAAAAAAGTTATGGTCCTGATAAGATAGAATACAAGCTATTTGCCGACAAAGATATCAGTGAATTCGAATCGCTTGTTTTGAGGAACGGCGGAAATGACTATAAATTCGGAATTTTTCGCGATCCCATGATGATGACTTTGGTAAAAGATCAGATGGGCCTTGAAACGCCAGCTTTTAATTATGTAATCCATTATTTGAATGGAAAATACTGGGGGATCGAATGCATTCAGGAGAAATTTGACGATCATTATGTGGCTTCCAATAACAACCTGGATTCCGACAGTATTAATTTGATTGAATATCAGGCGTTTAAAAGCTTGCCTGTGGCCTCTGCCGGTTCAGCAGATGGATACAACGCCTTGATGACATTTGTTGAAACCAATGATCTTTCTGTTAAAGATAACTACGAATATGTGGCGTCACAAATAGATATCGAAAACTATATCAATTACAACATCACTGAAGTATATTTAGACAACGGCGACTGGCCTGGAAACAATATCAGGATATGGAATTCAAAAGCACCCGGAAGTAAATGGCGCTGGCTTCTGTGCGACCTCGATTTTGGATTTGGATTAAGTCCGTTCGGCTATGTGGAAGACCATACCAATCACAATACCCTGGCAGTTGCAACACAGCCCGATTTCACAGGAAACTGGCCCAATCCACCCTATTCAACCTTACTGCTCCGAAGCCTCTGTACCAATTCTGATTTCAGCAGGAAATTCATTAACAATTGCTGCGATCAGTTAAACAGCACTTTCCAGCCTGAAAGGGTAAAAGGTATAATCAACGATTTCAAAACTTTGCTTAGTCCTGAAATGGCACGGCATAAGGTCCGGTTTCCTGAATCAGCTCCCAATTGGAACAATGAGATAAATGTGATGCGCAATTTTGCTGATAAAAGGGCAAATAATGTATTCAACCATGTGATGTCAAAATTTAATTTACAACGGACTTCCATCCTCACTTTTAATGCCGATACTGCCAAAGGCTATATCCAATTAAATACGTTGCTGCTGAAAACTTTTCCCTGGAGCGGGAAATATTTCCCACACGTTCCGTCAACAATTACAGCTGTTCCCAAACCGGGCCATACATTTCATATGTGGTCGGATGGTGATACTGCCTGTGTAAAAATTATTGACCCGTCTGCGCTGAATCAATATATCGCCTACTTTGATTCAGATGGTACTATTCTGGCTACAGATTCGTTCAGCACTGCGGGCAATAACGAACTTAAACAGAATTTTCCGAATCCATTTACTGAAACTACCACTATCGGATTTGAAATAAAACAATCTTCAAAAGTAAGCTTACTGGTTTTAAATACTTACGGAGAAGTGATTAAAATTATTGAAAATACGTTGTTGGCTACAGGAGGATATTCGTACGAATGGGATGGCACCAACCAAAACGGATCACGGGTTTCGGCTGGGATGTATCTGTATCAATTACGGACCGGAAACAGTCAGCAAACAAGGAAACTTTTCTATATGAAAAAGGATTGAAAGGATTGAATTGTAAAATCTTATCAATTAACTGCAATAATCTACAGGCATGAGAACTGAACTCCAGAATTTTGAAATGCGAGATACAAATCAAATCCCAAAAGGGTTATTACAGTTTGCATTCTCTCTCTTATTGTTAGGAGTGTTTTTCTTTCCCGGTTTAATATACAGCCAGAACAATGTTACAGATGCACCACAATCCTTTAAACTTGTAACCGAAAACATCCACGATGCCACGCTTGACATGGAGGCAGGCTCGTACAGGATAAAAACCACCGGAAATGATCCTTTTATCTATACCGATGTACTTCAAAACAGTCTTTCGCCGGAGAATACAGTCCTTTCATTTGAATACTTCTGCCCCCGCGGGCTCGACCATCTTGAAATCTACTTTTGTCCCCCGGTGGTTGTAAAACATTCGAAACTGGTCAGCAGCATCGGGCTCTCGGAAGGCTGGGTCCAATTTTCCGTTGACTTGGGAAATAATTTAGGAGATTGGGGAAAAGCGGGAGAAAACCTCCGGCTTGACTTTGGTAGTATTTCGGGTGTCGATATCCAGATCCGAAACCTGAGATTACGTGCAAAAACAGCACGCGAAATCCAGCTGGCAAGCGAATACAAGGAGAAAAAACGAAAAGAAACCATTCTCGAAAACAACCTGAATACGTATCTTACAGCTGAATATCCTGCCCGGATAACCCGGGTTGAAGTCGGCAGCGACAAAATTACAATAAGCGGAAATGCAGAAAAATTATCTTCACTTTTCCTTTGTGAGATTCCTCCCTACCAGGATGTTACCGAAGAACAGACTTTCGCCTCAACAATTCCTGTTTCAGGAAAAACATTTAAAACTTCGGCGCCACGTTTCATTAAACGTGAGGGACATACCTACGACCGGTTGCTTTCCAAGTGGGTGCTGGCTAAAAAAACGGCTTCGGGCTATTCACTTGTTTCACACGCCCGTTATCCTGATCAGATCAAAGCCAAATATAATCTTGCTTATGAAAAAGCCACCAGCCGGAAAGGTTTGGGCGGATTCAGTACAAACAGAGGTCATACTGAAGATCTGAAAGATCTGGATATTACAAGCGCTACGGTGAATATATGGATTACCCGATTCATGTACAGCAAAGCTGCGCCTGACCGGATTGAACACCAATACAACGGGAAATCCTACTATTTTGATGAAAAGAAAGTGGCTGAGTTTGATTCCACATTCAGCTTAACAGCGCGGAAAAATATTATTACTGCAGCCATTTTATTGATCGACAAAACAGAGAACTGCGCTGATCCTGAAATCGGGAAACTATTGCAGCACCCTGATTGCGATCCGGCAGGGATTTATGCCATGCCGAATATGACCAATCCGGCAAGCGTTGAATGTTATGCAGCAGCACTTGATTTCCTGGCAAGCCGATACAGCCGTCCCGACAAAAAATATGGCCGTTGCAATCACTGGATTATGCACAATGAGGTGGATGCCGGCTGGGTTTGGACCAATGCAGGCGACAAGACAGCACTCGTATTCATGGATATTTACATCAAATCCATGCGCATGTGTTACAACATAGCCCGCAGTTACAATCCGCATTCAGAGGTATTTGTAACTCTAACTCACTACTGGGCATGGACCTCTCACCCCAAATTTTATCCTTCTAAAGATCTGATGGAATACCTGCTTAAATATTGCCGGGCAGAAGGAGATTTCCAGTGGGCAATGGCTCAGCATCCATATCCCGAGGATTTGTTCGAGCCCAAAACATGGCTCGATCCGAAAGTTACATTCGATTTTAATACACCGCTGATTACCTTTAAAAATCTGGAAGTCCTGAATGCCTGGATCAAGCAGCCCGAAGCACTTTACCAGGGAAAGACAAAAAGAACTCTTTGGCTTTCCGAAAACGGAACAAATTCAAAAACCTATTCCGATCAGGATTTGAAGGAGCAAGCAGCAGGCTTCGCCTATACCTGGAAGAAAATGAAGGATTTGGATGGTATTGACGGTTTCCAATGGCATAACTGGTTCGATAACCGTGGCGAAGGCGGACTTCGTATTGGGCTCCGACGTTTTCCTGATGATGAAACGGATCCCGGCGGAGCGAAACCAGTTTGGTATGTGTACCAGGCCGCAGGAAGAGCAAATGAAGATTCGGTATTTGATAAATACAAAAAAGTTATCGGCATTAACAGTTGGAATGAAGTCAACTACATCGGTGAAATTGATCCGGCAAAAAAACAACTGACGTACCGCGATCTGAAAAGTGATTCCTGGGTAGCAACGGATGCCTTGGGCCGGAAACTGCCAACCTGCGAAGATTGCGGTCCGGTAAAAAAAGACCGCTTTGTAGGGATGTTTTATTTCATGACACACATCACGCCGGGAGGACCAGGCCCGTATGATGTAACGAAAACGATGAAGGCCAATCCTGAAAATCCGCAATGGGTTGATGGTGATTATTTTTGGGGTGAGCCCGAAAATGGCTATTATCTTTCTAACGAAAAATGGATGATCCGCATGCATGCTCAGCTTTTGTCGGATGCAGGTGTGGATGTGATCATTTTTGATGTGACCAACGACAAAACATTCCCTGAAGTTTATCTCCCCGTTTGTGAGGTCTTTAGGGAAATGCGGTCAAAGGGTGAAAAAACTCCTGATATTGCATTCCTTGGAAGCGAAATATCAGTGAATACGTTGTGGCGCGAATTTTATAAAAAAGCCATGTACCCCGACCTTTGGTTCCAATGGAAAGGAAAGCCATTACTGCTGTTTGGCCAGCATGAAATCCCGTCGAGAAAGAAAAATAATGACGTTGTTTTTGCGGATGAAATCCGTAATTTCTTTTCGATCCGTCAGAGCTGGGCATGGACCTCCCTCCCCTGGTATCAGAGTTGCCCTTATGGAAAAGACAAATGGCCGTGGGTCGATCATTATCCCCAGGCTATCAACTGGCACGAATCACCCGATAAAGCCGAGATGATCCCGGTGGCAGTCGGACAACATCCGCTTTCAAACATTGGCAGGAGTTTTCACAACTACAATCAACCCCAGGCCGACAAATTTGACCTGACACCTTTTACTGACCAGGGGCTTTGTTTCGAAGAACAATGGAGCCGGGCACTTGAAGTTGATCCGGAGTTTGTATTTGTAACCGGCTGGAACGAATGGATTGCCGGTGCGCAGATAATGGGAAAGGATATCAATAAATCGCTCCTGAAATGGGATTTTTATCCAGGAGCGAATCTGGGAAAAGGAGGGAGAAAGTTAAAAGAAGGCGATCATTATTTTATCGACCAGTACAACCAGGAGTTTAGCCGCGATATTGAACCCATGACCGGAGGACATACTGATAATTATTATTACCAGTTAATGACTAATATCCGCAGGTACAAAGGAATGGAAAAACCTGTGGAGGCCGGACCTTCGGTTGCAATTGATATTCGTGGCGATTTTAAGCAATGGAATAAAGTTGAAGCAGCTTATCACGATCATACCGGCGACACCGAACATCGGAATAGTCAGGGACAAGGTCAGGCCGGGCCTTACGTTAATACTACAGGCAGAAACGATATAGTCACTCTGAAAGTGGCCTATGATGCCAGTTCCTTATACTTCTATGCCGAAACTAGCGATAATTTAAGTCCGTCAACGGATAAAAACTGGATGTTGTTATTTGTTGATACCGACCAGCAAAAGGAAACCGGCTGGGAAGGATATGACCT
>Ga0136636_10001470_pt1 | contig 13759 bp, 6 predicted proteins | sample AntDrymUQ8522106_2_FD_104653 | JGI IMG/M metagenome (GOLD analysis project Ga0136636, IMG submission 104653) | Polar desert sand microbial communities from Dry Valleys, Antarctica - metaG UQ852 (21.06) | ecosystem: Environmental > Terrestrial > Soil > Desert | place: Antarctica: Dry Valley... | reverse complement strand
ATATCCCTTTTAGTTCAGTAGGTCTATATGGCGATACTGCTGCAACACATCGAATAATTGTGTACGAATTATCGCAAAAATTACCATCTGGCAAATTATTTTCTGATTTAAATATAAACGGCTACACCTATCCTGAAATAGTTGGTGATACTATATTATCAGCTCGTGATTTACAGTTTCCAGTATATGCTGATTCGGCTAAAACAATTGTTAGTTATTATAAATTTAATATTGGCGCTAAATGGGCCGTTAAGCTAAAAGCTGATTTTGCAAATAAATTATATAATATGACTGAAGCAAATACTTCATCAGTAAATGCTTTTCAAGACTTTTTTAAAGGTTTATATGTTACTTCCGAATTGGTTACATCACCTAATAATGGTATTGGCACTCTTATTGCTGCATCTGCAAGCTCAACCACTATTGATATTAATTATGAACATTATAAACCTAATGCCGTTGATGCAACTAAAAATGACACTGTTAGCTCCATCTATAGTTTATATATAGGTACGCAATACCCAAAACTCAATCGTTTCACATACGAATCATCTCCAAACATTACTTTTAACTCAACAAACACCAACCAACTTTATGTACAAGGTTTAGGTGGGAGTTATGCGAAAGTGAATATCGGTGGAGATATTTTCGATACATGGAAAAATAAACTATACAATAAAGCCATTAATAATGGTGAAAAATACGGAATTAGCGCAGTTGAATTGGAAGTGCCAGCTGATACAACTAAAAGAAGCAATTACTTTGCAATGCCATCATCATTAATGTTATTATGCAAAGATTACAAAGGAGATACGGTTATACCAACATTCATTAGTAAATCAGATTCTGCAGCAATAGCATATAGTTCGACTTATGCCAATCAGAGAACAACCATTTTTAGTAATAGCAGCTTTAATACTTCAACTGGGATTTACTCATTTAAAATCAACAATGAATATTTCCAGAAATACTTGCTATACTTATATAATCCACAAGCAAGTGGCCTTGTCCCAAGCGAGGTAATTAATATAAATGAGTTATACATTCGTCACAATTTAATTCCTGATCAAAATTTTTATCGTGTTGTGTTAAATGGACCACAAAGCCCAGAAAGCCCGATGAAGCTCAACATAAAATACTTCATCTACAAATAAAATATTAGCGCCGCAACTGGTGCTTTTTTTTTGACTCCATACTTCAAAAGCTAAAGGTTTATTGTAATTTTAATAAAAAAAATGATTTACCGAAAACTTACCAACCTTGAAATATCGCAATTAATTGCTAATCGATGCCGAACACTAAATTGGGATTCGATTGAAGTCAAAGATGAATTTAACGCAGATTTTTTCTATTCTGTTTGTTTTGAAGGCGAAGTAAAAATTGGATCAATGAGTGCTGAGAAAGCATTCGATAAAAAGATAGGCATTTACGAATCAACCATTGAAAATTCGATTGTTGAGGATAATGTATTCATCAACAAAGTAGGCAGAATAAGCAACTACATCATCCGATCCAATAGCTACATTGAATTATGCGGTTCAATTATCTCGAGTGCAAATGCTACTTTTGGAAATGGCGAAACAGCTAGAGTGGTTAATGAAGCTGGGGGGCGCGATGTATTACTATATGATCAGTTAACAGCATCAAATGCTTGGTTACAGTCCTTTGTTAAAGAGAAAAAACTGTTTCAAGAGAATTTGAAATCAAGCATTCTGAACCAAATAAAAATCAATATACCCGAAAAAGGAATCATTGGCCATTGGTCACAAATAATCCATGCCACTGCAATTAAAAATGTTAAAATAGGTGATCATTCAAGCATTGATGGGGCGCTATTGATTAAAAACGGAACCATTTTGAGCACCAAAAAAGCTAAAACAACGGTAGGATTTGGCGTTATACTAGAGAACTTTATTTTAGCCCCGGGCTCGCAAGTATTAAATGCATCCATAATTAAAAATTGTTTTATAGGCCAAGGTTGTATCATTGACAAACAATTTTCGGCAGAAAACTCACTTTTTTTTGCCAATTCACAACTTTTTCACGGCGAAGCTTGCTCTGTATTTGGTGGGCCATATACGGTCTCTCACCACAAATCGACCTTATTAATTGCCATGGGTTGCTCTTTTGTAAATGTTGGAAGTGGCTCCAATCAGAGTAATCACATGTACAAATTAGGTCCTTTACACCAAGGCATATTAGAAAGAGGCTGCAAACTATCCAGTGATTCCTATCTATTATGGCCGGCAAAAATTGCTCCGTTTACTTTTATCATGGGTCGGCATTATAGTAATCCCGACATCAGTCAGTTTCCCTTTTCGTATTTAATTGAAGACAAAGGCGAGAGTTACTTGGTTCCAGGAGCAAATTTCAGAAGTATCGGCACGCTCAGAGATGCTTTAAAATGGACTGAAAGGGACATGAGAGAGGATTCGAAAAATGACCTCATTCATTTTGATTTAGTAAGCCCCTCCATCATTTACAAAGCTTTGGAAGGAATTAAAATCCTTAAAGAATTAGATTCGCGCCCCAAACCTGAGAACAATACTTTTTTGCTTGGGAATGTGCGGATAAAAAAAACATCCATTAAAAGAGGGATCGATATTTATGAGGAGATGATTAAAATATACTGTGGCGATATTATAAAAGAACTTATTCATAAAAAAGATTTCACAGAACACTTCAGCCAAATTATATCAAATAAAAAAGACCGTACTGCATTTGATAAAAATGGTTGGTTGGATATGGCAGGACAACTTCTAAGTACACATCAGTTTAATCATCTAGTACAGTTTATCGAATCGAATCCACTGGTTGACAACTATTTAATTGATGAAATGCTGCAATCGTTTTTTAAACAAAAAAATGAAGCAGAAATAACTTGGCTAATTACAAATTCGCAACACATCTGCGGTTTAGATTTAACCATAGATTACAAAACAAATTTCACAACCCTAATAAACAGCTGGGAATCAGCCAAACTGAGATTTTACGACATGCTTTTAAAAGATGCTCAAAAAGAGTTTAATACACTTTCGTCTACCAGTTATGGTTTGAGTGAAGAATTAAATGCACCACAAGCAGAGTTTATCGCGGTAAGAGGAGAATTAAATGCTAATAGTTTTTATCAATTAATAAATCAAAAAGTTGTTGAATTAAAAACAGAATCTAGTAATTTAAAGCAATTAATAAACAGTTGATAATAAAAAAACGTTGTTCCTGTAGATTAAATATTTGGTTCATCAAATTATTATGATCCTAATGGAAAAAACGGTTTCAATTAAAAAAAAAGACTTAAAATTGTATCTTGTAATATAAAACAATAAATATGTGTGGAATAGTTGCCTATGTTGGAGAAAGAACTGCTTATCCGATTTTAATTAAAGGACTAAAACGTTTAGAATATAGAGGGTACGATTCAGCTGGAATAGCCCTTATCAACAACAAAACAACCGTATATAAATGCAAAGGAAAGGTTAAAGACCTTGAAGAACATAGTAAAAACTCGGACATTGATGGATCAATAGGCATGGGTCACACGCGTTGGGCTACACATGGTGTTCCAAACGATACAAATGCCCATCCTCATGTATCACAAAACGGGAAATTCACAATAATCCACAATGGGATTATTGAAAACTATGCTCACCTTAAAAAAGAATTAATCACTCGTGGATATACTTTTAAGAGCGAAACCGACACCGAAGTGCTAGCTAACTTTATTGAAAGTATTTATTTGGATAATAAAGTGGAGGCTGAAATCGCAGTACGCTTAGCCTTAACAAAAGTAGTTGGAGCTTATGGTTTAGTAATTTCATGTAGCGATGAAAAAGACAAACTCATTGCTGCTCGAAAAGGAAGTCCTTTAGTTATTGGCGTTGGTAAAGGCGAATATTTCCTTGCATCGGATGCCACTCCTATTATTGAATACACCGATCAGGTAATTTTCATGAACGACGAAGATGTTGCAGTAATCACTCGCAACTCATTAGAAATGAAAAACATACACAACGCCAGTCAGATTCCTAAAATTCAAAAAATCGAATTAAATATCGAAGAGATTGATAAAGGAGGATATGAACATTACATGTTAAAAGAGATTTACGAACAACCAACCAGTATTAACGACACCTTTAGAGGACGTATTTCTATTGACAAAACGAATATATTTTTAGGTGGCATTTCGGATGTGATTCCCAAATTATGCCAGGCACGCAGAATAATAATTATTGCCTGTGGAACCAGCTGGCATGCAGGTTTGGTTGGGGAATATTTATTTGAAGAATATGCCAGAATCCCAGTTGAAGTTGAATATGCATCAGAATTTAGATACCGAAATCCTGTAATTTATTCAGATGATGTCATTATCGCTATAAGTCAGAGTGGTGAAACTGCCGATACATTAGCTGCCATTAAAATGGCTAAAGAAGCAGGAGCTACTATTCTTGGGATTTGTAATGTAGCTGGCTCATCTATTCCTCGTGAAACTGATGCTGGAGTTTATACTCATGCAGGAATTGAAATTGGAGTTGCTTCAACAAAAGCATTTTCAAGTCAGGTAACCGTATTAACTATGATGGCATTTTTATTAGGTCGTCGAAAAAATTTACTTGCACCTGAAGAATATGAAAATTTAATTGACGGCTTAACAGGTATTCCGGATAAAATTAGAACGATTCTTAAAACAGATGATCATATAAAACAAATTGCAGAAAAATATAAGAACTCAACAAATGCACTCTATCTTGGACGAGGAAACCTATTTCCAGTTGCTTTAGAAGGTGCACTTAAACTTAAGGAGATATCATATATTCATGCAGAAGGCTATCCAGCAGCTGAAATGAAACATGGTCCAATTGCCCTTATTGATGAAAACATGCCTGTATTTGTTTTAGCAACACGGGACAAATCATATGAAAAAATTGTAAGTAATATTCAAGAAGTGAAAGCTCGCAATGGCAAAGTAATAGCGATTGTTACAGAAGGTGATACGGTAATTAAAAATTTAGCCGATCATGTTATTGAAGTGCCTGATTGTCATGAAGCATTAGCACCCTTATTAACAGTTATTCCACTTCAAATGATATCATATCACATAGCAGTTATGCGAGGCTGTAATGTCGACCAACCTCGAAACTTAGCCAAATCGGTAACTGTAGAGTAAAACTTAAAAGGAATCCGAAAAGATTCCTTTTTTTACGTCTTTTAACTAATTCAGATTGAATAAAATGGTTGATTTAACCCAGATTGATAGATAAATCCATGAAACATTTAGGAATTATACCTGCACGCTATGCATCAACTCGCTTTCCGGGAAAGCCATTGGTTGAAATAAATGGTTTAACCATGATAGAAAGGGTATATCGTCAAGCAGCACAAGTAATTAAAACAGTATATGTAGCAACGGATGACGATAGAATTGCGGATGAAGTAAAACGCTTTAATGGCAATGTAATAATGACTTCGGTTGCTCATCAAAGTGGTACCGATAGATGTTTTGAGGCATTAGAATTAATTCAACTGAAAGAAACTACAAAATACGATGTGGTTGTAAACATTCAAGGTGATGAACCTTTTATTGATCCACATCAAATTGAATTATTAATTGATTGTTTTAATGATGAAAGCACCGATATTGCTACATTAATCAAACCCATTGACTCAAGGGATATACTATTTGACCCAAATAAACCCAAAGTGGTGGTTGGAAAAAACAACAAAGCCATTTATTTTAGTCGATTACCCATTCCTTTTCTCAGAGGCAAAACCGAGGCAGAATGGCATCTATCACATCCATATTGGATGCATATTGGGTTATATGCATACCGCAGTCATATATTAAACGAGATTACCAAACTAAAACAATCTCCGCTTGAATTGGCAGAATCATTAGAACAATTAAGGTGGATAGAAAACGGGTATAATGTGTCCGTACGAATATCTAATCATGAAAGTATAGGTGTTGATACTCCTGAAGATTTAACTATTCTAAAACAAAAAGGGTTTATGAAATAATTTCTATTTAACTTTTTCATAATTAGTCTTTACACGAAAACGCTTCATTTTACCTGCGCACACCCTCTGACGCCCTAAAGTTAGAATCGCCAACCAACTGAATTATAAAAGATTACCTTATGCAATTAGAGATGGCAATGATGACAATTTAAAGAAATACAGAGTATTATTGCAAAAACTAAATAACAACTTAAAATCTTAATTAAGTAATTGCTATAATCGTTTAATCTCTAAAAAATAAAGGTTAAATTACTTATTGAAAAAGAAACAAATCGCAAACCAAATTTTTTATGAAAAAATTAGGCTTAACCCTTATTGATCCTTGGCTGGAACCTTACGAACAGAGCCTTATATATCGACATCAGCAATTTAAAAACAAATTGGATGAACTTTGCACTCATGGTCAAAAGTTGAGTGATTTTGCTTCTGGACATCTCTATTTCGGACTACATAAGACAACCGATGGTTGGATATTTCGGGAATGGGCACCGAATGCAACCCAAATTTTTCTGATAGGCGATTTTTCGGATTGGAAACCAAAGTCTCAATTCGAATTAACTACGAATAAAAATGGCTATTGGGAGATATCCTTCCCTGATCAACACTTTAAACACGGCGATTTTTACAAATTGTATATCGTATGGAAATCCGGCACAGGAGAGCGCATTCCCTCCTATTCTAACAGAGTTGTTCAAGATCCAAAAACATTAGTTTTCACTACTCAGGTATGGTGTCCTGAAAATGAATTTACATGGAGTGATCAGAGTTTTAAAACTTGTCAAGAGAATGTTTTATTGTATGAGGCTCATGTTGGTATGTCGTCAGAAAATGAGTTAGTCTCATCCTTTAACGATTTTAGAATAAATATTTTACCCCGTATAAAAGCTGCTGGCTATAACACCATTCAATTAATGGCCATTCAAGAACATCCTTATTATGGCAGTTTTGGTTATCATGTTTCGAATTACTTTGCTGTTTCATCGCGCTTTGGAACTCCCGACGATTTGAAAGCATTAGTTAATGAAGCACATTTACTGGGCATAAATGTTATAATGGATTTGGTGCATTCGCATGCAGTAAAAAACGAATTGGAAGGATTAGGTAAATTTGATGGCACCACATATCAGTATTTTCACGAAGGTGAAAAAGGTAATCATCCGGCGTGGGACTCGCGCTGTTTTAACTATGGGAAAAATGAAGTCGTACATTTTCTGCTATCAAATTGTAGATATTGGATGGAAGAGTTCCATTTTGATGGTTTCAGATTTGATGGTGTAACGAGCATGCTATATTTTAATCATGGATTAGAGATTGACTTCACATCCTATAGCGATTATTTTCAGAATAATGAAGATATCGAATCCATGACTTATCTCGCTCTAGCTAATACTTTAATCCATGAAATAAATCCATCGGCCATTAGCATTGCTGAAGAAATGAGCGGCTATCCAGGTGTTGGAGGTCGTGTAAGTGATGGTGGTCTTGGATTCGATTATAGGCTTTCGATGGGGGTACCCGATTTTTGGATAAAACTGGTTAAAGACACCCCTGATGAACATTGGGGAATGAGCTTGATCTTTCATGAACTAACGCAACATCGCCCCGAGGAGAAAACGATTAATTATACCGAGTCGCATGATCAAGCTTTGGTTGGAGATAAAACCCTTATTTTTCGATTGGTTGACAAGGAGATGTATGATCACATGCACATTTCTCATGAAAGCCTTGTGGTTGACAGAGGTATTGCACTTCATAAACTAATCAGACTAATCACAATAGCAACCCATCAGGGTGGTTACCTTAACTTTATGGGCAATGAATTTGGACATCCTGAATGGATTGATTTCCCTCGAGAAGGTAATGGCTGGTCGTACAGATATGCTCGACGACAATGGAGTTTAGTTGATAATAAGCAGTTGAAATTTCATTATTTGGATAATTTCGACAAAGCGATGATTCAATTAATGTCCACAAGCAATGGCATTGCGAGCCATCCTTGTTATTTACATTGCGCCAACGAAGATGATAAGATTATGGCCTTTTCAAGAGGTAATTCGTTATTCGTGTTTAATTTTCACTCTTCGAATTCGTATACCGGCTATGGCATTCCTGCTACAGCTGGAAAATACAAAATCGTCTTAACATCTGATAAAGAATTGTTTGGCGGATTCAACCGAGTCGATGAGGCTCCCTATTACTTTACAGTACCTTTACAACCAATGGATACGAATCACATTTTAAAGCTCTATCTACCATCGAGGGTTGCCGTTGTACTAACACATTTGCCTACTCCTAAAATCCAATAACTTCAATTTATATTGTGTTGTACTTTTGAAAACCAAATAAATGAGCTAGGCTTTGATGTTTTAAAAATCCTCGATGCCACAAACGGCCTGAGCCCTTGATGACAAGGACATAGCGAAGACACTATGCAGAACATGCCACTTAGTTGATTACGCTGCGGCCAACTGGGGGCTGAAAGACCTTTTGGATGGGAAAGCTAAATTTTAAAACATAAAAAAAGCCCGATCAATCGAGCTTTTTATCTTTAGTTCACAATTTCTCTAGATACAAACTCATTACCTCTAAATTGTAATATCCAAATTTCATTTCTAAAAGTTGTTGGCGGAGGTACTTCCCCCTGTTCTTTGTATACCTTAAATTGTATTGGAAAATATTCTTCCAACTTTTGTCCCTTCTGTCTATCTGACCAATTTAAGAATTGAGTTATTTTATTTCTAACTGCAATATCTTTATTATCAACTTTAACATACATTAATGGTGGATTATCCAGTAATGCTGCCAAATTCCTATCATATGATATAACAAATACACTAGTATCTCCTTTTTGAGAAAAGTCGGCTTAATGGACAAAATTCAGGCTGCGACCTAGATCAAAGTCAATAATATCATAACTTTGGTGCATTTGAAAGCTATGAATAAAAAATTTGCTTTTACTGTGGGTCGAAAAGAACCAAGAAAAATGGATTTAAAAATGATGTTCCGGTCTAAAAATCCTATGATTGTAAAAAGCAATTTATAGGAGGTGAACGCATACAAAATCAAGTTCTCTGGCAAGAATACACACAAGGTAAACAAACCTATCAACAACTTTCCATTAAGTATGGAGTCTCCAAAAAAACGATACAACGGAGACTTGATAAGGTTTTAATAAACAAGCAATTTCATAGACCCAAACAGAGTATCGTCATGATGGATACGACTTATTTTGGCAGAAACTTTGGTGTAATGGTATTCAAGGACTCAGAAGGACAGCATCTTTATTGGAATTATGTCAAGTACGAAACAATCGCAGCTTATGTTGAAGGCATTAATCATATCAAAAAGCAAGGAGTTCAGATAAAAGGTATCGTTTGTGATGGAAGAAAGGGATTGTTTAAGGCTTTAGCGGTGTATCCTGTACAAATGTGTCAATTCCATCAGATAGCTATTGTAACGCGTTATATTACTAGAAAACCAAGATTGCAAGCCTCTATAGAATTAAAAAAGTTGATGCATTTATTGCCAAAGACGGATAAAGAAAGTTTTTCTGGAGCACTAGATGGTTGGTACCAAAAGTGGAGCGATTATATAAATGAACGTGCGGTTAATCCTGAAACAGGAAAAAGTTGGTATGTTCATAAACGTTTAAGAAGTGCGTATAAAAGTCTAGAGAGAAACAAGGAATATCTCTTTACATGGTATGATAATAAGAACTTAAATATACCCTCTACAAACAACAAACTAGAAGGCAGTTTTACAGACCTGAAAAATAAGTTGCGCAATCATAATGGATTAAGTAGAAAACGAAAAGAAAAGTTCATCGATGGGTTTTTAAAGGCATCTAACGCATAGAATGATAATATAAAAGCTAGAATATTCCAGCCTTTATGACCATTCCAGTCGCGGTCAAGATATTCCTAACAGGAGGCTCCCCAGCAGAGCCTGGTTCCGCTTACTTGACTTTTCAAATATCGAGTTTAATAAAATAGTATACGAAAAACGCTAAAAATAAAAAGCCTGAAAAATGTCCATTAAAGCATAATGTCTAAAAAATAGCCTGAATTTTGTCCATTACGCCTAAATATACTCAAAAAAGAGGATGTTTGATAAATACAACATCCTCTTTTTATTTTTACGATATATCTCACTCTATATCCATCGCACCAACCCAAAGTCTTGTTTATAAGGCAATAGGTCGTTTTTAGGATACATTCGAATTCCGAATTTAAATATTCCTGGTAGTTTTAATTGATGTCGCATATTGAAGTAAGCTTTAGTTCCATCTGTTCTGATTTGCTCAAACTCCTTTATCCCAATAATCTTATTTCTAACATCATCGCTTCCATCAGTAAATACCATTTCAAGACCAACTTCCGTTCCGATCAGTTTCTTCAAATCCAACGCTACGTTCACTTCGTAATGATCGCCAATTCCCAATTCGTTTTTCCAAATATCGGGCATATCAATATCTGTAACTTCAATATCATTCCATCCCGACAAAACTTTCCTCTTCCACGAAGCAATTTCGCAAGCTTGAGCATAATCGTTTTCACGAACTGATTTGAATCGCTTGTATAGTTTGTTATAAAATCGATCTAAATAATCATCCAACATTCGTTTGGTTGTGAATTCAGGTGCAATTTGTGCTATTGAATTCTTAATATAGCTAACCCAACCATTGGGAATATTATTAACTGACTTTTTGTAAAACAGTGGAATAATCTCATTTTCAAGCATACTGTAAATAGTAGCAGCATCTAATTCATCTTGAAATTGTGTGTTCGAATAGGTTTGTTTATCGGTTAATGCCCAACCGGCTCCTTCTTTATAGCCCTCATACCACCACCCATCTAAAACACTAAAATTAAGAACACCGTTTAGCTCTGCTTTTTCACCGCTAGTACCTGATGCTTCAAGTGGACGAGTGGGCGTATTCAGCCATACATCTACCCCACTCACTAATCGTTTAGCTAATTCCATGTCGTAATTTTCAAGAAAAATTACTTTCCCCAAAAACTCAGGTTTTTTCGACACTTCAAGAATGTTTCGAATTAGACCTTGGCCTGCCCCATCAGCTGGGTGAGCTTTTCCTGCAAATATAAATTGAACTGGGCAATCGGGGTTATTCACTATTCTAGAAAGTCGATCTAAATCGGTAAATAACAAATGTGCTCGTTTATAGGTCGCAAAGCGGCGGGCAAATCCAAATGTTAATGCATTTTCGTCCATTGATTCCAACACATCAAGTATTTGCGATGGATCTTCATGTCGATTCATCATGTTCTTTTCGATTCGCAACTTGATGTAATCGATTAGTTTTTTACGAAGCATGGTTCGAATACTCCATATTTTTTCATCCGGCACATTATGTATTTGTTCCCAATATTTTTTATTGGACATGTCGGATAAAAAACCCTTATCGAACTCTTGCTCATATAGTTTTTGCCATTCTTTCGATGTCCATGTACCATAATGCACTCCATTTGTTACATAACCAATAGGAACCTCCTCTGCAAAATAACCTTTCCATATATCCTTGAACATATCTTTGCTCACTTCGCCATGCAGCCAGCTTACCCCATTAATCTCTTGTGACGTTTTAGCCGCCAATACGCTCATTGAAAATTTCTCGTGAGTATTACCAATTGTTTCACGACCTAAATTCATAAACTCATCCCACGAGATATTTAATTTCTCAGGAATATGTCTCAAGTAAACACGAAACAAATCTTCCTCAAACATATCATGTCCGGCAGGAACAGGCGTATGTGTTGTAAACAACGATGAAGCTCGAACAATTTCCATTGACTCTGCAAAGCTAAACTTGCGATCGGTTAAATTAACTAACCTTTGAACATTGTTCAAAGCAGCATGTCCTTCATTACAATGATAAATATCGCAGTTTAAATTTAATGCATTAAGCAATCGAACACCTCCTAATCCCAAAACCATTTCTTGCTTTAAGCGATTTTCCCAATCGCCTCCATAGAGCTTATAGGTTATTTCACGGTCGTTCTGAGAATTTTGTGGAATATCTGTATCAAACAAATAAAGTGGTATTCGCCCAACACTAGCTTTCATAACCCTTGCATGAACTATGCGTCCTGGCATATCAATTTGAATTATAATAGGGTCTCCAGTTGAATTCCTAACCTCTTCTAATGGAAGACTTGAAAACTCTTGAGCATCATAATTCGCCAACTGATCACCACTTAAGCTTAATGCTTGACGGAAATAGCCATATCTATAAAGCAATCCTACTGCAACCATATTAACGCAACAGTCACTTGCCTCTTTTAAATAATCACCAGCCAAAATCCCTAAACCCCCCGAATAAATTTTCAATGTAGAATGTATTCCATACTCCATACTGAAATAGGCAATAGATTGTTCCGTTGAAAACGGCTTAGCTAAATAAGCTTTGAATGTATCATAAACTCCATTTAACTTGGCAGCATAATCATTGTTATTCGCTAACTCTTCTAGCCGGTCAAAAGATACTTTATCTAATAACATGATGGGATTACGATCTGTAGATTCCCATAACACAGGATCAATTTCATCAAACAGCTCTGCCGCGGTGTAATTCCATGTCCACCATAAATTACGCGAAAGTTCATGCAGAGATTTTATTTTATCGGGTAAGCTAGACTTAACAACAATGCGTTTCCAAACGGGAAAACTGCTTACTTCAGGTTTAATTTTAATTCGAACCTCTGATTGAACGACCGTTAATGAATCCTTACGGCTTATGACTTCTTTTAATGCAATATCATAGGCTTTATAGTAATACTTAATTAAGGTTTCCCATTCAACTGTTGAAGAAATGTATTGGGCTTTGGCTCGAATAATCTTCACTTCATCGTCATTTCTACCACAAAAATGCTTAATAACTCGTGCAATTTCACTTGCAGTTTCAAAACTATTGGAATCATTACGAGTTAAAATTTCGATACCATCATCTATACCTTTAGAAAACTGTTTGGCATAAATTCCAAATCCAGCTAAATCGGTGGTTATCGTAGGAATACTAAAAGCTAAACTTTCAACAGGTGTATATCCCCATGGTTCGTAATACGATGGGAATACAGTTAAATCCATTCCTATCAATACATCGTAATATTGCATATTAAATATACCATCAGAACCATTCAGGTAGGAAGGGACAAATATTAATTTAACATTATCGTTTTGGTTATTGCTTAAATGTATATCCTGAATCTTGTTCAAGATTGGATCATATCCTAGATCATTTAGCCCATGAGTTAAAAATGGATTATCAAGTATTGTTTGAGAAGATGGATTTGCCAATTTATCCATTAAGTCTTTTCGAGGACCATATGTATTAGCCGGAATTAGAACAAAAGCAACTATTACATGGCAACCATTTGATGACTCTTCGTTTAAATATTTTAGGGCATCCATAAATACATCGATCCCTTTATTTTTAAACTCATATCGCCCGCTATTGGCAATAAATAAGGAGTTTTCAGGAATTTCGTATCCCAACAAAGCCTCAGCAACACTTTTAAGTTTCGTGCGAGCTTCTTTCCTTTTTTGGATGAATTTAGCATTCTTAGGCACAAAATCTTCTTCAAATCCGTTGGGTGTAACCACATCCACTTCACGACCAAAAAACTGATGACATTCTTTAGCTGTAATGTCAGATACAGTTGCAAAACAGTCGACTTTTTGAGCTGTAATTTTTTCGATACTATGCTTCGAAATCACATTTAACTCT
>Ga0136636_10001468_pt1 | contig 13774 bp, 11 predicted proteins | sample AntDrymUQ8522106_2_FD_104653 | JGI IMG/M metagenome (GOLD analysis project Ga0136636, IMG submission 104653) | Polar desert sand microbial communities from Dry Valleys, Antarctica - metaG UQ852 (21.06) | ecosystem: Environmental > Terrestrial > Soil > Desert | place: Antarctica: Dry Valley... | reverse complement strand
CGTATGGCAGTATAAGCCGTCAAACGTCCTACTGCCATACCGATAATCGATTAGCGTGCGGTAGCTCTAGGTTTAGCACCTTGTACAGCACCTCTACCTCTTAAGCCTGTCCAGCCGATGATAATGTAACCAATAGACAACAGCAAACTGCTAATACCAATCCGCAGTCCAGACTTCCAAGCAGTATCTTTAGCTTGTTTCTCTGCTTCTTCTCTGCGCTGGCGAACTTGGCTCAGTTGTTGAGTTCGCAGCGTCTGAATATCTGTTTGTTGTTCAATAGCTTTGTCAAGTACTTGTGGATCTGTTTTAGCCTTCTTTAGTAACTCTTTGATATTTGCGGGGATTTGAGAGCTTTCAATTGCTTGCTTATATCTTTGCTCATCTTTGAGGATTTCACTAAACTGAGCTTTTGTTTGGGTTCGCAGTTGATTTAGTTGAGCTTTTCCTTGCTCAGTAGTCAGTTGTGCTTGCAATTGCGATAAGCGAGTGTTCAGTTGAGTTTCTGCCTGATCTGCTTCTTGAGCGATGCGGCTGAGTGTTTGAGTCTTAGCTTGATTGACGTTATTAAGGTGCAGTGGAAAAATCAGCAAGAACATCAACCCTAAAATACTTGAGAGGATCACGGCGGGAAATCTTAAATCCATACCTTGGGGGCGATCGCTTGCGGCATCAGCACTATCAATCCAATAAGCAGCAAACAGTAGCCCTAAACCTACGAGAGGAACAATTCCCCGATCAACTAGCGCTGTTCCCAAGTTGATTTGCCATACCCGATCTGTCGGTTGGAAGGGTAACAATAGAATAAAAAAGTCAACGAAAAACGACAAAATGCAAATTATTCCAACTACCTTAAGTGTGAGAGCAGTACCTACGGAAGTAAAACGGTTAACCATAATTTTTTGAACTGGCGGTGAATACGAGTGATTTCCATATTTCAACTTACTTGAATATTGTGCCCATGAGCCGAACTATTGTGTATAAACATAAAGCAGATGCAGTACTACTTAAGGCTCTCTGTCTCTTGGTTTTCAACTAGGCCACAGTAACATTTGTTATGTGTACGCCCCTAGTCGGTTTTGCATCCATATAAAAATCCCTATATGTCCCTATATTTCCTTCATTTTTCCATCTCTCCTGCAAGGGCTTGTTCCCAAATCGGCAGATCCTCCGGTCGGTCAACATCAGCTAAAGGCGACAAGTTCACGTATGATAAATTAAGTTTCTGAGCAATGTCCACGGTTTTCTGGAATACTTGAGCAGTTCCCCACTCGATGTTAACGAATAACTCCGGGATGGGTTGCCGCAACCCAATTAAGTAATATCCACCGTCGATCGCAGGGCCAAGTACTAAGTCAGAGGTGTATAACTTCTCAAAGGCTGTTGCTAGAATCTGGGCATTCACTCCAGGGCAATCTGTACCGATGATAATTACTTTTGTGGCATCAGATTCAAAAGCCTCGAAAAGCGATCGCATCATCCGCGAACCTAAATCCCCTTCACCTTGAGACTGGTAAACCAAATCCAACCCCAGCCAGTCTTGCATAAGTTGCGAATCGCCACCTGCAAATCTCACTTCCACAGATATGGCAATGACTTTTTGCAATTCTTGAACCTGAAATATTGTATGTTCAGTCATTTCCCGTTGAAGATTGGCAGCACCAACAGTTCCCAAAGCAGGTATCAGTCTGGTTTTAGTCTTACCTGGTTCTGGATAGCGGGTGAAAATAATCAAGTGCTGTTTTGGGTTTGCTGGTAAGTTCAGCACGCAATACCTTATTTGAATAAACTAAAAATATCTTAATAGCAATACTTACCGTTTTCGGCTGTGGTATTGTCTTTTTCCATTCGCATTGCTCCTAAAATCGTAGAAACAACAACACAACGTTTAGCTTTACCACCAGACTTGCTTGATAGTGTTATCCGTCCTAGCGGTGGTTGACTGACATTACCTCTGTAGTCAAATTGGATTTGTCTAATACCATTTGACTCTGATAGGGTTGTTTCCGCATCTAAGCGCACATTGGAATTTAGATTATTCCAGTTAGCGTTAGATGAGTTTACTGTAGCAGGATGAACCGCCCATTGAATAATGCCGTTTTGCTCCCGAAAACTGGCTTTCCAAGTCAATTTATCCTTGGTGGCTTGACTTTGGGCTTGGCGCATCGCATAATATACCTCGTTTTGGGCAGTGTTGAGGCGTTGAGTGTTCACAAAACCCAGCCAGCTGGGTATTCCCACCGTGGCTAATATACCAATTAATAAAACAACTACTAAAGTTTCTGGTAGGGTAAAACCACTACTGGAGTGCTTATTCAAGAGCTTTTTGGAATTAACTAGAAACAGTAACTGCACTCGGATATCCATTTTTGTCTTCTGATCGCTTTTCAATTACCCAGCCGTTGAGCAATGTTTCAGCTTCTTGCCTGTTTACTTCACGCTGGTTAGAAATATTGTCTAGCAAGCTAGGCATTATAAGGATTATGACTATTTTCAGTGATAGTTTTAAGGTGAAATTTATATTCTGAAGTCTTGAAGAGTCATGAAGAAAATACTTCCACAAAAATATAGCAGCTGTTAGACCTTTTTTATTGTTAAACGGCTTTTGTAGCGCTTTGCAGGTTAAGTACTTGTATAAATTTGCTAGGCTTATATTCCAATTATGCTTTAGTGTCGAACGCGCAGGAGCATCTCGTAAAAAGGATCTTTCTTTGTACGCTCTCTCAAGCACTTGCAAGCAGGATTTTTCCTGTCTGACAAGATTAGAAGAAACTGAATTAGCACTTATGCGGTATAAGATTTGTACAGATGGCACACATATAAAATCAAACTTAGAAGCTAATCGCAGCCACATATCCCAATCCTGAGCCGCACTTAGAGATTCATCAAAACCACCTGATTTAATTAAAGCTTTTCTACAAATTAAGGGATTAGAACCATTTTCTAAAAAATTATTTAGTAACAAATTTTCATAAACATTTCCATTTAGATTAATGCGCTTACCTGAAAGTATAAATTCACCATTTCCATCAATATAATCAGTCCAACTGTAAGCAACTTTTGCAGTAATATTTTCTTGCAAAGCCTTTAACTGAGACTGAAGTTTATCAGGTGTCCAAAGATCATCTGCATCTAAGAAACTAACAAATTCTCCAACTGCAAGGTGTAGCCCTCGGTTACGGCTGACGTTCCCGCCAGCATGAGGGTAAGAAAATACTTTTATTCGTGAATCTTGAATTTCTGCAATAACTTCTATTGTTGAGTCTCGGGAACCATCATTAATTATAATTAATTCAAAATTACTAAAACTTTGCTTCAATACAGATTGAATTGTTTCTTTAATAGTTTGTTCGCTATTGTAAGCTGGTATAATTACAGAAACAAATGTCGGATTTAAAGTTGAGTTAATCATTTTACATATTTGTATTTTCTAAAATTCTGTCTAACTTCCATTTTAAAGAATAAAAAGGACTAATCATACTAGCCCAGTAAAAATTAATTTCAAAAAGTGCAATTAAATTACTTCTGAATTGACCTCGATACTTAATAATATGTTGTAATAGTCGGCGTAAATTTCCCAAGATAGTTTTAACTAAGAGGATTGGTTTTTGCCAATTTTTAGCATTGATCAAGCGTAGCTGGAAAATACATAGACCACACCCCCGTGCTAGTACCAGTAAGTAGTCTTTTTCTAGCCGCCAATGGGGAATTTGATGATTGATATGCATTGCAGGATTGTACCAAATTTCCCAACCTGCTTTGTGTAAGTATAGGAGAGCTTCTGTATCATCTCCGCTCACCATCAATTTACTCAGTCTCCCCTTAAAAACTAATTCTTCAGGAACACTTTCACACCAAGCTTGCTTACGGACAACTAGCGCAGCACCAGGAGGAAGTCTTAAATTATCTGCATCAAATAAATATGGTTGTAGTCCGTGTTCCCTAATGGCTAGAAAGGCTTGGATTCTTGTAAAATCTTCTGGAGGGCTTACTTCAAAATCACCGTGGATTTGACCACTCCAGGCACCAGCTTGAGGATGCTCTTTGCCGAAAATATAAGACTGTAAAACCCAATCATTTGCTGGAAAATTATCATCATCTATGAATGCAATAAACTCGCCTCTAGCTTCATTTATAGCCCGCATTCTTGCAAATGCTACTCCCTGTTGTTTCTCTAAAAAGTACCTCAAGGAAAGATTTTGATTAGAAAATTTTTTATAAGACTCAATTACTTTATTTGTATCATCTTTACTATTATTATCAATAATAATAATTTCCCAATTAAGATTTGCTAATCCTGTCTGATGGAGTAGCAAATCGATAACTTTTGGTAATCTAGTTGCTCCATTGTATGTAGGAATAGCTACAGTAAAATCTAAATTTTTAAGTTCATATTTATCCATAGGAATATTACTAATTATATTTTTTAGCTAAATAACCATTTTTCCAAAGATAAAAAGGACTTATTAAACTGCTTAAAAATAGTTGTATTTCACAAGCAGCAACTAAATCAGTTTTCAATCTAGTCCGATATTTGAGTAGGTGTAAAGCAATTTTACGCAAGTCATTTATCATATAAGCTAAAAGAGCAACTGGTTTATATACATGTTTAATATTCACCATTCTAGTTACATAACGGCTAAGTCCAATACCTCGAAAAAAGGGAATTAAATACTCTTTTTGTAAGCGAAAACTTGGTATTTTGTGAGAAATTTCCATTTCTGGGTTATACCAAATTTCCCATCCTGATTTTTGGATGTAAGATAACATTTCTAAGTCTTCACTGGTAAGCATATTGCCTTTAGCTCTACCAGTTAAAATAGGCTTATCTGGTACACTTTCTAACCAGGCTTGTCTACGGACAACAAGTCCAGCAGACGGGGGTAGCAATTTTTTAGTCGCTTCATATAATAGCGGTAAATTACCTCGCTCTGTAATTGCCAAGAATGGAGCAATTCGCTGAAAGTTTTCTGGTGGTTCTACTTCCCAGTCAGGATGAATTTGGCTGCCATAAGCTCCCGCTTTGGGATATTTTTCACCAAAAGCATAAGCTGCTGATACCCAATTTGATACTGGGTAGTTGTCATCATCTAAAAAACCTATGAATTTACCTTTAGCTTCTGCAACCGCCCTTTTTCGGGCATAAGCTGCTCCTTGTTTTGCTTCAAAGCAATACTTTAAAGGATAAGGACACTGCCAATTTTTTTGATAGGTTTGAACAACTTTAGCTGTGTTATCAGTGCTGTTGTTGTCTACAACTATAATTTCCCATCGCAAAGCGTGTCGTAGACAAGTTAAATTTTCGGTATTAAGTTGGTTTTGTAGTCGCTCTAGTAGTTCAGGCAAACGACTTTCACCGTTGTAAGTTGGGATAGCTACAGTAAAGTCAAGGTTTTCAGTCATTTGACAAAAGTTACATTTTGATATCTAGTCAGTCAATAGCTAGTTAGTTACTAGCTATTAAAGAAATCTATAAAATAATATAGCGGTTCTTGCTTGACTGAGGTACAAGAACCCCACCCCCAACCCCCTCCCCGCAAGCGAGGAGGGGGCTATGATGTACCTCATGTGATTAGGAAATGCTATAAAACTGCACTCTATGCTTCAATTTTGCTATGAATGTGCAGTTTTATGTTCAGTATTATTTCGTATTTTTATAAATTTATACTATGAATTACTTAATCACATTGGGGGGAGTCTTTCGCAGTGAGCATTGAGCCTAAGAGAGTTTTTATAATCACGCATCGCTTTACGCTACTAGGCGATGTAGAATTTACAGAGCTTGGTACAGCTACCACTATTTTTAACCCAGGTGGCTCTGTACCTGCTGGCACTGTTCCAAAACTTGCAGCTGGCAAAGTCCCCATATAGTCAAAAGTAATTTTTGTTGATGCACTTAAAGTATAAGATACAGATGAACCCGCAGTGTTTTGACTGGTGAGATTTGCACCTAGCAGAAATTTATTAGAGCTAACTCCTACATCCGCTCCTAGAGGTTTCCATGTGCTGATTCCAGCATCGGTACGATAAATAGCAACCTCTACATTTTGGGTTGTGGGATTTTTCTGAAAACTGACACTGTAGCTAAGTTTTTTGTTTTTAGCTTCGCTCTGTGCTTCTTGCAGTGCGGCGAAAACAGCGTCATTAGCCTTACTTACCCTCTGTCGATTTACAAAGCCAAGCCAACTAGGAGCTGCGATCGCTGATAAAATTCCTACCATGAGCATTACTACTACTAATTCCAGCAAGGTAAATCCGGCATCTTGTTGATTGTAGGCATCGCTACGGTGTCTATTTGCTAAATATCGCTGCTTTAGTTTTGTTTTTCGGCTGTACAACTGGAAAGAATCTAATAGTCTTAAACTAGGAATATTCGTCATACTAGCCTGCTTTTATTAATATTTGTCAAAGATAGAAGCTATTTGCTAAAGATGAAGCTGCTTCCTCGAACCTTAATGTTTCCACTCGGAAAATAACTAGATTTGGTATTGGCGTAACGTACTTTAGTTTCATCATTTTGTATTAGGCGAGCTTGTGCATTACCTCTTAAATAAACTTCAACAGCACTTCTATTATCTCCGTCAACTGGCTTTACACAAGCATAGAATCCTGTTCTGACAGTGGTTGCTGCTACTGGAACTTGACTAAAGCCAGGAGAGCATGTTAATGTTGGTTCTGGCGTTATCTGTGCTATTGTTGTTTGATCTATAAAATCAACCAGAACCACGGGAACTTGATCGTAAGTTCCGCCTGCCAAACTATTTGTCCAACTATTCATTTTCGCTTGTAATGTTATGCCTTTTTTTGACAAATCAAAAGCTTGAAAACCTTTGTCTGGGCATACGCTATATGTTCCGGTAGTAAATCCAGGACAATTAGTTTTACCACTGGTATTTGTCACGCCATCTTTAATTTGCCATCTGGCGATTCGGGCAGCTTGAGACCAGGTAGTATTAGTATCTTTAATTAAATAGTAAGCTACCAATGAGTACACAAAAGAATCGTCTTTAAATTGAACCACCTCGGCAGCATTTTTAGTCTCAACAGCGTCTTTGGTAAATTCTCGCTTCCAAAATACTAGAATTGGAACCCCATTTGTTACCGGACGAATTTGAGAATTGATTGCTGCGATACCTACATCATCATATATATATAGTGCTTGTTGGAGATCGCGAGTAATATAGTCAAGCGCTGATTTAATTTCTTGCTCAGAGTTGGCTTTGGCTTGTTCCTGTCCATCAGTGGTTAAAACGCTGATCATAAAACCTAGCAACGGCGTAATTACTAGGAATGCAAGGATCATAGCCACGAGCAGTTCAATGAGGGTGAAGCCACTATTTTTGTTTTGCTTCTGAGAGGGTTTTAGCTGAATACTTAACAGCCACCTCAGTATATTCATTTTGTTATAGGTTCTCCTTGGTGACGGATACTGAGTCATGAAATTATTTATGTTTGCTGGGTTAACTATGGTTTATCACAACCACCAAGCCGAGCGCACAAAGCGGTATAGGAGGGTTGACCTCTGACAATTTCAGCTGTCATTTCTACTAATGGTGCTTTCCGATCGCCTAATCCCCCAGTGAATGTTGCCGCTTTTTTTCCACCGCTACCCGCAGTTAAGGTACCAAATTCGGCATCTGAACGATATACCCGAACTCCCAAACGATAGCCTTGACCTTTATCAGCGTCGCTACCTGTGACAGCAAGCCTAATAGCCTGAATATAAAACAGATCGCTGGTACAGCTAGGATTAGCAAGGCTGCCATTTTTGTTAAAGCAATACAAAGTATTCTTGGTTGCGGTTGTGGGAACCCCTGCACTACTGATTAAATAGTCGCTGGTTGAGCGTGATAATGTTCTAGGTGCAGCAACGGTTGCAGGAGCAAGTGTAAAGGGACTGGTGAGTGTGGGATCTGAGATTGTTTTAGACTTAATAGCATCAATGAAGGCTTTAGCCGCTCCTGTTGCCAATTCTATCCGTCTAGCTTGGACACGAGTTGCAGTTGACATCACTAAGACAGGCGCGATCGCAGTTAGCAAAATAGAGACTACAAGTATTGCTACCAGCGATTCAATGATTGTAAAACCAGACTCGCTTGACTGAGTATTAGAACTTACGCAGAAGAGATCCCCCAATTTCATTAAAAAGTGGACTTTTGAGGTCTTCGCCTTTTTAAGGTGGACTGGAATAAATCGAAGCTTCAGGCTTTTACTGCATAAGACTTGAGTAAATAATTTTGGTAGTTGGTGCAGTTTCATGGTTAATTCTATCAAAATTGGTGATTTATACAGCCCTGACGGAATGCCAGGGCGAAAAAAGGTTACGAAGCTTAAATTGGTGCTACTGGACAGGTAGCAGGACGCTGAGTTGCTGGTAACGCATACTTCGTTTTTTTAGTCACAGTAGTCTTAGCAACAGTATCTTCGATTTTGATGTCAAATCCATCACTAAAACCATCCAAGTTTGTTGTTTCTTGGGTTGAACATAGCAGGGCTTGCACCCAACGGTCATCCCGCGAAACTTCTCGGTAGTACTCATCTGGTGCATCGGTGGAGGGAGTTACGAAACGTTGAGCAAATAAGTCTGGGTTTTGTGATAAAAGTGCTACATCAAAACCCCAGTTACGTATAGGAGGCATAGAGTAAGGCGCTCCCCCTACAGGAAAGGTACTATCTGAGTGGTAGGAGATATTATCACGCCCAAGAAACAGACTGCTGGCTTGGTGGTTGCCGCCTGCCGCTCTTTGAATTAGGGCTTGGTAGGGAGCTGTGGCGTAAGCACTACGTTTGAACTGGATAAATGAACCTGTGATATTGGCAGGAATAGTATCCCAGTTTTCTAAAAGGCGTGGAAAGTTATGGAAACCTCCATTAGTCTCGAATAAATTATTAGGAGAGGTATTTCCTACACGCACCGGAGTATCACCAGCCGCAATCACTAGGTTAAATGTAGTTGCCGCAGCTTTAGGTAGCCACCTAGTGTTCTTAACGCGATCGCCATTTGAATTCAGGTCAACTAGCTTGGCATAATCACTTTCGTCGGAAGGCGGTTTTTTTGGGACGTTGATTTGTAGAATTGGCTCTAAAAGTGGTTGGTAATATGCGTCTGCACCTGGTGGAAAACTGTAGAATAGGCGAGTTGTGTTGTTGTAGTATTTTGAACCCGGTGCTGGTGGATTGTTTGTGTCACTAGCTACAACTGTTGTAAACCATAGAGCATTACTTTTGCTGGGAGGTGGAGGAGGTGGAGTAAGTGAAGCGACAACTACACTTGATACAATTCCCAAAGGAACAGGAGAATCAGAAACGCTAGTTACAATTTTGCTGGTGGCATCAAGTGTAAAAGTAATTACATTACCGGATACATTAAGCAACTGACCACTGCCATCTCGCCTGAACGCGACTCGACGAGGAAATTTTTCATACCCTGCCTTTGGTGCTTTAGCAGTTGTCCCAGCTAGCAGTGGAGTGGTAGTAATATTTACACCTAATGCATCACTAGATTTTTTGGTTGTATCGCCGACATACCAATCAGTTGGGCTGCATTCAGCAACATTTAACTTAAAGCACATTTCCATGACGTACTCTGGAAAGTTGAGGCGGCGCTGAATAGGAGTGACGAAGTTATTGAAATAGGAACTATTAGAAGCAGTAACATCATTATCAGAGTAGAGGCTATCTGTAAAATTCTGAGAAGTAACAAAGTTATTGTCCCAAAAGCCCCTTTTCAGTCGATCAGTTCTCACAGTATCTGCATTACTCGTATCTGTGCGGTTATTTCTCAAGTCAAAATCACCTTGACTGCGATAACCTTCCACGAAACTAGGCGACAATAAGGTGACGGCATCAGCAAGGACTGCTGCTGGTCGCCATGTCTCGCCTACGGTACATTTAGGTAGTCTGGGGTCATTGGGACGACAAGCAAAGTTGACATCGCGTTTGTCTTTAGAACGTTTATAAAAGTTGTTGTCCCAGTCATTGCCTGAATTTAGGAGATAGTCTGTAAATTCTTGTTTAGTGTGGGCATTAAATCCGCCTTTGACGTAAGTGGGTAAGTCTGTAACAAGAATTAAACCTTTTTCCTCTGGTCTATAATCGTTTTCGGTTCCTGCGGTTCCACGATTCAATTGACCGCCATTGATCAACATAATGGCATTAGGACGACGCTTAGGATCGAGTTTATAGTCAGTGGCGCTGACATCAGAACTTGGGTCACTGGTATCACGTCGGGCATCATCACGGGCAGCGTAGATAATGCCACTATTGGGTAGTAAGTATTCCTTAGCCCATGTGCCAGTAATTTCTTTTTTACGGAGTTTATCTAAATCAAGAACAGTAGCGCGAATTTCTAGCGGCTGACGCTGTTCAATTTGCAGGTCGTACTCTCCTGATAGCGCAACTTTATCTATGGCTTTAATTTGTCTAGCATCAAGAAAAGCTGTTTCTTTAATTGCGTCATTGGGAACTATGCTGATATCCCGCGTGAGAGTGCCATCAGCAATTTGTAAAGCACAGATAGTAGAGTCAATCGCTGATTGCTCTGAGAGGCTAAGAGGCTGGGCAGTTGGAGAAAGCAATGCCTGACGCAAGCGGGGGTTAACAAACTGACTATTAGGGAATACCAAATTAGCTTGGTACTTCAAGCGCTCTTGCAAATCAAAGGCTGTTGCGACATTACCCTCAGTACCTGTTGTGGTAAATAGTCCATTGGCATCTAGTGTCAGTCCTCTAGTAACACCAGCAGATGTAGTGGTAGAAACTGTATAGCTAAAACCATTATTAGATTTGTCTGCCTTGGTTGGGTCACTGGGGTCGTAACCGTCTGTTGTGGCTGTAGCTAAATTTGTGGCGTTATAGTAGCTACTGACACAGGCGATCGGTTTTTGGTAGTTATCGCTATTCAATGGGTCGTAGGAGTCTTTGTTGTAGTGATAAACCGCCGTAGCACGCATTACCAAATGACCACGACTTTGTGTGCTGGGTGTGCTGGAGTTTAGCGGATCAGTAGGGTCTGGTACTACCATAGGCATGGCATCAGACCATACCACTGGTGCTTGATCTTCTTTTTCTGCTGTGGTGGGATTATCAACTGCTGATGGTGGCTTAGGTACAAACACTGGACTTGCCGGACTATACACCCCAGCACCTGTAACTACTCGAAGACCACCAAGAACATCAAGAACATCGGCACGACTATTAGCTGCTGATGTTTCCCAAAAACCATCACGTTCACTAGCACCGAGGTCTGCTAACTGTTTAGCGCGGGTGGTACGGGTACGGGTTTTAGTGCTACCGTTCCAAAGTACACCAGAAATGTCTTGCGGAACATCTTCACCAAGGAATTGTTTAAGTGTGCTATCCCATCGGAGTTCTGGTAAGTTGTTGCCTACAAGGATGCGATCGCCTAATTCTTTTTCTTCCACAGGACTCTGATCGACTATCTGCGGATCAATAGCAGTCAACCGTGATGTACTTAAGGTCAACTTAGTATTTGCATCTGTGGGGTACATCCACACATCCAACGGTCGTAGCTCATCATTACTCTTATTAGCAGTATTATCTGTGCCTTGTAAAACTTCAGCCGCAGTGTACGGTGTGGTGGTACCATATTTAAATACGCCGGAATTAACCAAATTACTCAAAAAAACTTCCTTAAATGGTACACGTCTAGTACGCTGCTCAAAGTAAACTTTTAATTCTGTTTTTCTTAGTTCATCTGCGTCTAAACCAGGATCTTTAGTGATGCGTCTATCAATATTATCTTTTACGATTTGCGGGTCATTACCTTTACTACGAGCAAATTGTGCATCTCTTAACAAACCAATACGTTGTGCGTAAGCCCGACTGTTATAGGCGATTTCATTAGGTACGTTACTAGTAGATATCTCAGGCGATGTCAGAGCCTTTTCGACAGGTTTAGTATTGTCTTTGAATAAATGTATTAAGCTTCCCCCTGCCTCAGAATTAGTTATAGCGCCATTTGTTGCAACGTTACCACCAATGATGATTTTGCCGTTTTCGCGTTCATAATAGCAAGAATCTATACTGCTGACCTGAAAGAAACTAAGAGCTGTGTTTCTTCTGGTGAAGAAGTTACTGTTAGTAAAAATACGTCCGTTCATACGGAACGCAGGCCCAGGTGTGATATCTAAATCATCTTGATAAACTACAGAATTATTAGTCAATGGTATTTGCTTGCGGTCTTGTTGCAGTTCTATAGCCGAAAAGCCCTGATTACCTTTGTAGGGTAGATATTTGCCCTTAATAGTACTGTCAAAAGAGCTTATATCTGTAATCGGAACTGTCGCAGTGTAGATAAAAAAGCTTTTTTTCAATTCCCCGCTTGTGACTTTATACCAACTAGAACCACCAATCAAGCTAGCACTCGTGTCACCACCAGAATCACAAACCTTGCCAGCTAAAGGAACAGTTCTTGCTTCAATAGGAGTGCGTTTACGTATAGGATCATTACCTTTATAAGGAGGGTTTCGAAAGTAAATACCGTAAAGTGTAAAACTATCAAATTTACCGTCATTATCAGTATCTACAGGAAACTTCCATGCAGTTTCCATAATTTCTTTTGATTCTAAAATGCCGTCTTTAGGTACGTCAATATCCTTATTTCCATTCAGGTCATACCCTACCATTACAGAAGTTTCATCACCTAATGTATAGGTTGATAGACTCTTAAGCAGAGTGGTATAAAGTGTCGCATCAGACGGGACTGCCCGTGGTAAGCTTGGGTCAGCAAAGAGTGCAGTGATTTTTGCTTTTGCCCGATCCAATGCAGGTGTAGCTGCTTGAAGCACAGCCTCATTCACACGGACATTACTAGCATTTTTCGAGCGCTCAAAAGACCTAAACAAAATCGCAGTTGTTAACAGCACGACAACCAAAGTTACCATCGCCACTGTCGGCAACAAAAACCCAGCATTCTCCGACCCGCGTCTTCTTCGAGTCCCAGAAATAGTTCGTAGAAGCCAAATAATTTGCTTATTAATTGCAGATAAAAACTGCTTGCTAACTTGTATAAAGGTTTTTTGAATTACCTTGAATAGCTGACGTTTTCGAGACATAGATGCTTCCCTGTCAAGTGGTTTATAGCGGATTTTTGATTTTTTATCAAAATTGGTGGTCGTGCCTAAAAATTAACTTTTTAGGCACAGGATGAAACTATATTTATGTAACTACTGCATCTGGTTTTATTAACTTTCAAATCAAGTAGCTAAAACAAAAGAGAATTTATTAAAGTTATATCATTTATGAATTGTTTATCTTATCCGGTAAATACTGATTTTTTGAGAATTATTTAATCCAATCCCAGAAATAATAAAAGCATAATATCACAGTAGAATTGCGTAAATATATTTTGTTTTGATGTATCTTTATGAAGATATTGTTACCAGAGTAGGCTTATAATACCCATGTGTTAAAGGAAAGATATCAGTTGAGTGCAAAATAATCAGAGGTTCGGCTCAGATTCGCTGGGCGACTGGAAGTCGCGGCTACACGAGACTTTACCCACAAGAATGCGACGGGCTGAACGTTTAGCAGAGCAGCTACGCGCACTTGTATCAAGCCTGATTGGGAACATCTCAATGAGTGTAAAAAGCCTTGTAAAACCTCACCCCAACCCTCTCCTTGGTAAGGAGAGGGGGCAAGAATCTCCTTGTAAAACCTCACCCCAACCCTCTCCTTGGTAAGGAGAGGGAGCAAGAATCTCCTTGTAAAACCTCACCCCAACCCTCTCCTTGGTAAGGAGAGGGGGCAAGAATCT
>Ga0136636_10001467_pt1 | contig 13777 bp, 16 predicted proteins | sample AntDrymUQ8522106_2_FD_104653 | JGI IMG/M metagenome (GOLD analysis project Ga0136636, IMG submission 104653) | Polar desert sand microbial communities from Dry Valleys, Antarctica - metaG UQ852 (21.06) | ecosystem: Environmental > Terrestrial > Soil > Desert | place: Antarctica: Dry Valley... | reverse complement strand
TGCGCGGGCAGAAGCTACCAGCCGATTTCTTTCGACGCGAGAGTGTATGCACGCGGGTTCTCCGCCCGAAGGCGGGCCATGCGGGCGACGAAGTATTCAGTCTCCGGCTCGCCCTTCACGAATGCCCCGATGGGCGCGAAACGCCACTTGCGGAGCATCTGTTCGACATCGAGAGCGTCGATGCGTTCCTCGAAAGTGGTCACGATAGCTGTACTCATGGGCAAAGCGTATCATGAAACACGGAACGGCGCTAGTCTTGGAAGTCAGACTCGCCAGGGTACGCGGACGGGTTGCCCTCGTTCAAGCTCTCATGGCTGGACACTTCCACGCGAAGGTCGGCGGGGATTGCGTAGTTGCCGCCGTCCGAGTAGATAACAACTGTCCCCGGCGTCTCACGTTCGACACTCTCGACGACGAACAGCTCACTCTCCGCCAGCATCCGGTCGCTGTTCTCAGGGTCAGCGTCGTAGTGTCCGTGGTCTTCCAGCCAGTCCAGCACCGGCTCCATGTCGATGCGGTCGCCGGGCAGAATGTTGTGAGCGGCGAAGGTGCGCCCTTCACGGAACGCCGGGTTGTGGTCGCGCACCTGGCGCGCTTCAGCGTCGATGAACTCCGGGTCGCGCTCGCTGTACTTCGCGAACAGGTCGTACTCGTCCTCGGAGTCGAACACAAGGTTGCCTCGGGTGTACCCGGCTTCGGCCAGCTCGTCGTCGTCGTTCGCAAGCCAGGCGCTCGCCTCGTTGCCGGTCTCCAAGTCGGTCATGGTGATGTTCACGCGGTCAACATCTGTGCCGATGGTGAACTCGGCCGTGCAGTCAGGGTTGACGAGCGCTTTGTCCGTCTTGCTGATGGCGGAGAGCTGCTGCATACGCTCAGTCTGACGAATCGAACGCCAACCGTTGTCCAAGACGACGGAACGGTCGAGGGAGACGACTGGTGGCAGGCCGGTCTTCTCGCCGAACTTGCCGTCCTGGTCGCGGTTCACGTTCTGTTCGTTGAAGGTCATGGTCGTCTTTCAGTAGTGGGTGAGTGTGGAATAGTAGGCGGGCTGCTCGGTTAGACCAGGTAGCAAGGGTCGGAGTCCCAGTCATCGGGGTCGTGCTGGTAGAGCTTGCGATTCTCGGCGAGAACGCCGGGGCGCTCGAAGTAGGTCGCGTTGCGACCGAGCCAGTCATGCAGCTCATCTGGTGTGTCGTCTACGTGGATTCTTCCATCCCGGCCGTCGTAGCCGAACACACGCGCTTCGCCTTCCGCGTCGAGTGCGACCACGAACGTGTCAGCGCCGGGGCGCAGCTCACGGAGCAACTTGCGGCCTTCTTTCGATACAGCGTCCAACTGGAGTCGCTCGACAGCGCCATGCAGAGCGTTGAGGTCTCCGGCCTTCACGATGTCTGTGTCGAGCGCGCCGACGCGCTGCTCGGCCATGTCGATAGCGCCGCGCATGTACATCTCGACCGCGCTCGGCTGTTCGCCCGAGTCGAGTTCGATGTCTTCGGGCTTGCTGCCGGTCTTCTCGCCGAACTTGCCCGCCTGGTCGCGGTTCACGTTCTGTTCGTTGAAGGTCATGGTCGTCTCTCAGTAATGGGTGGGTGTGAAGAAGTATTCGATGTCAGCGTCCTGCTCGGGCGCGGGCGCCGGGGCGGGGGCGTTGTCACCGGACATCAGACCACGTACTTCGGGTCGGAGTCCCAGTCGTCGTTGTCGTCGTCAAGCAGAGTTGCGTGCTCAGCGAGCACTCCGGGGCGGCGGAGGTACGTCGAGTTGAGCTGGAACCATTCGTTCAACTCTTGAGGTACGTCGCCGTAGACCGTGTCATCTTCCACCTGGGTGTAGCCGACCACGCGCACATCCTCGTACGTGTCGATTGCGACAACGAACCGGTCCGCTCTCGGACGTTCTTTGCGCAGGATGAGGCAGCCTTCATTCGCGGTCGCTTCCAGTTGGAGCTTCTCCAACGCACCGTGCAGCGCACCGAAGTCTTGCGCGCGGATGGTGCCGGGGTCGATGTTGCCGATGGTGCGGGCCAGCTCCTGAGCTGAGACGCTGCCGTCAGCGTTCGTGGACGCGAGAACAATGTTCTTGGCACGAGCGCGCTTCCGAGCATCGGCCGGGGAGTCATCACCCCAGGGGAGCGTTATGCCCGGCGCTGAGCCGGTCTTCTCGCCGAACTTGCCGCCATCGTCGCGGACGACGTTGCTCTCATTGAAGGTCATACCCGGATGTAGGCGGGGGAAGTCGCTATGTGGCTTCCGGCTCCAGCGCGATGGGAAGGTGTTCGAGCTTGTCGAAGTCGGAAGGCATGAGGTAGGTGAGGGTGTTCACAGCGGGCATGTCAGAGTCGGTCACACTCGGATGCAGGCGGCCGGAGATGTGCTGACCGTTGATGTCAAATCCACCGCGGTCGCGTTTCACCCCTGTGTCCTTGTGGGTACCGTCAGCTCGGAAGCCTCGCCCGTCTGTCACGCCGTGTAGCACGCCCATTCGATACCTTCCAGTTCGATGACGATGCGGTCAAGCGCAGCGAAATCGAGCGGGGTCAGAACCGTGTTGACTGTGGCGCGTGGCTCAGTTGCCATCGTCATCCGCATCCGGTTCGTCCTGCTGGATGGCGTTACGCACAATGGAGTAGAAACTACCGTCACGGACCGCAGCGGCAAGCGCGTAGCCTTCGCCGTCTTCGTATTCGAGAGCTGCTTTCCGCAGCTTGTTCGACGTGAGGTTCTGCGCCTCGAACTCACCCAGGTCGGGAGTGAACGCGAAATCGTTCCGAGGGCGCGCCGGGTCGAGTGAACGGCAGTACGTGTCATTCACTGTCTCAGCGATGGTTTTCCAGTCGCGGGCGAGCGCTGCCGCTTGCGCGTCTGGCTCCAAGTCTGGATACAAGTTGTTGTGGAAATCGACGGGGAGCGTCTTGCCCTCGACGTAGTAGTTGTCTCCGTCTCGCTCAACCCACACGGACTCGAAACCGATGTCGGTTCCCAAGTCGTCGTGGGTGAAACCCCGGCTGTCGCCGTCATCCAGGGTAAGTCGGTGGTTGTCGGGGATAAGCGCCACTTCGGGTGCCTGTCCTTCCTTGTCGGTGAACTTTCCGTCGCTGTCGCGGCGGATGTCAGTTTCGGCGAACGTCATATGTTGTGGTCTTCCGTTGGTGAGCCTAGCACGGGATAAGCATGTAGCGAAACGACACGCCGTTAGTCTTCCGTCTGTAGGCGGCTCGGGAATACGGCGGTCACAACGCGCCATATCGTTAGCCGCAACATTCCGAGAGCGGCGAGGCTGGACGCGAGTGCGAACAGGAGGGAAGCTACGGGCCACGGCGCGTGCGGACTGGCAAGCGTTGCGCTGTTCGGGTCGTCCAGGTCGAAGAACACATACGCTGCCGTTGCTGTTTCAGGGGCGGGCACGTCGAGCGCGACAACGTATTGGGCGCCTTTCACCACGAACGTAGCCGACTCGGCGGTGACTACCGCTTGGGCCTGGCCGGGGAAGTCCAACATCCGCCCGACGGCGGGAACCGCGGCGTATAGGATGACGAGGAGTGCCGCCGCGGTCAGGATGAGCGCGACAGCTCCGTACGCGCTAGTCCTGACCCAACTCACGGCTCGACGATGCCCGGTTCAACGATGCCCGGTTCGATAGTGCCGACGGGCGCGGGAGGGGTGGTCACCCGGTCCGCGGTCTGGAGCACCATCGCCACGACGATGCCGATGCTCGCGAGCACGATGAAGCTGATTGTCAGAATCTTACGCATACTGTCAGCCTACTCGATGTCGGCAAGTGCTCTGAACACTTCGCGCAGCGCTGTAATCTTCCCGGTTGCCGGGTCGATAACCACGAACACTGAACCGGGCATGTTCCAGTCCTGCTTCTGCGTGCCCGCAAGCGTGTAGGTGACACTCACATTCATGGAGATGAGGTACTCGTTGCCGCCGGGCACCGGCCGGTCGAACGAGACGTAGAGCGGGTTGATGGGGCGCGCCACCGTCACCAGCGACGAATGTCGAGTCCCAGGGCGGGTGAGCGCAGGAACTTGGGCTGAGACGCCGCCAGAAGCCCCAGCGGCGACCAAACGCGCTGCTCGGGCAGCCGAACTCTCAGACGGGTCAATCGTGGCCCAGACGGGCGCGAACGCCCGCGCGATAGCATTTCCTGCCGCCATGACTTCAGGGTTGGGGATGTCCGGCAACGTCTCCTCTGTCTCCTCACACGTCAGCGTGTACGGGCCTTCCACACCGCAAGCGGGTACTGCGTCGATGCCGTCGTTGTTGTGGCCGTGCACATTGCCCGGTATCGCGTCACCGCCGGTCTCAGGTGTCCCCGGAACGCTCGGTGCTTCCGTGTCGAAGTCAGGGCCGGGGAACGCGGTCGGTTCGGGAGGCACGGTCACTCCGCCGATGACGCCAGCGCTAGGCTCGCTTTCAGCTTCGGGCCTTGTCACCCACATCGTGATGACCAGAGCGAGCACCGCGACCACCACACCGGCGGTAATCAGAATACGTTTCATCATGAGGGTTCCTTACCACATCGTCGGGCCACCGGGACGGTAGCCTTCCACGAATCGGTTCTGGTAGACGAGGGGGATGCCGCGCTCCACCATCCAGTCGTACGGGTCGGTGCGCGGGCTGTCAGGTGGGGTGACTTCCAGATGGAGGTGGCAGCCGGTGGATGAACCGGTGGTGCCGACGGCCCCAATCTGTTGACCTGACCTGACGCGCTCACCGATAGCGGGCCAGGCGAAGCCGAACGGTTGGTGGGCGTACTTCAGCTTCGTGCCATCGTCGAGTTGCAGGTCAACGGTGTTGCCCCAGCCGCCCTGGAATCGGACTTCAATCACTGTCGCATCGGTGATGGCGTACAACGGGGCGCCGCACGGCGCTCCGAAGTCGATGCCCCAATGGTATGCGGATGTCCAACCCGTTGACGTTTGGAACGGTGTCCGCTTACCGAACATTGACGAGATACCGTACGCGGCCGGGTCACCCAGCGGGTGGGAGAACTCGCCGGAGAACAGACTGCCGCACACGCCGAACACGCCGCCGCCCATGAAGTTCGACATGATGGCAACCGCGAAGGCTTCATTCTCGGCGTAACGGTCAGGGAATGCGGAAACCTCAACGGCTTGCGCGGCTTCGCCCTTCGTCAACTCCTGCCAATCAGGGATGTCGAAAAGCCCGCGCGGGCTTCCTGCGTTCGGGCCGTCCTCGCCGCCGTAGAACGCTTTCACCTGGTAGGCGACGGTCATCAGCTCAGCGGTGGTGCCCCAGCTCTGACGCATCTGCCAGAAGCCGAGGGAGTCGTTGTCGTTGCCAACCGCGTCGTGAGGGAACGTCAAGGATTCGGGGATGGTCGAGTTCGCGTAGTTCTTCAGGCTCGACTCGGTGAGCGCCGCCATGATGGCGATGGTAACCGCGTTCTGGTTCACAGCGGGGATGTTCCGAGACTCGCGAACGATGGCGATAGCGTTCGCCATCTGCACGTTGTCCAAGGTGCGGGTCGAACCGTCCGCGAGCGTGAACTCACGCGTATCCAACCCCTGCAGCTCGGCCGAGCATTCGTTAAGCTTCTCACCGAGGTACCAGGCGAGAGCCAAGTTGTAGGTTCTGTTCGGGTCGAGCGGGTACGTTTTCTCGTACTCTTCGAGCACAGCGACCCAGTTGTCGCGCACCACCTTCGCGGCCGCGACCGCTGTAGCGTCGTCTGTGGAGATGGTGCGCCAGCTCTCATCGGCAACGAACACAGCGCCGGTGTTCATCTCGAAGCCTTCCAAGCTCGAATCGACTTTGCGCATCTCAGCGTCCAACAGCGTGGAGTCCACACGTTGCTCTGACTGGTCCTCGATGGCCTTCACCATCTGCCACGGAGCGATAGAGTCGCCGACGTTCTGGAGCGCCGCCTGAATCTCATCGTCGGTGAAGCCAGAGGCGAGCATGCTCTCGACGCTCGCTGCTTGCGTCCCGCCGAGCGCGGCGGCGACGGTCATGCTTATCGCCAAGCCGATGGAACCGGCGATAAGCAACGGGACTAGGACTATGGCGATGGCGGCGATGATGAGGGCATTGCGGCCGGTCTTGTTCGCCATGAGGCCCGTGAACGCACTCGACGCCGCGCCGATGATAGCGCCAGGAGCGGCACCCACACCTCCGGCGAGCGCGCCGCTTGCCGCGCCGGTCGCCGCGCCGGATACAGCGCCCTTCAGCGTGTTGCTGACAGTGCCTTTGATGCTGTCATCGTTCGCGTCCGGGCCGGTGGCTTGCGCGACCTTGCCCAGAGCTTCCTTCGCGTCGCCGGGGATGAGAGCACCCACCCCGCCTGCCGTACTTTTACCGACACCAGCGGCGCTCCGAGCGGCCACGTCAGCGGCGCCAGTACCCGCGACGGCAGCACTCTTACCGGCGGCGCCGAGAGCGTCACCGGCGTTCTTCGTAATCAGAGCCTTCGCGACCTTGCCGACCTTGACCGCAGTTTCGGCCTTCTGGACGATGTCGCGTTTCGGTGGTGGGGTTACGGGAGGCTTCTCGCCGTTATCCATCGCTCCCATTGTATCAGGATGCCGTATCAGCGTCGGCGAGTTCCGCAGCGGCGACAGCCAGCTCGCTCAGAGTGGACCACCGGTTCTCCAAAGTGTTCCCCGCCTTGAGCTGCATGTTCCTGATGTCTTTCACAATGTCAGCGCGCAGCGCGCTGATGTCCCGCCCGAGCGACACTGTCAACTGGAGTTCGAGCGCTTGCCGGGCGGCGACAACATCCACCGTGTCGTGCGCTGGCGTCAGACTCCCCGTGGTCACCTGTGCGGTCAGTATCCCGCCAATGCCCATGATGTTCTCGTCAGCCCACGCCACAGCCGCCGGGACGGACGGCAGGACGGCGTTCACGCCGAAGCCCGCCGCAACGACAAGCGCAACGATTCCAAGCCAGCGTACGAACCGCGAGCGGAGCGCGTAGAGAAGCCGCGCCAGCGGCGAGGCGATTAGCTTTACCCGGTGCTGCAACTGCCGCTCCATTCAGCGAAGATGGCGACACCCGACCGAGCGGTGGCAACCGCGACGTAACGGCCAGAATCGACAGGCACGGTGATGCTCACTTGAGCTGCGTCCTCTTTCGACTCGGTCATACCGCTGCCGGTCACAGTCAGCAACACGTTACCGTCGCCTCCAGCGACGAACGTGATGTCGGCAGGGCCGGTGCAGAACACTGTGCTGCTTGCCACGGAGGTTGCTGCGCCCTCTTCGACAGGGTTGTCACGGAAGGCCACAGCGGCCTCCAGACCGGCGAACGCTGACTCCAGGTCGCGCGTGGACGTGGCGAGCGCGCCGAGCGTCCGGCTGTCGTTGTTGATGAGAACGTCCGCGCGAAGCGCAGCGCTGAGGTACTCGTCGATGGCCTCGGGGTCAACATCGGTGAGGTCGAAAGTCTCGTAGAGCGCGCGGGTGGAAGCTCGCGCCTCCACGAGGGCGCGCCATTCTTCAGAGGTTGTCGTATCGACGGTCTCGACAATCTCGGGCGTGGACGCGAAAACAGCTTCCTGAAGGGAGGTTAGCGTGGGCCATTGCCAGACGCCGACACCGATGACCCCGACGACGAGAGTGAACGCGATAGCGACCCTCGGAGCGCGGCCGGAGAGCCGGTAGCGCAGACGCGCTGTACGGCTCGGCGTCAACTGAATGTTCATGGCTACCTTCCCACTTCAGCCTAACATAGAGAACAGCCCCCGGTGAGATACCGGGGGCTGTTCTGGGAGTCTTAGTCAGCGCTTCCCAGCGGTGACTTCAGATGCGATGACTTCAGCCAGCAGGCCGAGTCTCCGAGCCGAGGCTAGAAGATGTCGTCGCTGGGGGCTGCTGCCGCGGGAGCGGCCGCGGCGGGAGCAGCGGCTGCCGGAGCTGCCGCGCCCTGCGCAACAGCCTGAGCAGGCTGTGCAGACCCAGACGGTGCACTTTTCGTGACCGCCGCCGTGGCGTACCGCAGGCTGGGGCCGATTTCATCGACCTCCAGCTCGATGACGGTGCGCTTTTCGGGAGCCGAGCCGTCGGTCGGCTTCGTCTCGAACGAACGCTGGACGAGACGGCCCTGCGCAACAACACGCGAACCCTTCGTCAGCGAACCAGCGACGTGCTCCGCGAACTCACGCCAGACCGACGCACGGAGGAAGAGGGCGTCGCCGTCCTTCCAATCGTTCGTCTGCTTGTCGAAGCTCCGCGGGGTGGAGGCGATGGTGAAGTTGGCGACTGCCAGGCCCGACTGCGTGTAGCGCAGCTCAGGGTCAGCGGTCAGGTTTCCAACAACGGTAATGACGGTGTCACCGGCCATTAGGGGGTTCTCTTTTCTCTCAGTTTCGTATGGATGTTTCTCCAAGACACGGTGTCTTGAAGCTTGTTACAAGCGTATCATGCCCCTCCGACATTGGTGGGTGCGACCGCCTGTGGTCTGTGGTTCTCGGCTAACCGAGTGGCTTTCTCTGCTGCGAGCGCGGCGATACCCAGTCCCGCTCGGGGGAGTTGTAGAAGGCATCAGCTTTCTCCGCTGCGAGCGCGGCGATACCAGCTCTCATCACCTTAGTGTACGCGCGCCACTCGGCGACGTGGAGGCGGATGTCGTCGATGGCGCGGTGCGTCTTCGACGAGTGGAAGTCACCCTCGATGCTGAAGCCGCCGCTCGCCTGCTGGTACAGCCCGCGAGCGTATCGCACATCCTTCTGCGCCCAGTACGGGAACAGTGCGCCCAGCTCAGACATCTGCGCCTGAGTGATGGGGTAGTCAAAACCTGACGAGCCGGAGCCGCCGAAGTAGATGTCTGCCTCGCGGCCGAGGCGGTCAAGGTCAGAGATGACCTTCGCCTGGAACTCAGCCAGCGTCATCTTCGGGGTTGCAGGGTCATGGAGTCGAGCCAGCAGCCCGCTCTTCGAGTGCATGTCGAGCACGAACTGGTTCGCGTCCATCCGAGCGAGACCCTGAGCATCGGATGCGATGACCGTCTCGAACTCTTCGATGACGTTCAAGTCCTTGTCGAGGTAGACGACACCGGCCTCAAAGATGCGGTCGTTGCCCACGTCGATGCCGGACGACTCATAGTCAATCCACACGTCATTCACAAGGGCAGGAGAAGTCATTCGAGAAGCGTAGCACAGGTCGCGACGACGTGTCAAGCTCTGGCACGAAAGAACGCCCGGCCAAATGACCGGGCGTTCTGCCGCTAAGGGTTACGCTGCGCGCGAGCCGAGCACACGCTTCAGAGCGATGGTGCGACCGCGCTTCTCCGAAGCGTCAGCTTCAGTCTGGCGGTTGAAGCGGAAGCCGCGAGCCTTGTTGAAGTAACGGCCCGAGCGCTCGTCGTAGCCGACCTGGTTCGGGTTGTTCTTGCCGCCAGCGACCAGGTCAGCGGAACGCTTCACATAGTCGTTGTACGCCTTGCCCGGCGACTCGCTGTTCACGACCGCGTGGTACACATCCTTCGGCGCGTGGTACGCGTACGAAGAACCGTTGCTCATCGTCACGAACAGCTCGTTGCCGTGCTCGTTGTAGCCGATGCCTTCGATGAACGAAGAACGAACCGGGACAATCTTCGCGCCAGCTTGGGCCAGACGCGAACGGCGACGCTCAATCAGGTCGTCAACCTGGCTCAACGCGACCGACGGGCGGCGCGACTCCAGGACAGCCGAGACAGCCTCGGAGACACGCTCGGCCTTGTCGCCGGGGAACGCGGCAGCGCTGACGCCCCACTCGTTCGCACCGTTGCGGGTGACGCGGACATGACCGGCGACCTGCTGGCCGTCAATCTCCACGGAGACAGGAACGTCGAACGTGCGTCCGCCGTTCTCCTGCGAGAAGCGCTTCATCGCCGTGGCGCTCGGCATGCGCATTGCAACGCCAGCGCCTTCGTAGAGGACGCGGTGTGTGCGACGGTTGCCTTCAGTGGACTTACCGCCGGTCATCGCCGGGGTGTAGTCGTCAGGCATGAGGGCGAACGTGTTCGCGCCAGCCGGAGCGAACTCGCCAAGTACAGCGTTCTGCTCCCACCATGCGTCGATGGGCTTGCGGTCGCGCACGTCGCCGAGGGCGACACCGGTGGAGGCGGCGGCGTAGCCTTGCTTGACCAGAAGCGCGCGGCGCTCCTGGAAGTCGGCGACAGCCTGAGACGAACGCGCGTTCGCAGCGAGGTTCACCTCTGGGGCGAGTCCCACCTTGTCGGTGAACGTACCGTCCACTGCGTGAAGGTTGCCGCGTGAATCCTGAATAGTCATCGTATCTCCTTGTATGGGTTGACTATATCAGATGTAGGCGGCGAACTTTGGCGGAGCAGAGTCTACGCGCTGCTCGAACCTCGCCTTCGGGCGAATACCGGCTAGAGCTTAGGGAGGTCGTGTGGGATGGACAGGCCGTCGTCCCACCTCTTCCACTCATCGCACACCACAATGTACATGGTCAGTTGCCCGTCCTCGTAGATGGGGTAGACGGCGGAGAGCTGCGGCATGTAGCGACGCGACTTGCTCGTCGTGCCTGCCAGCAGAGTTCGCGCGGCGCGCGGGATGCGTTGCGGGAAATGGTTCAGCGGCGTGCCCACCCGGATGCCGTACACCTTCGGTGTGAAGCCGAAAATGTTCTCACTCTCCGCGATGCGGATGACATCTTCGATGGACGGTTTGGTCACGGCAGGCACAGGGGCAGGCTCCTCTTGAATGGGTTCGATAGGTTCGTCCGACACAATATCGAACAGAGCCGGTCCGGGAACGAACCGGGGTACAGTGAACGCGCTCGGTTCGAGCTGGCCGCTCGGCGCGTCGGGCACAGCGACCGGGTACATCTTCGTGACCATCATTTCCTTCTTCGAGATGTCCACGACGTTGCCTTCATCGTCTTCGTGCTCGATGATGTTCAAGACCACGCGGCCGCTCACCGCGACGATAGTGCCCGGCACCGGTGGAGCGTCGCCGAACATCGCCTTGATTTCACCCATCGAGCCGTCCCAGATGACACAGTTCAAGGAATGTGCGGAACCCTCAATGTTGATGTTCGCCATGCGACCACCCGAGTAGGTGCGCTCCGACCACGAGCTGAGAAGCCCCAACGTCAACGCCGAGTCGCCGTCCTTGCCGTTGTTCAGCACAGACGCGATAGACGACGGCGCTTGACCGTAGACCACCTGGTCATACACTTTCGAGTCCGGTGTGCGCCAGCCGCGAATGAAGCTCTGCACTGTCGTCAGCGGGTGTTCACCCAGCGAAGTCAGCAGACGGCTGCGTTGACGCGCGGCGCGCTCCACCGGCCCCCACTCCATCGCGATGCGAGGGTACGTCTCCTTGTACGAACGCACCGAACGAGCCACCATGTATTGGCCCATGCGGGTGCCGAACTCGTCACACGCACCCGACTCGATGAGCGCTTCGATGTGGTTCGTCTGGAGCGGCTTGCCGCCCTCGTCACGCACACGCAACGCCAAGTCATACAGGTCAGTGTACGGGTCATTGTCGCGCCCGTCAGCATCCCGCCGGTTCGCGTACACCGCGTCGCCCGCCTCGCCGAGACCTTTGATTTCGGTGAGGCCCAGGCGCACAGCACTCGAACCCTCCGGGAACGTGTAACCGCGCGACTTGTTCACAGAGGGCGCACGCACCTCGATGCCTTCAGCCGTCAAGCTGCGGATAGCGGCGATGCGCCGGTCACCCGCGTCGGTCGTCGCCAGAATCGCCGCGCAGAACTCCGCAGGCCACGTTGCCTTCAGAAACGCCGTCGTGTACGCGATGTACGCGTACGCAATCGAGTGCGACTTGTTGAACAGGTAGTCGGCGTTGCCTTTCAGCAAGTCCCACAAGCGGCGAGCTGTTGCCTCCGAGAACACCTGCTTCGGCTCACCGCCGAGGGTCGGCTCCGAGGCACCGTCGATGTAAGCCGTACCCGACTCGGCGCCAGCGACGAACAAGGCTTCGACCTCGACCATGATGTCGTGGTCCTTCTTGCCCATAGCCTTGCGCATCTTGTTTGCGAGGCTCGTGTTGAACCCGGCGACCTTGCGGCCGAGCAACATAATCTGTTCCTGGTACACGGTCGTGCCGTACGTCACGTCGAGCACTTCACGGATGACCGCCTGCTCGTCCAAGTCGCGGGTGATGTAGTCGTAGGTGACTTTCTCTCGACCGTGCTTACGGTCAGCGTAGCGAACATCCATGCCAGCGGCCAGCGGGCCAGGACGGAACAAGGCGACCACCGCGGAAATGTCCTCCAGCGACGACGGTTGCACGTTCTGGTAGACCTTCACCATACCGCCCGACTCCGACTGGAAGATGCCAGCGGTGCGGCCCTCCCGGAGGAGCTGGTACGCCGCGGCGACACGCGGGTTCGTGGAATCGTCCGGGTCCGGCGGGTTGTCCGGGTCGATGACCTCGCCCGTCGTCTCCTTGATGTACTCCACCGCGCGCGCGATGATGTCCAACGTGCGCAGCGACAGGAAGTCCAGTTTCAGGAACCCCGCCGCTTCAATGTCCTTCGAGTCCCACGCGGTCACAGCGGTGAGCTGCTCGCCCACCACTTTCGACTTGTCCTGACGCAGCGGGATGATGTCATCCAGCGCAATGTCAGCGACCACCACGCCGCAGGCGTGGATGCCTACCGCAGTCACCAGACCTTCGAACTCTGACGCCAGCGCCATAATCTTCTCGCCGTCAGCGCCCAACTTCGCCAACTGCACGCGGAAGTCGTTCGCTTCAGCTTTCGACTCGTCGTAGAGCTGCTCGATGGACCACGGCTGGCCGAACGCCACGGGCACCAACTTCGAGAGCTTGTCGCCCGCGCCGAAGCCGATGCTCTGAACGCGAGCACTCGACTTGATGGACGCGCGCGACTTCGAGATAGCGAACGAGCCGATGCGGGCCACGGAGCGAACGCCCCACTTGCGCATCATGTACGTCAGCACGTCGTCGAGGCGGGACTTCTCGAAGTCCATGTCAATGTCGGGCCAGTCGGGACGGCCCGCTTCCAGGAATCGCTCGAACAGCAAGTTGTAGCGGAGTGGGTCCACGTTGACAATGCCGAGGACGTAGGACACCAGGGAACCGGCAGCCGAACCGCGGCCCGGTCCCACCAGGATGTTCTGTGAGCGCGCCCACGTTATCACGTCCTCCACGATGAGGAAGTAGTCGCCGAAGCCCATCGAGTCGATGACCTGGAACTCGTGGTTCAGACGCTCGCGCACGTCGTGACGCTCGTCACGCCAGTCGTCGCCGAAACGACGCGCCGCGCCCGCGAAAATCTTGTCGATGAGAACCTTGCGGCTCGTCAGGCCGTCAGCCACCGGGTAGCGGGGCATGCGAGGGGAAGGGTCGGGGATGATGTTGTCCTGCACGCGGTCAGCGACGACCTGCGTGTTCGACACAGCGTCCTGCCACCACTGTTCGGTGCGGAGCGCGCGCATCTGCTCTTCGTCCCGCAGGAAGAAACCATGACCCGTGAACCGATAACGGTTCTCGTCAGCGAGCGTCGCCTTCGACTGCATCGCCAGCCACGCCTCATGCGCTTCGTGGTCCTTCTCCTCAAGGTAGTGGGAATCGTTCGTTGCAACCAGCGGCAGGTCGTACTCCGCGGCGAGTGCCACAATGTCGCCCATGATGGCCTGCTCCGACGGGATGCCGTGCTCCATCATCTCGACGTACACGTTCGCGTGGCCGACAGCTCCGACAAGGGCGTCGAGATTGTCGCGCACCATCTGGCGAGCGTCAGCAGCGTGCGTACGGCGCGCGCAGAGCGAGACCAGGGTGGCGGCGAGCGCCTCGTAGTCCGACGTTGTCGTG
>Ga0136636_10001466_pt1 | contig 13777 bp, 15 predicted proteins | sample AntDrymUQ8522106_2_FD_104653 | JGI IMG/M metagenome (GOLD analysis project Ga0136636, IMG submission 104653) | Polar desert sand microbial communities from Dry Valleys, Antarctica - metaG UQ852 (21.06) | ecosystem: Environmental > Terrestrial > Soil > Desert | place: Antarctica: Dry Valley... | reverse complement strand
GTGCTGGAAAGGAGCTGCGGGATGCGTGTTCTCTCCGCCGATGATGTGCGCCGCGCCGTGCCAATGCTCGCCGCCATCGACGCGGTTGAGCAGGCATTTATCAGGCTCTCCGCAGGCCAGGCCGAAGTGCCATTGCGCGCACACATCGCAACGCCCGAGCGCGAGGCCGTGAGCTTCTTTATGCCCGCGCGCCTCGGCGGTGGCCCAGGCGAGGCCGCCCTTGGGCTCAAAGTTGTGTCGGTCTTCCCGCAGAACGCAGCGCGCGGCGAGCCGAGCATCTTCGCGCTCGTGGCCGTGCTCGATCCTGAGAGCGGCCGTCCGCTCGCCGTGCTCGACGGCACCTACCTGACTGCGCTGCGCACCGGGGCAGCCTCGGGCGTGGCCACGCGCCATATGGCCCGGCCCGACGCCAGCGTGCTCGCCGTGTTTGGTGCGGGTGCGCAGGCGCTGCCTCAGGCGCTCGCGGTGTGCGCGGTGCGGCCGATCAAGCGGATCTGGGTGGTGAACCGCGGCGCCGAGCGGGCGGCTCTGCTTGTGGAGCGCCTGTGCGCGGCGGGCTATGGCGGTGAGATTCTGATCGCTGCAACACCCGCCGAGGCTCTGGCGGAGGCCGATGTGGTCTGCGCTGCCACCGCCTCGCCTACGCCGGTGTTTCGCGACGAGTGGCTGCGGGCGGGCGTGCATATCAACGGGGTGGGCTCGTTCCGGCCGAGCATGGCCGAGCTGCCAGTGGCCACCTTGGTCCGCGCTCGGCTGGTGGTCGATCAGCGGCAGGCGGCGTGGGCCGAGGCGGGCGAGCTGATCCAGGCCCGCGAGGCTGGGCTGATCGGCGAAGGCCATGTGGTCGGCGAGCTTGGCGAGGTGGCGGCTGGGAGCGTGATGGGTCGGGTCAGCCAGGCCGAGATCACGCTGTTCAAGTCGGTGGGCAATGCTGCCCAGGATGTGGCTGTGGCCGCCCTCGCGCTCGCTCGTGCCGAAGCACTTGGGCTGGGTAGCGAGGTGGCGCTATGATGGTTGTCACGTAGGAGCCGGGCCGCCATTCATCCATTCGTCATCTGCCCGGCCCATAATGCACGGCGGTACGCGCTTGCACCGTAGTAAGGAGCATTGTTTTGACGAACATCTGTGTAGTTGGCACCGGGTATGTCGGTCTTACCACTGGGGTCTGCTTCTCCGACCTGGGGAACACCGTCACTTGTATTGAGATTAACAAAGAGAAGCTCGAGCTGCTGCGTAGCGGCAAGTCGCCGATCTACGAGCCCGGCCTGGAGGAGCTGCAGGAGCGCAATATGCGCGCTGGTCGGCTGCGCTTCACCGAAGATTACACCATTGGCATGGCCGAGGCCGACCTGATCTTTATCACGGTGGGCACCCCGATGGGCGCCGACGGCGCGGCCGATCTCAGCCAGGTGAAGTCCGCCGCCCGCAGCATCGGGCAGCACCTTACCCGCCGCGCCATTATCATCGACAAGAGCACCGTGCCCGTGGGCACCGGCGACATGGTCTCCAGCATCATCGCCGAGCACGCCAGCCCCGACGCCAGCTTCGCCGTGGTCTCCAACCCAGAGTTCCTGCGCGAGGGAAGCGCTGTGGCCGACTTCTTCAAGCCCGACCGGATCGTGCTCGGCTCCACCGACTACGCGGCCGCCGAGGAGGTTGGCGAGCTGCACACGCCGCTGGGCGCCAACATCATCATCACCGACCTGCGCACCGCCGAGATGATCAAATACGCCTCGAACGCCTTCCTCGCCACGCGCATCTCCTTCATCAACGAGATCGCGCAGATCTGCGAGAAGCTTGGCGCCGACGTGAAGGAAGTGGCGCGCGGCATGGGCGCCGACAAGCGCATCGGCCCGCACTTCCTCGACGCCGGGATCGGCTACGGCGGCTCCTGCTTCCCCAAGGACGTGCTGGCCCTACACCACATGGCCGCCACCTCGGGCTGCCACCCGCAGCTGCTCCAGGCCGTGATGGACATCAACCAGAGCGCGCGTGATCGCTTTGTGGGCAAGGTGCAGACGCTGCTGGGCGATCTGAATGGCAAGGTCGTGGGTGTGCTTGGGCTCTCGTTCAAGCCGAACACCGACGACATGCGCGAGGCGCCGAGCGTGGACATCATCAAGGCGATGCTGGCCGGCGGCGCCCGCGTGAAGGCGTACGACCCCGTCGCCATGGATAACGCCGCCGACATGCTGCCCGAGGTGACCTTCTGCCGCACCGCCTACGATGTGGCCAAGGAGGCTGACGCGCTGCTGCTGGTGACAGAGTGGAACGAGTTCAAGCAGCTCAACTGGGAGAAGATCCGCGGCTTTATGCGCCAGCCGATCGTGGTGGATGGCCGCAACCTCTACGACCCGGCCGAGCTCGCCGCACGCGGCCTGATCTACTGGGGCGTGGGCCGTGGCACCCAGCCGAACCTCGCCGCCCAAGGCGAGGACGTGGTGACGGCGTAGGGACGGCAGGGCGGCGGGCAGCCCACCAGGCGCCCAGGGTGCGGCGTAGCGTTTCGGGCGTTCCCGTCGCCTGGCGCGGCTGAAGCCGCAGCTAGGTGGTAGCAAAGCCCGCCTGCGCGGGCTGGTGAGGCCGCGCAGGCGGGCTTCGCGTGGGAGCCGGGCCGTTGACGGCCCTGGCGGGGGTGATGCCCGAAAGCATACGCCGAACCCAGCTGCTCGGGGTGCGGCGTAACGTTTCGGGCTGCTCGATGGCCGGCGGCTGAAGCCGCGCCGGCCGGGCCTCCGGCCGCGCGTCCGCCGACGCGGACGCAGCACGGCGTCGGCGCAGGCCGACGCGCGGCGCGAAGCGCCCCTCGCCGCGGCTTCAGCCGCCAGGCAAGCGCGCGCCCCGAAAGCATACGCCGCACCCAGCTGCCCGCCGCCGTTTGCGCTTTGGGCGCCCCTATGCTATACTCTGGCCCGTCGTGGGCGATTAGCTCAGTTGGTTAGAGCGCTTCCTTCACACGGAAGAGGTCACTGGTTCGAGTCCAGTATCGCCCACCAGGTTGCCTCAATGTCCGACACAGCTCGCCACACGGCGGGCTGTTTTTGTATCTCACCGCTCCCTAAAGGCGAATGTAGCCAGTCTACGGTATACTTTTGGTAGATGATTGCGTCTACTCAAGAAGCGCCTGTGACGACTACAACGATTCGCGTCTCTATCGAAACTCACCGGCGGCTGGCTGAGCTCGCCCAACAGCTTGATCTCCCGCTTCAAGAAGCGACGGCCCGTGCTGTGCGCCTGCTTTCCGACCAGGTATTTTGGCAACAGACGAGTGAGGCATACGCCACTCTGCGCGCCGACCCGTTCGCGTCGAAAGCATTCGATGCCGAGCTTGCGGATTGGGACTCCACCCAACACGCCGACATGAACAGGCAGTCAGGTACCCGGTCTTGATTGTTTCTGTCAACCCGTTCAATGCCAGTCCAGCCGGTCTGGTGTATGTTGCGCCGATCACGCGCACCGTGCGTAACATCCCACTCGATGTGCCGGTCGTTCCGCCTGAGGGCGGGCTGAGGGCGTCAAGTGTGATTCTCTGCGACGCCGTCCGCTCGATCAGCGTTGAACGATTGGAAGAAGGGCCGTGGGGCAGTGTCAGCCTGGCAACAATGGCGCTGGTTGAGGATCGGCTGCGGCGCGTATTTGGGTTATAGCGCCGCGCGCAGCGCGATGCGACGGCCCACCTGGGGCGGAGGGTGGGTGGCGTGGGCCTGGGCCAGCTGTGTCAGGCGGTCCAGCGTATCGGTCGGCATCGGCACAACAGCAGCCGGCGCCTGGCGCACGTGGACGAGCAGCAGCTCGTTGGTGGCCGCCGGCTGGGCAGAGCTCGCCTGCGCCATAGTGTAGATAAGATGCCGGTGCGACTTCTTAGGCGCCGTCCCTACCTACGGCCAGCAGCGCGAGGGCGAGGGCGAGGATCTGGTCGGCCCACAGCACGGTCTGCCTCCACTCCGCAGGGATGCCCTCAAGACCGTAGTGCGCCCCGGCGAGCTGGCCGAAGATCGCCCCGGTTGTATCGGCGTCTTGCCCGAGATTGACGGCCAGCACAGCGCCTGCCTCGAACGTCTCGCAGGTGTGAAAGGCCCAGAGCGCCGCCTCCAGTGCGTCCACCACGTAACCAGTGCCCTTGATCGCGGGCGGCTGCTTCTGCCTGTACGAGCCACATGCCACGGCGGCCACAGCGGGCGCAAGCTCAAGGCCGTCGCCTGCAGCTGGGTTGAGCAGCTCGCTCTTTGGTGCACCGTGGAGTGCCCGCCAGATCAGGCGGGCGTAGAGTCGGCAGGCATCAAGGCACTCCCGCGTCGCGTGGGTCGTGCGCGACTGGAGGGCCGCCCACTCGATGGCTTGGGCCTCGCTTGCGGCGGCCAGAGCCACCGGCGCCAGACGCATTAGCGAGCCATTCCCGGCGGCATTGGGGCTGGGATCGCCGGCGAAGGGGTCGCCAGTGTCGCGGTAGCGCTGGAGGGCGCCCCGTGTGGCGTTGCCAATGTCGAAGCAGCGGCCGGTCACCGAGTTCTCGCCACGGAGCCACCAGCGCACATAGCGCTCGATCTGGTCGCGCGGGTCGCACCCGCCCATCGCCACGAGGCTCTGACCGAGGCAGAGCGCCATGCTAGTGTCGTCGGTCCAGCCGCCGGGTGGCAGCTTGAACGGCCCTCCGCCAACGATCCGCGTCACCTGAGGCGTAAATGGGTCGAGCGGGCCGGTAAACTCCAGGGTGGTGCCGAGGGCGTCGCCGACGGCGAGACCGAGCAGGGCGCCCTGGGCACGAGCGGTGGGCTGCGGTGTTATTTGGTAGGACATGGGGCTTCCTCTCCGGTTGAGCGCGGGCCATACTTCGGCGTCCAACCGCTTCAGCCTCAGCCGCCAATGCGCTTCACACCGTAGCCCATTGCTGCGAGGGCTGCCGCCGCGCGCTCACGCTGGTCGCCCTGAAGCTCGATGGCGCCGTCTTTGAGCGTGCCGCCAACACCGCACTGTTGCTTCAGGCGCTTGAGCAGGGCCTCCAGAGTGGCAGGGTCGTGGCGCAGGCCGCTGATCAGCGTCACTGCCTTGCCGCCGCGCCCTTTGCGGTCTAGGGCGAGCCGCGCCGTCTGCTTTGCCGCCGAGGGGTAGGCGGTGGCGGGCGACGCCTGCGGAGCGAGCTCCGGCTCGGGGTCGGTGCTGTAGACAAGGCGGCTTGAGGGTGGGCGCTTGCTCATATTGATATATTTTAGCATGTGCCGGTTGCCCGCTGCGGGTCGCTAGGGTACAATGCTGCGGATTGAACGCAAAGGAACGAGTATTGATGCGACAAACACGTTTATCGCGCCTCGTGGCCCTCGCGGCCGCTGCGCTGCTCGTGGTTGGCTGCGCAAGTGCCCCGCGCACCGCCGAGCCCGCCGCCGCTGAGCCAACGCTGGCCCCCGCCCCAGCCCAGCAGGCGCCCACGCTTGGCGCCCTTTTGCCCGCAGCCTACCCTGTGGCGCCAGAGGCTCAGGCCACCTACCCGCAGCCCGTCGTAGGCGCGCTGCCGCCGGGCGGCCAGCAGGGCACGCCGACGCTTGGCTACCGCGTGGTGAAGAGCTACCCGCACGACCCGTTCGCCTACACTCAAGGCCTGGTCTACATTGGTGGCGACAGCTTCTACGAGGGCACCGGCCTGGTGGGCGCGTCGTCGCTGCGCGAGGTGACACTCAGCGGCGAGATCCGCCGTAACCTGCCGGTGCCGGACGTTTTCGGCGAGGGCGTGGCCGTAGTGGGCGAGCGCATCTTCCAGCTCACCTGGCAGAACTGCGTCGGCTACATCTACAACCGCGCCGACTTCAAGCGCGTCGGGCAGTTTAGTATGCCCACCAACGAGCGCACCGGCTCCTGCCTGGAGGGCTGGGGGCTCACCTACGACGGCAAGCGGCTTATCCTCAGCGACGGCAGCGAGCGGCTGTTCTTTGTTGACCCCGCCGCCACCGAGCGCACGGGGCAGCTCGCTGTCACCGGCCAGATCGCTGTCCGCGACAGCCTCGGCCCAGTTGTGCGGCTCAACGAGCTGGAGTATATCCAGGGCGAGATCTACGCGAACCTCTACACCGACACGAAGATCGCCCGCATCAACCCGGCCACCGGCGCGGTGACGGCCTACATCGAGCTGCGCAACCTCTTTGCGCTGCTGCCCGCCACACCGAACGCGCCTGCCCCAGAGGTGCTTAACGGCATTGCCTACGATGCTGCGGGCGACCGGCTGTTTGTCACTGGCAAGCAGTGGCCGCTGCTGTTCGAGATCGACCTTGTGAGCGCGCTGTCCTGGGTTGTTTACCTGCCGCTAACTATCTAAGCGTAGAGCGTAGAGCGTAGAACGCAGAGCGCAGAACGCCGGAAACGAGTTATACCACATGCAGTTGCGACATTTGTCCATCCTCGCCCTAGCTGCCTTGCTCGCGGCCTGCGGCGCCCAGGCCCCGGTCTCGTCGGAGACCACTTCCGCCCCCGCCAATGCGCCAACCTCAGCCGCCGGCACTGCCGGCCAGGAGACCAGTGTGAGCACTCCGAGCAGTCGTCCGTCCGCTGCGCCCGCATCCGGCGGTGTAACCACCGCGAGCGGCCTTCAGTTCATTGAGCTTGTCCCAGGCGCGGGCGAGCTCGCCAAGCCCGGCGATCTCGTCAAGGTTCACTACCGCGGCACGCTCGCCGACGGCACCGAGTTCGACAGCTCGTACGGGCGCGGCGAGCCGATCGAGTTTGTGCTTGGCCAGGGCCAGGTGATCCCCGGCTGGGACGAGGGTGTCGCCATGCTGCGCAAGGGCGGCAAGGCAACGCTGATCATCCCGCCGAACCTGGCCTATGGCGAGGGCGGCGCTGGCGGTGTGATCCCACCCAACGCCACGCTCACGTTCGAGGTCGAGCTGGTAGATTTTAGCGCTGGCCCGCCGCCCCCGCCCGAGGCCCCGACCACGCTCGACGAGAGCGCCTTCACCACTACGCCCAGCGGCCTGAAGTACGCCGAGCTTGCACCGGGCACGGGTGTGAAGGCCGCCGCCGGGCAGCAGGTCTCAGTCCACTACACCGGCTGGCTCACCGACGGCACCATGTTCGACAGCTCGCTGAGCCGGGGCCAGCCCTTCGAGTTTACCCTTGGCCAGGGCCAGGTGATCAAAGGCTGGGACGAGGGCGTCGCGGGGATGCAGGTGGGCGGCAGGCGCCAGCTGGTGATCCCGCCCAGCATCGCGTACGGCGATCGCGGGGCCGGCAACGTGATCCCGGCCGGCGCCACGCTGGTGTTCGAGGTGGAGCTGCTGGCAGTGAAGTAAGGGGACAGGGAACTGGGGACAGGGCCGCCGCAGAGCGCAACCAGAGGCGGCGAGCGTTTGGTGTTCTCCCTGTCCCCTCAAAGAGGAAGCTACCAATGAAGATTGAGCGGATCGAGATCAGACGGATCGAGCTGCCGTTTGTCGCCCCTTTCGAGACGAGCGGCTGGCGCGAGCTGGCGAACCACTCGCTGATCGTGCGGCTACAGGCGGAGGGCGCGGAGGGTTGGGGCGAGGCACCTGTGGGTGCTGGCCCCTGGTACAACGAGGAGACGCAGGCCACGGCCTGGGTGATGGCCCGCCAGATCCTGGCGCCGATGTTGCTTGAGGCCAGCATTGCGCGGCCCGAGGATGTGGACGCTGTGTTTACACGCGTGCGCGGCAACCGCATGGCCCGCGCCGGCTTTGAGTTCGCCGCCTGGGATCTCTTCGGGCGCCTGGAGGGGCGCAGTCTCAGCGCGATGCTCGGCGGCACCCGCACGCAGGTGGATGTGGGCGTGAGCGTGGGCGTGCAGCCCGACATCGAGGCCCTGCTGCGCGTGGTGGGCGCCTACGTGGAGGCGGGCTACCGCCGTGTGAAGCTCAAGATCAAGCCGGGCTGGGACATCGAGCCCACCCGCGCCGTGCGCGAGACGTGGCCCAACCTGCGGCTGCAGGTGGACGCCAACAGCATCTACAGCCTGGATCAGGCCGATCAGCTCGCCCAGCTCGACGCCTTCGACCTGCTGCTGATCGAGCAGCCCCTGGCCCACGACGACATCGTGGACCACGCGAAGCTGCAGCGCCGCCTGCGCACCCCGATCTGCCTCGACGAGAGCATCGTGTCGCCGGAGCACGCCCGCTGGGCCATCGAGCTCCAGGCCTGCGGCGTGATCAACATCAAGCCAAGCCGTGTGGGCGGCCTGACGGCGGCCCGCCAGATCCATGCCATGTGCGCCGAGGCGGGCATCCCGGTCTGGTGCGGCGGCATGCTGGAGACGGGCATCGGCCGCGCCGCGAACGTGGCCCTGGCCAGCCTGCCAAACTTCAGCCTGCCCGGCGACATCAGCGCCAGCGACCGCTACTTCCAGCGCGATGTAGTGCGCAGCCCCTTTGTGCTCAACGCTGATAGTACGCTGAGCGTGCCCACTGCCCCCGGCACAGGCGCGGAGGTGGACGAGGCGTTTTTGGACAGCGTGACGCTGGAGAAGGTGGTCTTGACACCGTAATTGGGAGACAAGGAGACCGGGAGACAAGGAGACTGGGAGACACCTGACGGCAGCAATAGGCTGTCTGCTTGTCTCCTTGTCTCCTTGTCTCCTTGTCTCTGCCTATGGCGCGGGATCAGCTGTGGGCGTAGGCGTGAGGGCGGGCACCTCGCAGCCAAGCTGGAGCACCAGGGCGTCGCGCTCGCGCTCGCGTACCTCGACGAGGTAAAGGCCGGGGCGCTCATCGCCGATCAGCAGATCGATGCTGAAATTGCCATCTGCGCGGCTGAATCCGCCGCCCACCGGGCGCGCATCGAAGTAGGCCAACAGTGGCGTACCGGGTGGGGCCTGGCCTAGCAGCGATACGACGGTGCCGGGCAGGCAGATCAGGGCCTCCACGCCCGACGGCAAGACGCTGGGTGTGGGCGTAGGCGCCGTCTCACCAGCAAGGCGGGTAGGAGCGGTAGTTGCGGTGGGGTCAAGCGTGGCGGTGGCATCGCTGCCAGCCTGTGTGGCCGTAGGGGTGCGGGTGAGCGTGGGCGTGCTTGTACTGGCTGCGGGCTGCGAGCCGCCGCCGCCGCTGCCGCTGGTATTGGTGGGGACGGGGCTGCTAAGATCGGCGGCCTGCGTCTTCTTGCAGTCGTCGTAGCCGATGTTGGGCGGGGCGTACTCGCCGACGCACTGCACATCGGCCACAACCACGGGGCTGGGGAGCGCGCCTGCCATGAGCAACACGATGAGCAGGGCAACTGCGGCGGTGAGGGCGAGTGGAAGTGAGGGGCTTCGACGTGACATAAGGTACGGCGCGGTGCCTGGCGTGTAGCTCGGCGGCGCGCTATTGGGCTGCGATGGCCTGGTCGAGGATCTGCTGAAACACACTGAGCGGCTGTGCGCCGATGATCATCTGATCACCGATGCGAAAGACGGGTCGGTTGCGGATGCCCTCGGCGGTGGCCGCCGCGTAATCGGCGCGCACGAGCGCCTCGTGGGAGGCAGCGTCGATACAGCTCTGCACGGCAGTTGCATCCACCCCGGCCTCGGCGGCGGCAGCGCTTACAGCGGCCTCCCCATCATTGTAGGCCTGAGCCTGAGCGGCGTAGAGCGCCCGGCGCAGCTCCCAGAAGCGGCCCTGGTCGGCGCCGCACTCGGAGGCCTCGGCGAGCAGCTCGGAGGTGGGGCCGCTCTGCTGAAGGTGGCGGTAGAGTAGACGCACCTTGCCGGAGCGAACGTACTGCTCAATGATCTGGGGCTCTGTCTCCAGCACGTGGAGTGCGCAGGCCGTTCAGAGAAAGTCAGAGTACATCACCAGCGTAACGGGCGCGTCGGCGGCGCCAAGCAGGTGGTAGCCCTCGGCGGTGCGGCCCTGGGCAAGCCCAGCGTATGGCCCGTCGGCGTTTACACCGGCAACATTGGTGGGTGCGACAACGGCAACGACCGTGGGCAGCTCGGTGGGCGCCAGGACGGCTACTGTGGGCGGTGCGGGGGCGACAATCGTAGCGGCAGAGGTGGTAGCTGGCGGCGAGGGTGCGGCGGCGGGCGCGGTGGCCTGGCTTCCGCAGGCAGCCAGCAGCCCACAGGTGAGCGTGAATAGCAGGACGAGTGGCCCGTGACGCCTCAACATCGCTTCTCCTCAGCACAGCGGCGCAGCATACCCTACACTTTACTATAGCACGAACGCTGTAACAAGCCGTTTGGACCGCGAAGGGCGCGAATAGGTGCGAACCACCGCGAACTCGGCCACACCTGTTCCAGCGCCTCGCTCCCATAGCGGGAGCGGGGGGGGGGTGAGGGCCGCAGCGGCCATTACGCCCGTGTGTTCTAGCCCATGGTATAATGGCCGTAACGCACGCAGAAGGGCTCTATGGCTTCCCAATCACTTTATCGCAAGTGGCGCTCTCAGACCTTCGACGAGCTCGTAGGCCAGGAGCATGTGGTCCAGACCCTGCGCAACGCCATTATGGAGGAGCGGGTGGCCCACGCCTACCTCTTTACTGGCCCGCGCGGCGTTGGCAAAACCACCATGGCCCGGCTGCTCGCCAAGGCCGTAAACTGCACCGATCCCGACCCAGCCCGGCGCCCCTGCGGGGTCTGCGCCTCGTGCGTGGCGATCGCCGAGGGCCGCGCCGTGGACGTGATCGAGATGGATGCCGCCTCGCACACCTCGGTCGAGGACGCCCGCGAGATCATCGAGCGCGTGCAGTTCCGGCCCTCCGAGGGCAGCCACAAAGTATATGTGATCGACGAGTGCCATCAGCTCTCGACTGCCGCCTTCAACGCGCTGCTGAAGACGCTCGAGGAGCCGCCGGAGCACGCGATCTTTGTGCTGGCGACCACCGAGGTGCATAAGGTTCCCGCCACGATTCTCTCACGCTGCCAGCGCTTCACCTTCACGCGGCACGGCGTGGCCAGCACCAGCGAGCACCTGCGCCGCATCGCCGAGGCCGAGGCGCTGCAGATGGAGGAGGGCGTGCCCGAGGCGATCGCCCGCGCCGCCACCGGCAGCATGCGCGACGCCCTGAGCGTGCTGGAGCAGCTGGCCTCGTATGCGAGCGGCCCGATCACGCTGGAGCAGGTGCATAGCCTGCTCGGCATGACGTCTGCCGCCGAGGTGCTGGCCTTGATCGACGCGCTGCTCGATGGCGACACCGGCGCCGCGCTGCGCGCCGTAAATGGCGTGGCCGACCAGGGCGCCGACCTGCGCCAGTTTACGCGTGATCTGGTGGAGCGCCTGCGCTCCCTCCTGCTGCTGATCGCCTCTGGCGACAGCGCGCTCGCCGATATTGGCGACGACGAGCGACGTGTGATGGAGGGCTGGGCCGGGCGCGCCAACCTCGCCGGCCTGCTCCACTGGGTGCAGACGTTCAGTGGCCTCGATCATCAGCTGCGCACCACGCCCTACGGCCATCTCCCGCTGGAGCTTGCGGTGGTGGAGGCGCTGGTGGGGAAGCCGCAGGGAAGAGGAGAGAGGGGCGAGCGCGCAGAGGGGAGAGAGCCGCAGCGCGCGCCCGCCCCACAGCAGCCAGCCGCGCGCCAGGCGGCGCCGCTGCCGCCGCTTGTGCCACGGCCCACCGCCGCGCCGCGCCAGGCGTCTACTCCTCCAGTTGCGCCTGCCGTGAAGGTAGTCCAGACCGCGCCAGAATTGTCGAACCCTGAGCCCGCGCCTGTCGCCCCGACCCCGGAGCTGCAGCCCGCGCCTGTTGTCGCGGAGGCCATGGCGAGCGTTGTGGAGGGGGCTGCCTCGTCCGTGGTTGAGGAGCTTGTTTCGCAGCCCGCCGAGGTTGAAGCACAGGCCGCTACGGCCATGCCGGAGACTGAGGGCCACGCTGGAGCCTATGGGCCGCGCTCGCCGGAGGAGGCTGCGGCGGCCAACGCCGACTTCAGCGTGCTGGAGCAGGTGGAGGGGTTGTGGGAGGAGATCAAGCGCGATGTGCGCCCGCGCAGCCCTGCGGTGCAGGCGCTGCTGCATGGGGCGCGCCCGATCGATGTGGAGGGCAGCACCCTGGTGCTGCTGGCGGCCTCGTCCTTCCACAAAGACAATCTGGAGAAGGCGCAGAACCGCAAGTATGTCGAGGAGGTGGTGCGCAAGCATGTCGCCTCGCTTGTGGCCATCCGCTGTACGATCGAGGCCAAGGACGAGGTTCGCGATCTGCGCGGCCAGATCCGCGAGGCGCGCAAGGACGAGCTTGTGCGGGCCGCGATGAACATCTTTGAGGCGCACATTGTCGATATTGAGCCGGAAGAGTAGCGCCAAAGCTGCCTGTTGCCGATTGTGCTGCGCCTGTGGTAAGCTTAGGCAACGCACGTGCCTACGAGGAGTCTAGCCCATGAACCCCCGACAGCTACAGCAGATGGCCCAGCAGATGCAGAAGCAGATGCAGAAGGTCCAGGAGGAGCTCGCCGACACGATGGTCGAGGGCAGCGCAGGCGGTGGGGCGATCACCGTGAAGATGAACGGCCACCGCGAGCTTCAGGGTATCACTATCGCGCCCGAGGTGGTGGACCCAGAGGATGTCGAGATGCTCCAGGATCTGCTGATGGCCGCCTACAGCGACGCCGCAAAGCGTGCGCAGGAGCTGGCCGAGCAGCGTATGGGGCCACTGATGGGCGGCATGAAGGGTATTCCGGGCCTCTTTTAGGAATGCAAAATGCAAAATTAAGAAATGCAAAACCGGACATCACGCCGGGGCCGCACATTTTGAAGTTTGCATTTTGCATTTTGCATTCCGATGAGCTTCCAGAGCGACAACAGCCTGATCGTCGAGCCGGTGGCGCGCCTGATCGATGAGCTCAGCAAGCTGCCAGGCATCGGCCCGAAGACAGCCTCGCGCCTCACCTTCTTTTTGCTGCGCGCCGAGGCCGAGCAGTCGCGTGCGCTCGCCCAGGCCATCCAGGATGTAAAGGAGCAGGTGACACTCTGCACCCGCTGCTTTAACATCACGGTGGGCGAGCTCTGCCCGGTCTGTAGCAGCCTCAGCCGCGACCAGTCGAAGATCTGTGTGGTGGAGGAGCCACTGGACGTGCTCGCCATCGAGCGCACCGGCGCCTACAAGGGTCTCTACCATGTGCTGCACGGCCACATCGCGCCGCTTGAGGGCATCTACCGCGAGGATCTGAAGATCGACGCCCTGCTTACGCGCGTGCGCAGCGAGCCGGTCGATGAGGTGATCCTTGCGACCAACCCCAACACCGAGGGCGAGGCTACGGCATTCCTGCTGCTGAAAGATCTTGCGCCGCTTGGCGTGCGTGTCACCCGCCTGTCACGTGGGCTACCCACGGGCGGCGACCTGGAGTGGGCCGACCCGGACACGCTCGGCGCGGCGCTGGAAGGCCGACGCGAGCTGTGAGCCGCCTTGAAGGAGCTGCGCCCTATGAGCCTCACCGACATTCTCAACGAAGCCCTCGACACAGTAAAGGGTTCCAAATTTGCAGGCGTCGTCGGCACCGATGGCCTGAGCGTCGAGATGGTCTTCGACAACGACGATGACAGCATTGATGTGGGCCTGGCCGAGCTGGAGCTGTCTGCGCTCGCCGCGAGCGCCAGCGCCGCCTCGCAGCGCCTTGGCTCCGGGAAGGTTCACGACATGGTGATCGAGGCGGAGGCGATCACCTACCTGGCCACCATGATCTCGTCTGGCTACTTCGCCGTGCTCGCCATGCCCGCCGACGGCAACCTCGGCCGCGCCCGCTTCGCCGTGCATCAGATGGTGGAGCGGGTGAAGGACGAGTTATAACTACGCGAGGGCGCCCACAACGGTCGCCCCAACGGTCGCCCCAATGGTTGCCCCAATGGTCGCCCCAATGGTTGATCCTACCCCT
>Ga0136636_10001465_pt1 | contig 13777 bp, 16 predicted proteins | sample AntDrymUQ8522106_2_FD_104653 | JGI IMG/M metagenome (GOLD analysis project Ga0136636, IMG submission 104653) | Polar desert sand microbial communities from Dry Valleys, Antarctica - metaG UQ852 (21.06) | ecosystem: Environmental > Terrestrial > Soil > Desert | place: Antarctica: Dry Valley... | reverse complement strand
TGGTGCTGCAACATGACCTGCCGCGCTCGGCGGTGGACCACACCCACCGCATCGGCCGCACCGGGCGCGCGGGCGCGGCCGGGCAGGCGATCAGCTTCATCCTGGCCGATGCACCGGGCAGCGAGGCGCATTTCCGGTTGATCGAGACGCGCCAGCAGCAACGCGTGCCGCGTGAACAGGTGGCCGGGTTCGAGCCGGCGGCCGCCCCGCTGCCACCAGCCACGCCCGACGGCAACGGCGGCGTGAAGGGCCGCCGCCCGAGCAAGAAGGACAAGCTGCGGGCTGCGGCTGCGGCTGCGGCCAAACCCGCCAGAGGAAGGACCGGCGCCTGACCGAACCCCCGCCCCGCTCTGTCGCCGATTCCAAGCCCCGGTTGCCGGGTATCCAGTTGCTGGGCATGCTGCTGGTGGCGGCGCAGTTTGCACTGATCGGCCTGATCGGCTGGAAGGCCGGCCCGTTCTTCCTGGCGCTGCAGGCCCCGGTGCTGGCCTGGGCGGTGATGGCTGCCAGCCTGGCGCTGGCGGGCTGGGCGCTAGCGACCAACCGGCCGGGCAACTTCAACATCCGCCCGGTGCCCAAGGCCGACGGGGTGCTGGTCACTGCAGGGCCTTACGCCTGGGTCCGCCACCCGATGTACAGCGCCGTGCTGCTGATGGGGCTGGCCGGGGTCTGCGGCGTGGAAATCCCCGGCCGCACCCTGGTGGGCACGGTCTTTTTCGGGCTGCTGGCGGTGTTGTGGGTGAAGGCGGCGCTGGAGGAACGGCTGATGCTGTCCAGCCACCCGGGCTATGCGGCCTACCGCAAGCAGACCAGCAGATTCATCCCCTGGCTGCTTTGAGCCTCAGCCGTTGGCGTTGGCCTTCCACGCCTCGCGCAGTTCACGCTTGAGCACCTTGCCGATGGCGCTGCGCGGCAGCTCGTCGGTGAAGCGCAGGCCGGACAGGCGCTGGGTCTTGCCCACCTGCTGGTTCATCCAGCTGCGGATGGCTTCTTCGCTGTCGCTGGCGCCTGACTGGCGCACCACGTAGGCCACCGGCGTCTCGCCCCATTCGGCTGAGGGCACGCCCACCACCGCGCAGTCGGCCACTGCAGGGTGCTGGCGCAGCACGGCTTCCAAGTCGCTGGGGTAGATGTTGAAGCCGCCGGAAATCACCATGTCCTTGCGGCGGTCGAACAGCACCATGAAGCCGTCGGCATCGAACCGGCCGATGTCGCCGGTGCGGATGAAGCGCTGGCCTGCGCCGTCGAACCACTCGGCCTCGGCAGTCTTGGCCGGTTGCTTGTGGTAGCCGGTCATCATGGCCGGGCTGCGGCCCACCACTTCACCGGCCTCGCCGGGCGGCACCTCGCGGCCCTGTTCGTCGATCAGGCGGATGTCGTGGCCGTCGGCCGGCTGGCCGACGGTGTGCAGCTTGGTGGGGTGCAGGTGGGCCTCCAGCATGCAGGTGCCGCCGCCTTCGGTCATGCCGTAGTACTCGGTCAGGCCGCCGGGCCAGCGCTTGAGCACATCGGCTTTCAGGTCGGCATGGAAAGGCGCGCTGGTGCTGAACTTCATGCGGTAGCTGCTGAGGTCGAAGCAGTCGAACTCGGGCCGCGCCATCAGCCGCTGGTATTGCACCGGCACCAGCATGCTGTGGGTGGCGCGCTCGCGCTCGGCGGTCTGCAGAAAGCCCAGCGCGTCGAACTTCGGCATCAGCACCACGCAGCCGCCCCAGGCCAGCGTGGGGATCACCGACACCAGCGTGGTGTTGCTGTAGAGCGGCGTGGCGATCAGCGTGACGCAATCGGGCGCATAACCCGACATCGCCGCGCGCTGGATGTGGCCCCAGCGCATGCCGTGGCTCTGCACGATGCCCTTGGGCGTGCCGGTGGTGCCCGACGAATAGATCAGGTTGAAGGGCCAGGCCGGGTCGATGGCCAGCGGCGCGGGGCGGCTGCCGGGGGCGGGCAGCCAGCCGTCCAGCGCCTCCAGCCGGGTGACCGGCAGCGTGTCGGGCACGGCCACGCCGGCAGCAGCCAGCGCATCGGCCACGCCGGCATCCAGGAAGAAGCGGCGGGCGTCGGCATCCAGCGCCATGCCCAGCAGTTGCCCGGCAGTGGAACCGGGCGCCAACGGCGCCACCGCCCCGCCGGCACGCAGTGTGCCCAGGAACACCGCCACATAGGCCGGGCTGCTGCCGGCGCACACGGCCACCCGCTCGCCGGGCTGCAGGCCGTCGCGCAGCAGGCCGGCGGCCACGCGGTCGGCCAGGGCATCGAGCGTGGCATAGCTCAGCCGCTCGTCGCCCACCACCAGCGCGGTCGCCTGCGGCCGCTCGCGCGCATGCCCCGCCACCAGCGCGGGCAGGTCATGGAACGGGGTTGGCGAGTTGGCAGCGTCGGGCAGGGACATGGTGTGGCTCGGTGGCTGTGCGTGGTGGCTGAAAGGCAAGCGCGGCGGGCGGGGCGGCAAACCATAGCAGCGACGCCGGCACGGGGCCTGTCGCCCAAGTGCTTGTCCCGGGGGGGGCGACGCAACGCCAGTCAGGCGCGCCGGTCCCCGGCGCACGCGCCTCATTCATGCAGCCAGCGGCTGTTTAGTTGACGCCTCCGCGTAGCGGTACGCGTCAAAGTGGTTGTTGCTCTTGGTGGCCGACGTCCGCTTGCGGCGTGGCTGGCGCATCGCCTGTTCGAACGCGAACTCCAGCACCCGGTCCACACCGTGGCGCGACATCACCGTTTCCTGCATCACGATCTCGCGCGGCGTGCCTTCGAACATGCGTCCGCCGATGCTGCTGTATTCGCGTTCGGTGTATTCATGCACGGTCAGCACGTCGATGGCCTCGGGTGCCAGCGGCAGGTTTCTGCGGTCCGCCAACGGCTGCGGATGCCGGGCATCAGCCGCGCCGGGTGCAGGTTCACATGCTGGTTGAAATCGCGCCAGAATTTCAGCAGGCTGGCCCACAGCGGGATGTGATCAAGCCCGCTGGCTGGACAACCCATGGCGCCGAAGAAGATGGCGTCGAAGCCGCCGGGCTGGGCTCTCCAACGCGCGCGACCTCACCGCCCACACGGTCGAGCATGCAGCGCTCGACACCTGGCAGGGGCGACGGCTGCCAGCAGGCGTCTGCGGGGCGCATGACCGCAGGCTGGTCGAAGTTCGCATTGATTTGCAGTGGCGTTGCGGGGGGGTCAGCAGAAATCGACATGGTCAGCGGCAAGGGCGAAAGGGATCTGATTCTCGCGGGGATGGGGCGCTGCTGCCGACCGCGGGCGTGCGGTGCGCTGCGGGCTCGTTCACCCTGTCGATGCCCCCCAAGCCGGGGGGTTAGGCAGACCCGATGCAGGCACGAAACCCGGGCAAATTCCCGAAAGGCCCTGATGTTGTGCCTGGGCCGCGCCATCGACTTGGGAAACCGTCATGACTTCACGCCGCCTGAACAAGCGTCTCACCCCCCTTGCTGTCGCCGCGATGCTTGCGCTCGGCAGCAGCGCCCTTCAGGCCGCGCCGCAAACGTCTATCGGCCCCGGCAGCTTTTGGGACATCGCCACGAACTGGAGCGGCGGGCTGCCTGGTGCGGCCGCCGATGCCCTACTGGGGGCGTTCAACACCGAAGTCCGAACCAGCTTCACCATCAACAGTTTCACCGGCACCGGCACCATGACGGTGAGCGCCGGCACGCTGTCCTTTGCCAGCGCATCCACGACGGGCGGCTTGAACCTGACCGGCAGCGGCAGCAGCGGCGGCACCGGCTCCGTGACCGTGGCCAACGGCGGCACCTGGGCCGCCGGCCAGATGAACGGCACTGGCTCGACCACCATCAACGGCCCGCTGGCGATGAAGGGTAATGGAAACCGCACCGTCGTCAGCCGCACCGTCATCTTCAACGGCACCACCACCTGGTCGAACCTGTCGGCCGGCAGCGGCATCATCCAGACCGGCAGCGGCGCCACGCTGGCCAACGCTGGCACCTGGCTGGACCAGAACGCGTTTGGCAACAGCATCAGCAACGACTTCGGCGGCGCGGCATCCACGTTTGTCAACACTGGCACCTACCGCAAGACCGGCGTCGCCACCACGGGCATATCGATCGGCTTCAACAACACCGGCGGCACGGTGCAGGTGGAAGCGGGTTCATTGAATCTGGCGACGCTGAGCAACTTCGCCATCACTACGCTGACGGGTGGCACGTACAGCGTCTTCGGCCCCAGCACGCTGCAATTCGCCGGCGCCAACGTGGTCACGAACGCCGCGACGATCCGTGGCGCTGGTGTCGAGCAGCGCGGGCACCACCAGCGGCGCGCCCGACTTCAGCCTGGGTAGCGTGAACGTCGACCTCACCGGCCGCATCTACGCGCCGGCAGTGGCGCAGGTCGACACACCCACGGTGAACTTCGGCATCGTGCGCGTCGGCGACGTGGTGACAGCGCGCACAGTCAGCGTCGGCAACAGCGCCAGCGGCGCACTGACCGACACTTTGACCGGCAACCTGACGGGCGGCAGTGTGCCCTTCACCGCTGCAGGCAGCTTCAGCGGCCTGGCCGCAGGCGCTGGCAACAGCAGCGCGCTCACCGTGGCCCTGAATACCGCCACAGCCGGTGTCTTCAGCAGCAACGCCGCCTTGGCGTTCACCAGCCAGAACCCGGACCTGGCCGACCTCAACCTGCCGGGCGGCACGGTGGCACTGTCGGCACAGGTCAACCGGCTCGCGCAAGCAGCGCTGGCCCAGATCGGCGGCGCCGGCACGCTGGCCGGCGCAGGAACCAGCTACACCTTGAACTTCGGAACCTATGTGGAAGGCAGCGGGTCGTTTGCGGCCAGCCTGTCGCTGGGCAACATCGCCGCTGCGCCAGCAGACGACCTGAACGGCAGCTTCGACCTCAGCGGAATAGGCGCCGGCAGCGCCTTCACCCTGGTCGGCTTCAACGGCTTCAACGGCTTCAACGGTCTGGCCGCCGGCAACAGTTTGGCGGGCGGCCAGAGCGTCAGCTTTACCAGCGGGCGCCCGGCAGCTTTGACGACGTGGTGGTGTTGCGCGCCGCTGAACTGGCTGTTCGACCCTCTACAGGCCGATACCGAACCCAAGAAACGCATCAGTGGGTGTTCAAGAACCTTGCCGTGGGCCTCTGGGAGTAAGAGTACGTTTGAGTTTCTCGTCCTCCTGCGGCCGCCGATCAGGCCACCCCGCCAGCGCTACCATGCGGCGACTGTCGCGCGCTTGGCATGCGGCGCCGCCATGCCATTCCCGCTGGTGGCAGCGGCCGTGCGTGGCCTGAAGTTTCACCCACCGCGGGGCACTTTCGTTGACCAAGGCATCATGCGGCGTGCCGGCGACCGAACAGGTCTGGGCAGGGCCGCAAGCCATGGCTGGAATTCTCGGCGCCGTGCGGCCAGGCAGGGCCGCGCAGGATCGCAAGGTTCCCGGTTCCGGCGCGGGAACAGGCTGGATGCATGCGCATGTTCTTTCAGCGAGGCCTGCCTGGGCAGCACATAACGAAGCTGCGCAGTGCCGGTCAAATCATTTGACTATTGGGGTGTTCATGATCAAGAAATTGGGCGCTGAATGCGTCGGTACCTTCTGGCTTGTTCTGGGTGGTTGCGGCAGCGCCGTGCTGGCAGCCGGATTTCCGCAACTGGGCATCGGCTTCGTCGGTGTCTCGCTGGCGTTCGGCCTGACTGTGCTCACGATGGCCTTCGCCATCGGCCACATCTCTGGCTGCCATTTGAACCCGGCGGTGTCGGTGGGGCTGTGGGCCAGCGGCCGCTTTCCGGCATCACAACTCGGGCCCTACATCGTTGCGCAGGTGCTGGGCGGCGTCCTGGCCGGGGGTGTGCTCTACCTGATCGCCAGCGGCAAGGCCGGCTTCGATCTGGTGGGCAGCGGCTTTGCCAGCAACGGTTACGGCGAGCATTCGCCGGGCGGGTATTCACTGATGGCGGCGCTGGTCTGTGAAGTGGTGCTGACCGCCTTGTTCCTGGTCGTCATCCTGGGCGCGACGGACAAGCGCACGCCCGGCGGCTTCGCACCGATCGCCATCGGCCTGTGCCTGACGCTCATCCACCTGATCAGCATCCCGGTCACCAACACCTCGGTCAACCCGGCGCGCAGCACGGGTGTGGCGGTCTATGTCGGTGGCTGGGCCACCAGCCAGTTGTGGCTGTTCTGGGTGGCGCCCATCGTCGGCGCGTTGCTCGGCGCTGGCATCTATCGCCTGATCGGCGGCGAAGAGGAACGCTCGATGGGTGACGCGTTGACCGCAGCGCGGCCCGGCTCAGCGTCCACCAAGGTGTCGTAGGCGCCGCGCCCAGGTTCAGCCATGCCGATCGTGTGCGCGTCGTTCTGTTGCGGGGCTTGCACCAGCCAAGATTCCACTGTTGATCGGCAGCAACCAGCCAGCGGCCCCGGGTCAGAACTTCAACCAGGTGCCCTTGACCTTGGACTGCGCCACGCCCGGCCTGGTGTAGTCGCAGACGCCGTCCGGGAAGATGTTGGCCAGCCGGATCTTCTCGGTGCCGGTCAGCGCCACAGGCAGGTAGTCGGCCTCGTCGATGGGCTTGCGCTGGCACTTGACCACGTCGTCGGTGATCGGTGAACCAGCGACGACGCGTGGCGGCGGCGTGCGCGGGTACAGGCCGTTGCAGACACCGGCGCCCGACAGCGTCGCGGTTTCTTTGTACTGCATCGCATCGGCCACGCCCCAGCATGCGTCAACCGCTTCGGCCGGCTTGAGCCGCACGATCTTTTCGGTCGACAGCACCGCCGGGTCGGCCACGATCGCGTCGAGCCATTGCGTCATCAGCGTCAGCCGATTCTTGAATGTTTCGCCGGTCAGTGCGGTCAGCACCGCTTGCTGCGCCGTGCCCAGGCCCAGCAGCGGCGCCAGCGCCGGGTTCGGCAGCAGCCAGATCACCTGGTTGTCGCTGCGTCCGTTGGCCTTGACGAGCTGTTCGCGGATCTTGATGTCGTTGTAGATCGTGTGGATGTCACTGCCTGGCTCGGCGTAGGCGCGCAAGTGCAGGATCGGCACCGTCGCCAGCCCGCCGCTGCCGGAATTGATGCGCCCGGTCTCGTAGCCGAGCTGCAGCGCCTCGGTCGTTGCCGAGGTCCGGCGCGCGATGATGTTGCCGTCGATGTCGAAGCCGCCGACGCCGGCGTTGACGTCGAGAAACTGCGCTGCAGTGATCGTCCTGGCCTTCAATGCCGCCAGACCGTACTGGATGCCCACGTTGTCCAGTGGCCGCCGTGCGGCGCCGGTGAGGGCGTCGCGGCCCATGCTGTTGACGTTGATGTCGTAGACCGAGCAGCGCGCACCGGCGGGGTTGGTCACCGGGTTGTAGACCTTGCTCTGGTCGAGCAGGCCGCAGGGCGGATTGATCGAGCCGCTGGTCGCCAGCACTGCGTCGCCGTTGCCGCCGTCCCAGGCCGCGCAAGTGCCTCTGGTGTGGCCTTCGAAGGCCTTGCGCACCGCGTCAGTTGCCGGGTTTGCGATGAAGTAGCGGTTCAGCAAGCGGCAGTCCGACACCGCCAGCGCAGTGCTGAACACATCAGGGAACGCGGCGTCGGGCATGATGCCGTCGAGCAGCCCGGGGTAGTTTTGAGCGATTTGCATCTGCTGGATGGCGCCACCGGAACCGCCCATGCCGACAAACCAGCGCGGCACGCCGTAGGTCTTGGTCAAGTGCTCGCGGACCAGCATCACCGTCTCGGCCGCGAGCGCATCGTCGACATTGACCCGGTTGATGTTCAGTGTCGACACGACATACGCAAAGCCGCGTTTGAGCGCCTCGAAGTTCTGGACGTCGGTGTTGCGCACTGCGTCGGTCACGCTGTTCGCGCCCTGGTTGTATTGGGCTGCTGTCGATTCACCGAAACGGAACACGACGCGGTTGTTCCAGCCGGTGGCGTTGAGCACGCCAGCGGCCTGTGGATCGTCGAGCACCGCGATGCGGACGATCGACCGGTTGAGCGTGACCGACTCGACGCGAACAATGAAGGGCACGGTCTTGCCGTCGATCGTCGTCGTGGCAGCGACGTCGGCCGGCCGGGCGCCGAGCGGGTCGAGCAGCGCCCTGCGCGCGCCGTCGGCCGTGAAATAGAACCAGTCGTAGCGCGTGGCGACCGCGCAGTTGGTGTCCAGCGGCGCACCCAGCCCCGACTGTTCGGTGCGGCATTCGAAGGGTGCCCTGTGCGGGCCCGAGAACACCGGGCCCGAGCTCGGATGGTTCTTGACGCTCAGCTCGCCACGGCCCTTGTTGCCCGCGACGTCGGCCACGAGCTGGTTGTCGCCGAGCGCCAGCCCGGTGACCAATCCACGCAGCCGCTTGCCGTCGGCGCTGGGGGTCAGCATCGCCGTGACGTCGGTGCCGTTGGCCGTCAACTTGACCTCGGCGGCCGCCAGCCCGGCGGGCACCGCAATCTCGACCAGTGCGCTGTTGCCGGTGACACTGTCGGGCCGGCTCGACAGCAGGTTGACGCCGAGCACCACCGGCTGGCTGACGACCGCAGGCGGATCGACCGAGTCGCTGCTGCCGCCGCAGGCCGCCAGCACCAGTGCACCGCCCAACGCGACGGACAGGTGTCGGTATCGCATGAAAGCCGCGCGCATCAGGGTATGCATCCTGTCGTCTCCATCGGTGGTATTTGCCCGATGGTGGCTGAAGCGGAGTGCCAATGTCCCGGGGGTTTGTCCCGTTGTCTTTCGGCAGCAACCGGCCGGTGCCGGTCTCGGTCTGGTGCAACCTTTGCGCCATCCAGCACCTGCAGCGCGTGCGCATGGCCCAGCTGCACGGCGGTCTCGTAGCGATTCCGCTGCAGCATGCCGATCTTGGGCAGCGCGGGCTTCATCTAGACGTCGGCGAGTTGGCGCGACGCGCGCTGTCGCGAGGTGCTGTGGGGCGGGGTCACGTTCATCGGGTAGTTCGTCAGCGAAGACAGGCGGTAGCGGCGGCGCCGGCCCGGCCGCAGCCGGTCGCGCAGCAGCGTCCAGGGGCTGGGCAAGCTGTCGAGCTTGATGCGATGCGGTCTGTCGAAACTGAGATCGACGCCGATCACCTTGCCAATGCCCCACTGGCCGCGCATCAGGTTGACGGGTAAGTTGTTGCAAGTGCCGCCGTCGCACGGCAGGTCGCCGTCGCGCAGCACCGGCGGCAGCACGCCGGAATGGCGCAACTGCCCAGCACGGCGTCGACGACGCAGACCGTGGCGCAGCACTTCCTCACGCGCCTGTGAACAATTCGTCGCAACGCAGTAGTAGCTCCTCCACGTGTCTTCGATGCCGAGACCCACCCAACCCCACTGGGCGGGTGATGCGCGCAGGTCGCCTCGCACTCGGCGGGCGGTGCGGCTTGCGCGGGTGCTTCGGGTTCCTGCGGCACCGGTTCGGGTTCTGGCGGCACCGCCAGCGCGCGCAACTTGGCGTTGGGCGCCGGCATGCCGTGCAATCGGATCAGGTGCCTTCTGGGATGTGGCACCAGCGCCGCCAGCCGCTGCATGAACTCCAGCGGCGACATCACCAGGTGCGTGGTGCCGTCGCGCCAGGTGGGGCTGGAGCTTGAGTACCACCTGGCCGGGCGCGGCCTGCAAGACGGGCGTGTACTTGCAGCGGCACAGTTGCTCTAGCGCCTGGCAGTCATCTGCGCCGCAGCGCACGGCAGCGTGCTGGGTGAGGCCCGACACGAGGGCCCGGAAGGGGCTTGTGCCCGTCGAACGCCAAGGCGCGGTGCAAGCGCCTTGGCTGAATCCGTCGATGTCGGCGCAAAGCGTCCAATGGAAGTGATCAGCCCTCACCATGGCCCCTGCAAGGTCACGGTGCGCAGCACGGTGTGGCTGCTAGGCGACCGCTTCGCCGGGCCCGAAGTGCGCCAACACCTGCCGGCCTGGTGGGACCAGTTGGAATGACAGCGGTGTGCGACCTGAGAATGCTCAACATGCTGTGGTGGTGCTCACCCCGGTTTCGCGGGTGTCAGCCACGTCCCACACCGATTCGCAGAGGTTGACTGCGCCAGTATGAAGCTGGTCGCGTTGATGGTCGTGTGCTTAACCAACAGATGGGGCACTCATGCAACACGACGGACCTGCGCACGAGCGCCTGCGGAAGCCGATCGAGGACATCAAAATTCGGCATGTTCACCGACCGCGATGAAAACGGGGTGTTGCAAGCGCACCCTTTGACGACCTTAAAAAATCGCTGGACGAAAACGCCAGGCTTTACTTCTTCGTGAAGATGCACAGCGAGATCGTCAGCGCTGTTGGCAACGAGCAGCAGGTGTGCGTGACCGATGCCGATCCCAGTACAGACAGCTAGTGTCGGTGTCCGGTGGGGCGCACATCGACCACGACCAGGCCAAGAAGGAAGAGCTGTTCACCTCGATGTGGAAAGCCTGGCACCCGGCTGGCCCCACCGACCTCAGCCTGACTATTTTGACGGTGCGCCTGAGACACGCCGAATACTGGGAAACGGACCAGGGCAAGATGGTCCAACTGCTCAAGATTGCCAAGGCGGCCATCACCGGTGACACGCCACCCGACTTGGGCGTTCACAAAGAAGTGTGCCGTTAGCAGGGGCGGGGCGGTCGGCGACTTTCAGCGAAGCCACATAAGCCGCCGCCAGCGCCACCACGGGCAGCAGTACGCTGGAGGTCATCACCCGGCGCGCGTTGGGCGCGTTGGGCGCGTTGGGCGCGTTGGGGTCGGTCATCTTGAACCGCACCGAGTTTCGAGGATGCCTGTTGGCTTGAGTCAGACCTGGTTGGTCTGATGGTCAAGTTGGCTGCTTGGGAGTTTGGATTCCCTCTCTTCGAGCCCCCCGCAAGGGCCGCCGGTTGGGCCGCGTACCCATGGTTCAACCCTTCTGCTGCTCTGCCACTCGGGCAGCCTTGGTTGTGGATGTGGCCGGCGTGTCTTGCCTCCAGTCGTTGGCTTCGGCGTCTGCAGGCGGGATGTAGCCGATGGTCTCCAGCAGGCTTTTATGGTTGAACCACGAGACCCACTCCAGCGTGGCCAGTTCGACCGCCTCGCGGGTCTTGCAGGGCCCGCGCCAGTGGATGATTTCGGCCTTGTTGCTCAAGAACAAACGCTGGTGTCGACTCAAGCGGCCGGAGAATTGGACGGACAAGCGGCGCCTGAGTCTGCGCGGGCTGCTGGCATACAACTTGAAGAGCGTACGGGCCTGCTTGCTCAAGGAAGAGTTCCGGATGTTCTGGAAGTACAACTCACCGGCTGCTGGGGGCCAAACACCTCGATGCATGGTGCGGAGAAGCAAAGGGCAAACGGGCGATGCGTTCGCGCATCGATCCGGTCAAGAAGTTCGTCCGCACCGTGCGCGCGCACTTGGAGCTGCTGCTCAACTACTCCAGGGCCAAGAAGCAGTTCTCCAGTGGCGTTATCGAGGGTCCGAGCTCTCCCTGCATCACATGCTCGGCAGCCTTCCAGAGCCAGAAATCGCCAAAAACTTCTTCTGACGAACCGGAAATTCGAACGCACTTTTTCTCTCCCAAAGGCCTCCCGGCGATGCTCTTGAACACCCACTGATGCGGTCCTTGGGTTCGGCAGCGGCCTGTTGAGGGTCGACCACAGCGTCTGCGGTGTCCGCCGCCGGGTGTTTTCTGTCAGCCTCGGCGGCTTCGACATGCACGACTTTCAAAACCGCAACCAGGGCGACCTGCTGGCCCGCGTAGCCCACGCCATGCGTTACCGCGATACCGCGCTGGGCAGCATCAACCCGCGCAACGGCGTCACCACCTTCACCGCCAGCGACTTCGGCCGCACCTTCACCAGCAACGGCGATGGCACCAACCACGGCTGGGGCAGCCACCAGTTCGCGATGGGCGGTGCGGTGAAGGGTGGCGATCTGTTTGGCCGTTTCCCCACTCTGGTGGTGAAGGTCGCCAACAAAAACACCTTCGACGGCAGCGCCGATCAGTTGGGCAATGGGGCCTTGTTGCCAGGCACCTCGGTGGAGCAGCTCGGCGCCACGCTGGGCGCCTGGTTCGGCCTGGCGCCCACCCAGGTGGCCGAGATCTTCCCCAACCTCAACAACTTCAACGCCAGCAGCCGCAACCTGGGTTTCATGCTGGCTTGATGGGGTTGATGGTCGGCTCGGGCGCCTCCTTCTGCCGCCGGCGCTCACAGGCTCAGGCACCCCACAGCAACAGCAACAGGTACGCTGCGGTGCCGGTCGCCAAGCCCCATAGCGTGTGCCGCGTCAGCAAGATGACTGCCGCCAGCAGCAGCGCCGACAGCATCCGCGGGTCGGTGGCGAGCGCCCAGCCCGGCGCCGGGCGGTGCCATTTCGCCGGCAACTGCTGCACGATCTCGGGCACGGTGATGGCCAGCAGCGCGGCCAGCGGCGCATAGCGCAAGGCCTGCTCGACCCGGCCGCGCGGCTGCCAGCGCCGCGGCAGCACGAGGAAAAAGCTGCGTGCCACCAGCGTCACCCAGGCCAGCAAGGCGATCAGGCTCCAGATTTCGAGTGGGCTGTATTGCATGGCCGCAGCTTGTTCAGGCCTTGCGCGGGCGGGGCGAGGCCAGCAGCGCCGCAGCCACGCCAGCCAGCACAGCGGCAAAGGTGCCCAGCCGGTGCGGCCAGTCCGCGCCCAGCAGCGTGACGGCGATGCTCGCCGCAGCTGCGGCCCAGGCCGGGCGGCCGACCAGCATCGGCACGGTGATCGCGAACAACGCCAGCACGCCGACGTAGGCCAGCTCGCCGCCCATCGGCAGCACCGCCGCCAGCGCGATGCCCAGCACCGAGCTGCCGCACCAGGTCAACGCAATGAGGATGTTGGCGCCGTTGAGCAAGGCCACGCGCTGCACCAGTCGGCCTTCGCGCTGGCGTTGCGTGAGCAGCGCCACTGCGGGGTCGATGGTGATGAAGGCCGTGCCCAGGCGCAGCGGCAAAGCCAGGCGCGACAGGTGGCGAGACAGCACCGCGCTGTAGACGACGAAGCGCAGGCTGGCCAGCGCCGCCGCCAGCACCAGGCTCAGCACCGCGGTGGAGGCGGCCATCAGAGGCAGCACCGTCAGTTGCGCGGTGCCGGAATAGACGATGAAGGTCATGCCCAAGGCCGGGCCGAGCGCCAAGCCGAGTTTCATCATCGCCACGCCGGTGACCAGGCCCCAGGCGGCCATGGCCGGCAGGCTGGGCGACACGCCACGCGCTCCGGCGATGAAGGCCGCGCGCCGCGCCGGATGCCGATTCAGATTGAGCCACATGGACGGCGGATACGGATCGTGGCGGCGTGCATCGGCGGCATTATGGGATCGAGCGCGGGCCGGGCCAACCGTAGCGCACCCGCCCTGTGCCTGGCAGTTGAGCGCTGGCGTTCGCTGTTGAGTCCGGGTGGGCGTTAATGAAACTTGCCACGACTGGCGCCCCCCGGCTCGGGCCCGTCCAACTGCGGTTTCCAGGGTTCCATGGCCTGTGGTCGTGTCGCACATGATGAGAGCTGGCGGCCGATGGCCTGCGCGGTGACAGCACGGTGAACAGCGACTGAGCTGTGCGACGACTCGGCCTTTCAATTAGTCACGGCCGTACCGAAAATGCGCCGAACCCCAGGTGTGCACTGGTGCCGCAGTTTCGCCCTGGCGTGGGATTGACCCCCCTCTTGTTTCTTGAAGAGGAGATCCATGAAAATCACGATCAAGACTCGCCTTTACTGGCCTTCGGGCTGATCGGCGCGTTCCTGGCCGCCTGCGCCGGCCTGGTGTTCTGGCAAGGCCAGTAGGCGAAATCCCAAATGCGCTCGGACCAGGCCAATCTGTCTGGAGCCGCTGGCCTGGCCGACGCCCGAAGTGCGCTG
>Ga0136636_10001464_pt1 | contig 13793 bp, 13 predicted proteins | sample AntDrymUQ8522106_2_FD_104653 | JGI IMG/M metagenome (GOLD analysis project Ga0136636, IMG submission 104653) | Polar desert sand microbial communities from Dry Valleys, Antarctica - metaG UQ852 (21.06) | ecosystem: Environmental > Terrestrial > Soil > Desert | place: Antarctica: Dry Valley... | reverse complement strand
TAGCAATACCGCGTTTTACGAACTGAGCAATAACACCAAGCGGATAGTTTACCCAACTTTTGTCGAGCCGTGTGGTCAATTGATCTAAACCAAGCGTGATAATTTCGGGTTGGTTCAATGATTTGAAGTTCATCACTTTTTTGTCGTTTTTAGCCAACAACAAATACGTACCGAAACTCAAAGCACATGGAAATACCGAACCACCATTGTAGTCGGTATGCTCACCAATCAGGTTTACACGACCAGGAGAGAAATACACTGCCTCGGCTGCTGTGCCGTAAGCTGCTTCAAAAGCTGATTTTAATTCTAGAACTGTCATAATTGATTTATTTTAATTGTATTTTGAATGTTTATTTTTTCGGAACACAAAATAACTCAATTAGAAGCTATAAAAAACTAATTAATTTATGTTTTATAACATGATTTTGGTTTATTACATCTTGAAAACAAGCCATAACAGATGCCCATTCGGACTTAGTGCTGATGATGTGTATTTAATATGATGATAATTCAACTTTACCAAAATAGAAAATCTTATGACAGGAGGCATTTTATGTTTATAGAATTCAGAGGGTTTTATTGTTGTTGGACCTTTTTTTGGGTTGAATGTTCGTTCATATTTCCATTTCCTATAAATAGATGACACTTATGGGTTTAAGATCATATGATTATATTTTATATAGGGTGAGTAAAATTAACTCAAATTTCGCTATACTAATTCACACACATAAAAATAATTATTATATTTGCATCTCTATTGGTTACAACAGCTGTTTCAATGGAAATACTATTCATTAAAAATAATACCAAGACACGAAGGTATTTCATGTTTATTATACCAAGGCCGTTTACTTGAAGAATGTCTGCATAAATGTCAACTTGTGGATGGGAATTTTCAAATATGCAGTACGGAATGATGTTGAAACTGCAATATACAAAGAAACAAATTAAAAATAGACGAAGCTAGTTATTTACCCGCAACCTACTATAAAACACGATCGCCGATATGAAATTTATACAGGATAAAAAAATTAGATTTGAGTACCAAATAACAATCATCTATTTGATTATTGGTATTTTATGGATTGTTTTCTCCGATATGGTTCTTGAGTCTGTATTATATCCGAAAAATATAAGCCTATTGACCTCAGCCCAGAGCTATAAAGGTATATTTTATATTTTTATAACGTCGCTTCTCTTGTTTGTTTTAGTAAAAGGCCATTTGAAAAAACTGAAAAAATCAGAAACAAAATTACAAGAACAAATCAAAAAGTTTGAATTATTAAACCAAGAATATAAAAGTCTAAATCAAGAACTTGAGCAACGTGTATTAGACCGTACCTCACAATTGGAAGCATCAAATAAAGAATTAGAAGCTTTTAGTTATTCTGTTTCACACGATTTGCGTGCTCCATTACGCCATATCAACGGATATATTGATTTGCTAAAAAGACGATTTCCCGACTCTTTACCCGAAAAAGGACAACAGTACCTCGATAATATCTCAGAATCTGCTATCCAAATGGGTCAGTTGATTGATGAACTACTGCAATTTTCCAGAACCAGCAGACAAGAACTAAAATACTTCAAATTAAACATGAATGCTTTGACAGAAGAAGCCATTAAGATGATTCAATATGACAATGTAGGTCGTAAAATCGATTGGCTATTAAAACCTTTGCCTGAGGTTTGGGGTGATAGTGGTTTGCTCAAAATGGTTTGGATTAATTTACTAAGCAATGCGGCTAAATTTACAAGAAAGAAAGAAAAAGCCCTCATCGAAATTGAATGTAATGACAGTGCAAATGAATTCATTTTTTCAGTCCGCGATAATGGAGCTGGATTTGACATGAAGTATGCACAAAAATTATTTGGAGTGTTTCAGCGTTTACATTCAGTGGCCGAATACGAAGGTACCGGAATAGGATTAGCCAACGTTCAACGAATTATAAGTCGGCATGGTGGTCGTATCTGGGCAGAGGCACAAGTAGATAAAGGAGCTATATTTTATTTCACATTACCTAAAAATAAAAAACAGTCATGATCAATTTAAAAACTATTTTATTGGTAGAAGACAATCCAATGGATGTGGAATTAACTCTGGAAGCATTGGAAGAGAATCGTTTGGCAAACCGCGTAGTTGTGGCAAATGATGGTGTAGAAGCACTGGAGTATTTACGTTGTGAAGGTAAGTACGCCCATCGTAATCCCGAAAATCCTGCTGTGGTATTGTTGGATATTAAAATGCCACGCATGGATGGAAAAGAATTGCTGAGAATCATTAGAAGTGACGTAAATTTAAACACACTTCCAGTAGTTATGCTTACATCTTCGCGTGAGGAGCCTGATCTGATATGTTGTTATGAAATGGGTGTTAACGCTTATGTTGTGAAACCTGTAAATTTTAACGATTTTATGAATGCAGTTAAACAATTAGGCATATTTTGGGGTTTAATTAATGAAATTCCCGTCAATAAATAATGTATGAAACAGCAACCGTTGAAAATATTATCATTAGAAGATTCTATAAGTGATTATGAATTTATATGTGAATTATTGAATGCCGAAGAATTCGATTTTACGATACAACGTGCAGAGAAACAGCAAGAGTTCATTCATGCATTGCAAAATGATACTTACGATGTGATTTTATCTGATTTTTCATTGCCCGATTTTAATGCTTTCGGAGCTTTAGAATCTGTATTAGAAATTTGCCCAAAAACACCATTTATCGTTGTTTCAGGCTCCATTGGCGAGGAAACTGCCATTGAACTGATAAAAAAAGGAGCTGTGGATTATGTGCTCAAGGATAGAATAGAACGACTTGTTTATTCTGTAAAACGTGCGCTTGAACAAGCAAAAGAAATTGAATTCAGAAAAAATGCAGAGAGTAAATTAGTCTATGAACAATACTTAATGCAAGTGTTGATGGATAATATTCCATATCATATTTACTTTAAAGATGTGGAAGGTAGATTTATCAAAATTAATAATTCTTTTGCAAAAAGTATAGGGTTGAATGATGCTAATGAAGCAATTGGTAAATCGGAGACTGTTTTTTTTGATAAAGAGCATGCCCTCATATCGACTGAAGAAGAGCAGCAAATCATGAAAACCAAGGTTCCTGTGATAGACAAAGAAGAGAAAGTTTTAATACTCGATAAAATAGAAACCTGGTATTTAGCATCGAGAATGCCACTACAAGACTTGGACGGTTCAATTATTGGAACTTTCGGAATATCGAAAGATATTACTGCGAGAAAAAAAATGCAATTTGAACTTCAAAAAAGGAATAATGACTTGGAGTATTTTCATAAGTTTACAGTAAACAGAGAAATCAAAATGGTAGAACTCAAAAAAGAATTAAATTTACTATTGAAAGAAGCGGGCAAAGACCAGAAATATCTCCTTACCGATGAATGATAGAGTTGGAATTGCTGCACTATTTATGGGTTAGCTGTCAACAAAAACGGTTGATATATGTTAAAGTAAAAATAAATAATGATGAGTTGTATTATTAAAATTCAAGAACCATGAAAAGCAAAATTCTATTCGGAGTAAGCCTCCTCTTTGGGCTAATGTTTATTAATGCAGGGCTAAACAAGTTTTTTAATTACATGCCAATGCCCGCAGATATGCCTGAAAGCATGACAAAGTTAATGACAGCCTTCATGCAAGTAAGTTGGCTAATGCCATTGGTTGCTGTAGCGGAAATCACGGGTGGATTACTTTTTATAATCACTAAATACAGGGCATTAGGTGCTATCATTATTTTTCCTATGTTGATAGGCATACTCTTAACTAATATTTTCAACGCACCTTCGGGATTGCCCATTGCACTAGTTTTATTTATCATTAATGTTTGGGTAATTATCGAAAACCGTGATAAATATCTCCCAATGATAAAATAAGTTTGTTTCTAACCGACATCTGAAGTTGAGAACTTATTGGCACCCTATTTTGAATTGCCGCCCCATTTATGGGGCGGTTATAATTTCCTGCTCATCCACTGGGTCATTGTCACCAAGGCTGTAGTAATTGTTTTCTTCGTCTTCACTTCCTATGTCTTCCTGTCTATCGTCCAGCTCAGATCCCGGAATGTCCAAATCATCACCTATTTTAGCTTCACTAGAGTCTTCGATGTTTCGTATTACTCCATTCTCGTCATAAACATTGTCTTCAGTAATTTCCTCTGGGTTGATATCAACTTCTTTGCTTTGGTTGTAAATGTCTTCGTCAGGATTGTAAATCGGATAAGCCGGAAAAGCGGCTTGTGCATCCCTATCGGCTGCCAGTTCATTAAGTGTGAAAATAGGTAGCTTATTTTTTGTCTCGTTCTTCATTTTTCAGTTCAAATTTAGTAATGAATTATTGTTTGGTAAAGTTGGGATGAAAGTTCAATGAAGTTATTACACAATTTTATCTTTAAGTTGTATTATTCACTCATTTACAGGGTGAAGATGTGAGAATAATGTAAGTTTTTTCAGATATTGTGTAACATTTTAGGTCTTTAAAAGTCTCACCTTTGTGAAGCAAATAGAATTAAAACCTCCATTTTCATGACTTTATAACTTAAACGCAAAAGAACAGATAACCCTCCATATCAAATCATAACAGTATGACATATTTAAAAGGAAAAAGAGCAGCTATTCTGGCTACTGACGGTTTTGAACAATCGGAATTTAAGAAACCAATGAAAGCTCTAAAGAAAGCCAGAGTTTCAGTGGATGTGGTTTCGCTAAAAAGTGGAAAGATAAAAGGCTGGAAGAAAACAAAATGGGGAGATAAATTCAAAGTTGATGTGATTATTGACGAAGCTTCGGCTGCCAACTATGATTTATTGGTATTGCCTGGTGGTGTTCTAAATTCTGATGCACTTAGAACGAATGAATCGGCTATAAAATTTGTAAGCGATTTCTTTGATTTGGGTAAACCAATTGCTGCCATTTGTCATGCTCCCTGGATATTGATAGAGACTGGCAAAATTAAGAAGAAACGATTAACGTCATATCATACCTTGAAAACTGACCTCTTGAATGCAGGTGCTCATTGGGTAGATGAAGAAGTGGTGGCGGATAATAAACTCATTACGAGCAGGTGTCCGAAAGACCTTCCTGCCTTTTGTAATAAAATGATAGAGGAACTTTTTCAAGAGCTTCCTATAATTGTAATTGAAGGTAAATAGAATGTGCACGTAGTTACAAGCATTTGGTTACGAGGTACAAGTCTTATTATCTGAAATTTATTCCAAAATAACATATCGATAATTGTTTTTAATCCCTGAATATCATTACCCAGAATGTGATAATTTACACAAAACTAAATCAAAAAGAAAATGACAACAACAAAAATTAAAAAGGTATTGATTGCGATGGATTATGATGAAACATCGCAAAAGGTTGCTGAGTGTGGTTTTGCATTGGCTAAGGCAATGAATGCTGAAACCATATTGTTACATGTAATATCTGAGCGTCCGGTTTATTATTCGGCTTATAACTACATGCGCGAATTACAGGTTGATATAATTGGCGATTTAAAAATATCGACTCAGGCTTTTCTGGATAAATCAAAAAAACACCTTGGCGATGAGTCAATTAAAACCGTATTAAAGGAAGGTGAAATTTCCCCATCCATCTTAAGCACAGCAAAAGAATTGCATGCTGATATTATTGTTATGGGATCGCATAGCCGTCAATGGTTGGAAAATATCCTGTTGGGTAGCGAAGCCAAAGAGGTACTAAACAAAACGACTATACCGCTTTACATTGTGCCAACAAAAAAACAAAACGAATAGTAAACTTAGATTAACGCCGTTTTGATAAAGAATTAGCACACAGAACACACAGAATATCACTATTCTTAAACAATTGTGTGAATGAAATCTTTTAATCAATACACAGTGATTATCAGTACACTTCGTTTATTATGTGTGCTAACTAAACAATATTGAAACTTAAATAGAAAATATTATGGACGGATTTGGAATGAATAGTTTTGGAATGGGTGGTGGATTGATACTGGGCATCGCCATTCTTGTTGTTCTCGTTGGCCTTTATGCCATTTTCAGAAAGAAAAGAGTCAAATAATTGAACAGGGTGAGTGTCTAAGTTATTGGAAATTATGATTGATAGGTTATTTTGGAATAACTTTCAGATAATTGTAACTCGTTACCAAATGCTTGTAACTTCTTACTTGCTTTCATCTCAATTAAAAAAACACAATAAAATATGAAAACACTAGAACTTATCAGAACAGCGAAGGCATTGGTTGCCAATCATAAAGGCATTTTGGCAATGGATGAAAGTAGTCCGACCATTACAAAGCGCTTTGCAGAGTATGGAATACCTCAAATTGAAGAGAACCGACGTGCTTATAGGGAATTGATTATCACCACTCCGGGTTTGGGTGAGTTTATTAGTGGGTTCATCCTTTTTGACGAAACCATCCGCCAAAAAAAGAAAGATGGCGCAGCTTTTATAAAAGTGATTACTGATGCCGGAATTATTCCGGGTATTAAAGTAGATCTTGGAGCTAAAGATATGGCTGGTCATCCTGGTGAAAAGTTGACCCAAGGCTTGGATGGATTGCGTGATCGATTGACCGAATATGCCAGTATGGGTGCTCGCTTTGCTAAGTGGCGTGCTGTAATTACAATTGGTACAGGAATTCCTAGCAAGGGGTGCATCGAAGCAAATGCTATGGCACTGGCCTGTTATGCAACGTTATGCCAAGAAGTAGGTCTGGTTCCGATTGTGGAGCCGGAAATACTAATGGATGGCGGACATACAATTGAACAATGCTTTGATGTGACGGAAGATGTTTTACGAACGGTTTTCCAACATTTGTTTACTCAGAAGGTAATGCTTGAAGGCATGCTTCTGAAACCCAATATGATTGTTCCCGGATTGACCTGCCCCAACCAAAAGTCTGAGGATGAAGTTGCCGATGCCACTGTGATGTGTCTTATGCGCGCCGTTCCGGTTGCTGTTCCAGGCATTATGTTTTTGTCAGGAGGACAGTCGAACGAATTAGCTTCTGCCCGCCTAAATGCCATGAATGCCCGATTCAAGGATCAATTGCCTTGGGATTTGTCGTTTTCCTACGGACGAGCTATTCAACAACCGGCATTAGAAATATGGAAAGGTAAGGAATCAAATGTCTTAGCTGCACAAAAAGCGTTGCTTCATAGGTCTGAGTGTAACTTGGCTGCTCGTTTTGGCGAATATAATGCCGGAATGGAAAAGAAATAAGCATTTTATCCCGTATCGAGTAGCGTTTAAAACCTTTTGAATAGGAAATGGTTTTATATATAATTAATTCATAAAAATGGAAGTAGTTGGAAATTAGTATTGATAGATTATTTTGAAATGATTTTCAAATAATATGAGTTGTAACTACTCATGTTCGAATTTTAATATAAAAATATAAAGCCAATGAATTACAGTAAAAAATTTAAGGTAGCACAGGGAAGTAACATTAAGCTCAGCGAAATTGATACTGAATTTACCGGAGACCATGATAACAAAAAATCGGCTCTTGCTGAGATGGGAAAGTTGCAACAAAAGATGGATGAGTTGCAGTATAAACTTTATGCCGAACACAAACAATCGCTATTGATAGTACTTCAGGCACTTGATGCCGGCGGCAAAGATGGAGTTGTACGGCATGTTATAGGATCAATGAACCCGCAAGGATGCCGTATTGCTAGCTTTAAGCAACCAACGGAAGAAGACCTTTCGCATGATTTTTTATGGAGAATTGAAAGTCAAACCCCAAAGATTGGTGAAGTAGTGACATTTAATCGCTCCCAATACGAGGATGTGCTTATCGCCCGGGTTCATAACCTTGTTCCACCGGAAGTATGGTCAACCCGTTATGATATCATCAATGAATTTGAGCAGAAACTTGTTGCTAACGGTACACATGTTCTCAAATTCTTCCTGCATATCAGTAAAGGTGAACAACTGAAACGTTTTAAAGATCGCTTAGATGATCCTGCACGGAATTGGAAAATAAGCGAATCGGATTATTCTGAAAGAGAATATTGGGATGATTACAAAGCGGCGTATGAGGATGTCTTCAACAAATGCAGCACTGATGACGCTCCATGGTTCGTAATCCCTTCTGATCATAAATGGTTTCGTGACCTCGCTATTTCACAGATTATTGCGGATACATTAGAAAAAATGAACATCCAAATGCCTTTGCCTACTGTTGATATTGCCGATATTCGCGAAAAATATCACAAGGCGGTTGAAGAAAAGAAAATGGATAGAAGTAAAAAGAAATAAAAAAGACATGGAAGTAGTTACAAGTATTTAGTTACGAGCAGCCCCCAAAAGTCTCCGCAAGCTGGCGGAGACCTTGAGACCAAGTTTGTATATTTAGAGAAAATAAAATCTAACTATTAAAGTAATCGAAGATTTCTGATTTGCGTTTTTTGCGTTCAAAAATCTTCGTTCAAAAAGGTTGTTAGTTAGGAATTGCAAGTTTTATTCTCTGAAAGTTATTTCAAAATAACCTATCAATACTAATTTACCATTACTTCTACTTTACCAAAATATAAATTGAGCCACAAAACTTTCCGTCAACTGACATAAGGAACAAAAGACTCACAAAAGAAGAAAAAAAATAGTGCACAAAAGCAATTTATTTTTAAAAGAACATCAATTTGTCATTTTTGTGAGCTTGATTTTAAAACAAAGATTTTTGTATATAACTTTTGTGAACCCTTTGGTGGTTAGAATCTCTTTAATATTTGAATTTAGTAAAGTAGAATTACTTATCTCAAATAAAACTGTTCGAAGAAAATATTGACTTTTATAACCACATAACATTTTGACTCATGGGAGAATATAGATTATTTAGCGCAACTCAATTAGGAGATATCGAATTGCAAAATCGAATTGTAATGGCACCGATGACACGTAGTCGTGCTATTGGAAATGTGCCCAATGAATTAATGGCCATGTATTACAGTCAGCGTGCTAGTGCCGGACTGATTATCACCGAAGGTACAGCTCCTTCGCCCAATGGTTTGGGTTATGCGCGCATACCGGGTTGTTTTAGTAAGGATCAGGTTGAAGGCTGGAAAAAAGTAACTTCAGCAGTTCACAAAAAAGGAGGAAAGATATTTATTCAATTAATGCATAGCGGACGAATCAGCCATTCGCTCAATTTACCTGAAGGTGCACAAATAATTGCTCCATCAGCCGTCGGAGCCAGTGGACAAATGTGGACTGATTCGATGCAATTGCAGGATTTTCCAATCCCAAAAGCAATGGATGATGATGATTTGTTGCTTACCTTAACTGAGTATATTGCTGCGGCTAATCATGCAATCGAGGCAGGTTTCGACGGTGTTGAGCTACACGGTGCCAATGGTTATTGTTAGAACAATTTCTTTCTCCAATAAGCAATATACGAACTGATAAATACGGAGGAAGCATTGAAAACCGTTGTAGATTTGTGTTGGAAGTGGTTGATGCTGTAGCAAAATCCGTTGGAAACGAAAAAACCGGTATCCGATTATCACCTTATGGAGTTGCCAGTGATATGCCGAATTATCCCGAAATTGATGAAACGTATATTTATCTGGCCGAAGAATTAAATAAAATAGGATTAGCTTATTTGCATTTGGTCGATCATTCGGCTATGGGAGCTCCCGAAGTACCACAAGAGATTAAAATGAAAATACGGACACGTTTTAAAAATTCAATCATTCTATCGGGCGGGTATGACAAGGAAAGAGCCGAAGCGGATCTTGATACCGGACAGGCTGATTTGATTGCTTTCGGACGACCATTTATCAACAACCCTGATTTGGTGGAACGGTTGGAAAACGATTGGCCTTTATCTCAGGATCTGAAAATGGATTTATTTTATACCCCCGATGAGAAAGGGTATGCAGATTATCCGGTTTATAAAATATAGGCAGCTAAGAACAAAAAGTTGGAGTCCTGCAACAAGCATGTTGCAGGACTTTTTCTTTGATATTCTGTACCCTTTAGTAAAGAAGCTTGAGTCCGGGGTTTAAAAAAAACATCTTCCTTTTTTGCCCTTTGCTGCCATGTTGAAAGGTGTTAATGAGGAATTTGTTGAACTGAAGCCAATTGCCTTATTAATTGGTAGCCAAAATGAAACCGGGGAAAATGGCGACGATAAAACATTCGGTAGATGGATTCAAAAAAATAAAAGGTTGGTTTGCTAAACGTCACAAGTCTTCAAAAAGTAATAAATGAATAAACATCATCATGGGGAAAATATTTAAGACTGAGAAATATACCGGTTTGTCCGAAGATCAAGTCAAACATAAACTCGAAAAGGAAGGTTTTAACGAACTTCCCTCTTCAAAACCAAAGGGTGTAGGACACATCATGCTTAGCGTGGTAAAAGAACCCATGTTCATATTATTGGTTGCTTGTGCCTCTCTCTATCTTGTGCTTGGCAATGTGCGCGAGGGTTTAATGCTTTTGGGGGCTGTTTTTGTCATCATGGGTATCGAATTTTACCAGGAGAAAAAAACAGAAAAAGCTCTGGATGCATTGAAAGACCTTGCTAGTCCAAGAGTATTGGTTATCAGAGACGGAATTGAAAAAAAGATACCCGGCAGAGAAGTAGTAACCGGCGATATTGTTATATTACAAGAGGGCGACAGAGTTCCGGCCGATGCACTTGTTTTATCGTGTATTAACCTTATGACCGACGAATCGTTGCTTACAGGAGAATCTGTTCCGGTGAGGAAACGGGAAGGAATGGACGGCGATATGAATACAAGCCCTGGTGGCGATGATATGCCTTTTGTTTATTCAGGTTCAATGATTGTTCAGGGGAATGGTGTTGTAAAAATTTTGGCAACGGGCATGAACACCGAAATTGGAAAGATAGGAAAAGCTTTGGAATCGGTAAAAGAAGAGCCCACTAAATTAAAAAAAGAGATGGGCATTCTGGTAAGGCGTTTAGCAATTATTGGAATTTTACTTTGTGTAGTGGTGGTGGTTGTTTATACCCTGACAAGAGGCGATTTGCTAAACGGATTTTTAGCCGGAATTACATTGGCAATGGCGATGCTTCCAGAAGAATTTCCGGTAGTTCTGACAGTATTTCTTGCACTTGGAGCATGGCGTATGTCTAAAAATAAGGTATTAACCCGTAAACCAGCTGCCATTGAAACACTTGGCTCCGCAACGGTACTGTGTACGGATAAAACTGGTACGCTGACACAAAATAAAATGACAGTTTCCCAATTATATAATGGGACTGATTTTTATACTGTTGCTGCTAAATCAGAATTTCCTGAGTCGTTTCATGAAATTATAGAGTACGGAATTTTATCGAGTCAGGTGAATCCTTACGATCCGATGGAAAAAGCTATTGTCAATATGGGTGAAAAGTTTGTTCAGGATTCTGAGCATATTCATGCCGATTGGTCCATGGAAAAAGAATACCCGCTGACAAAGGAAATGTTGGCCATGTCCAGAGTGTATAATAGTGCTGGAACAAAAGGCAAAGTAATTGCAGCCAAGGGAGCACCAGAAGCTATATTTGACCTTTGCCATTTGGATAGTAAATTGAAAAGTAACTATGAAAAAGCCGTTACCGAAATGGCTTCGGCCGGATTAAGAGTGCTGGGTGTTACTAAAGCAACAATAAAAACTGGAAGTCTGCCAAAAACACAACATGATTTCAATTTTGAGTTTATAGGATTAATCGGACTGGCAGATCCGATTAGGGAGAACATACCTGCCGCAGTTGTAGAATGTTACAAAGCTGGTATCCGAGTTATCATGATTACAGGTGATTATTCAGTGACAGCCATGAGCATAGCCAAAGAGATAGGCTTGAAAAATCCCGAATTATGTATTGAAGGTGATGAATTGAAGAAAATGACTGAAGTGGAACTTTGCAAGAGGATAAAAGAGGTGAATGTTTTTGCCCGAGTCATTCCAGAGGAGAAACTAAAAATTGTTAATGCATTAAAGAAAAACAATGAAATTGTAGCCATGACTGGCGATGGAGTTAATGATGCTCCGGCACTGAAAACGGCTAACATCGGAATAGCTATGGGAGAAAAAGGAACTGATGTGGCCAGGGAGGCTTCCTCGTTGGTACTGATGGATGATAATTTTGCTTCTTTTGTTGGAGCAGTAAAAATGGGTCGTAAAATTTTTGATAATCTACAAAAAGCCTTAGGATACATCTTTGCTATTCACGTTCCCATTGCGGGATTATCGTTGATTCCGGTTTTATTCGCCGATATGCCCTTAATTCTGTGGCCTGTGCATATTGTATTTCTCGAACTGATTATCGATCCGGCCTGTTCCATCATTTTTGAAGCTGAAAAGGAAGAAATGAATGTCATGTCGCGACCACCAAGAAAAATGGACGAGCCCTTTTTTGGAGCAAAAAAAATAGTAGTAAGTTGTGTACAAGGTCTGGGGATATTACTTATTTGTTTACTCGTGTATTTTATAAGTCATAAAATGGGGTACACCGAAAAGGCTGTTAGGACATTTACCTTTATTACTCTTATCGTATCCAACCTCGCAGTAATCTTTTCAAATCGTTCATGGACGGCTAATATCTTCAAAATTCTATTTACTCCTAATAAAGCGGTTCTGTGGATTGTTGGTGGAGCCATTCTTTTTCTGACTCTCATCCTCAATATCCCTTTCTTAATTGACCTATTCCAGTTTGAGAAAATCGGTATGATTGAAACAATAATTTGTGTAGTAGCAGGTCTTTTTAGTGTTATCGGATTTGAATTATATAAATATTTCAAGCTGAATAAAAACCCACTTTTATAAACTCACTGTTTTTTTAACTAATATGAAATCCTCCCTATTTGCTCTAGTTTGTTGAATCAAGGGCTTTTTTCACTTGGTTCAACAAATGATGAAGCTAGGTCTTGACCAAAGATTCATTGGTGTAAATTTTAGGTTTTGGGGAATCAGATTTATGTTTTTGTGTTGGAACGTCAAAAAGTCTTCTGTTTAATTTCTTCCCATAATAATTTATAAGCCGTTGCAGCTTTAGAATTCGGCTTAAACTCCATTAGCGGTTTTTGGAATACACCCATTTTCTCTATATCCGAAAGAAACGGGACAAAAGAAGTACAAATGTTAGGAAGTTTTCTCGTCATTTCGTTTACTGTTTCCCTATGAATCGATTTCTTCATTTCAACCATGGAGAAAAAAGGGATCAGCATCGATTTATCTAATTCGTCATCTTCAAAGAATGTTGTGATTTGCTCAAAAGCTCTTATCGAAAGCGTTGTAGGAACTGTGGGTACAAGTATAAAGTCGCAAGCATAAAAGATGTTTTCAGCCAGAAACGAAATGGCAGGCGGACAGTCGATAAAGACCACATCGTAATTCTTTTTTATATCTTTCAGAACCTCTTTTATTCTTTTCTTTGACTTTTTTACCTGGTCTAACACAGCATCAATGTGACGATAAGAGAAATCAGCCGGAATAATATCCAGATTCGGATATTCAGTCTTGCAAATAATATTGCTCAAATCAACCTTACCAGAGATTATTTTTTTTAAGCTTGTATCAGTTCCAAAAACTTCATCATAATAAAATGAAGCTGAACCCTGAGGATCTAAATCCCACAACAATGTCCTATATTGTTCAATCCCCGATAAATATGCAAGGTTAACTGAAGTGGCCGTTTTTCCGACTCCTCCTTTGATATTGTAAACTCCATAAACAATCATTTGGGTTTATCCTCCTTTGCTTCTTTATTCTTTTTTTCAACTTTGGATTTACTGTTGTCTTTGCCCTTAAGTA
>Ga0136636_10001463_pt1 | contig 13796 bp, 10 predicted proteins | sample AntDrymUQ8522106_2_FD_104653 | JGI IMG/M metagenome (GOLD analysis project Ga0136636, IMG submission 104653) | Polar desert sand microbial communities from Dry Valleys, Antarctica - metaG UQ852 (21.06) | ecosystem: Environmental > Terrestrial > Soil > Desert | place: Antarctica: Dry Valley... | reverse complement strand
TTCGAGGCCGAGGTGTATGTGTTGTCGAAGGAAGAGGGCGGGCGTCACACGCCGTTCTTCAAGGGTTACCGGCCGCAGTTTTATTTCCGCACCACCGACGTGACCGGCGCCTGCGAGTTGCCGGAAGGCATCGAGATGGTGATGCCCGGTGACAACACCAAGATGGAAGTGACGCTGATTGCGCCGATCGCGATGGACGAAGGTCTGCGCTTTGCGATCCGCGAAGGTGGCCGCACCGTCGGCGCTGGCGTCGTCGCCAAGATCATTCTGTAAGGTAACGAAAGCCGATTGGCGGTTCGAGTGGCGGACTGCCGGTGCAAGTGCAAGTCTTCAAGGTGCCAGTCGTACGCCAGTAGCTCAATTGGCAGAGCAGCGGTCTCCAAAACCGCAGGTTGGGGGTTCGAGTCCCTCCTGGCGTGCCAACCAACCGGCGCCGGGCCGGGCTCGATCCGCGGCCGCTAAACATCGAGGTGCGTCAAGTTTTATGACCAGTAACGAACGTCTTTACGGCTCAACGCCGGCCGATATCGCCAAGCTCGCGCTCGCCGTGGCTCTGGTGCTCGGGTCGATCGCCGCCTTCTACATGCTGCCGCAGATCTCGTGGGCGGTGCGCACGGTCGCGGTGATTGCGGCCTTGGGCGCGGCGCTGTTCATCACCGCCTTTACTGGCCTCGGCATGCGTGCGCGCGGCTTCATCGCCGAGTCGCAGTTCGAGCTGCGCAAGATCGTCTGGCCGACGCGCCAAGAGACCCTGCAAACGACGCTGGTAATTCTGGTCGTGGTGATCATCGCCGCGATCCTGCTCTGGCTGGTCGATATGTTTTTCGGCTGGGCAATCCTGCAAAACCTGCTCAAGCCGGGTTCCTGATATGACATCGGTCGAAAAGCGCTGGTACGTCGTGCACGCCTACTCCGGCTTCGAGCATCAGGTTCTGCGCTCGCTCAAAGAACGGATCGCGCGGGCGGAAATGGAAGACCGCTTCGGTGAGGTGCTGGTGCCGACCGAAGAGGTGATCGAGATTCGCGGCGGCCAGAAGCGGCGCAGCGAGCGAAAGTTCTTTCCCGGCTACGTGCTGGTGCAGATCGTCACCCACAGCGACGGCAAGGCGCTGCGGATCGACGATGAGTCCTGGCATCTGGTCAAAGAAACACCGAAGGTGCTGGGCTTTATCGGCGGCACCGCCGATCGACCGCTACCAATCCGTGACAGTGAAGCTGACACTATCTTGCGTCGAGTTCAGGACGGCGTTGAAAAGCCGCGGCCAAAGGTGCTGTTCGAGCCGGGCGAGACGGTGCGGGTGGTCGAGGGGCCATTCAACGACTTCAACGGCGTGGTCGAGGAAGTCAACTACGACAAGAGCCGGTTGCGCGTGGCGGTGATGATTTTTGGCCGATCGACCCCGGTCGAGTTGGAGTTTTCCCAAGTTCAGAAGGCTTAAAAGATGCTTGCCGACAGATGCCGCGGTTTCCCCGCAGCGCTGTGAGGTAATCGGTCAAATCTGCAGGCGAATCGTTCGCCTGCAACAACACGGGGAGGCCCGCAGCCGCAAGGTGTGCCGCCGCTGGAACCCGAGGAGAGTAAGACGTGGCAAAGAAAGTTGTCGGTTACATCAAATTGCAGGTCAAAGCTGGTCAGGCGAATCCCTCGCCGCCGGTTGGTCCCGCGCTGGGTCAGCGCGGCCTCAATATCATGGAGTTCTGCAAAGCTTTCAACGCGGCGACGCAGAAGATGGAGCCCGGGATTCCGATTCCGGTCATTATCACGGCGTATTCAGATCGCACCTTCACCTTCATCACCAAGACGCCTCCGGCGACCATTTTGTTGAAGAAGGCGACCGGCGTTGCCTCCGGCAGCAAGCGTCCCAACACCGAAAAAGTCGGCAAGGTGACGCGCAAGCAGCTCGAAGAAATTGCCAAAGCCAAAGAGTCGGATCTCACCGCGGCCTCGCTCGATGCGGCCGTCCGTACAATCGCAGGCAGCGCCCGAAGCATGGGCCTGGTAGTGGAGGGTTAAGGCCATGGCAAAACAAGGCAAGCGTTACCGCAACATGGCCAGCGCGCTGACCGCTGACAAGTCCTATTCGATCGATGAGGCGCTCAAGTTCTTAAAAGATCACTCCAAGACCAAGTTCGTGGAGTCGGTCGACGTCGCGATTCGTTTGGGCATCGACGCCAAGAAATCCGACCAGGTGGTGCGCGGCTCCTCGCTGCTACCGGCCGGCACCGGCAAGACCGTGCGCGTGGCGGTGTTTTGTCCGGCGGGCGAAAAAGCCGAAGCCGCCAAGGCGGCAGGCGCTGACGCGGTTGGTATGGAGGACTTGGCGGAAAAGATGCAGGCCGGCGATCTGTCCTACGGTCGAATCATCGCCACCCCGGACGCGATGCGCGTGGTCGGCAAGCTTGGCCAGCTACTCGGCCCGCGCGGTTTGATGCCGAACCCGAAAGACGGTTCGGTGACGGCCGACGTGGTGACCGCGGTGAAGAACGCCAAAGCAGGCCAGGTGAAGTTTCGTAACGACAAGGGTGGCATCGTGCACGCGGCGATCGGCAAGGTCGATTTCGAGCCGGATGCGCTCAAACAAAACTTGAGCGCGCTGCTCAGTGACCTGATCAAGGCCAAGCCAGCGACCGCGAAGGGCCAGTATCTGCAGAAGATTTCACTCTCGACCACCATGGGTCTAGGCGTGATTATCGAGCAGGGCTCGCTCGGCATGGGCAAGCAAATTTAAGCGCTGAAAAAACCGCGCGCCGGCGACAGCGCCGGTGCGCATCGATTGAGGGCGTATCGAAGGGTCGTATTGCGATCCCGACGAGTCGCCGTCAAAGACCGCAGGCGGTCGCTACAAGCCAACGGGACGCGGGCACGGATGCGCGCAAGGCAATGGATTCGCAACCCCCGGCAAGTGGCGCCTTAATTCACCACTGGTGAACCTGCGCAGATGGTGAGCCCTTCCAGTCCTAGTGAGTGGAAACGGCGAACACCACCGCGAGCCTGATCGCGGCGGATGCCACACAGGATGTGGGGCGTTCGTTAACCCAACCAGCCGCGCGTCGCATGAAGCGACGCCGCGGAGTCAACGGGTGAACTTGCGAGTCGCAGCAACACGCGGTTCGACATTCGCCCCCAACGGAGAGACGCAATGGCACTCAATCTGAACCAGAAGAAAGAGGTCGTTGCAGAACTGGCGGACGTGGCCTCCAAGGCGCATTCCCTGGTCGCGTCCGAGTACGCGGGTTTGACCGTCAGCCAGCTGACGGACCTGCGGGTCAAGGCGCGGAAGTCCGGCGTGCATCTTCGCGTGGCGAAGAACACCTTGGTCTCCCGCGCGGTGTCGGGAACCGATTTCGAGTGCGTCAAAGACTCGCTGACCGGTCCGATGCTGTATGCCTTCTCGCAGGAAGACCCCGGTGCCGCAGGACGTTTGGTCAGGGATTTTGCCAAGACCAACGACAAGCTCAAGCCTCGCCTGGTGGCGATCGGCGGCAAGCAGTATCCGGGGACGCACGTCGACGTGCTCGCCTCGTTGCCGACCCGCGACCAAGCGCTTTCGATGCTCCTTCGCGTGATGAAAGCACCGATCGAGAAGTTCGTTCGCACATTGGCCGAGCCGGCTTCCATGGTCGCCCGCGCGGTTGCCGCCGTGCGTGACCAAAAGCAAGCCTCCTGAGCCCTCCAGTTCCGCTCGATCCACCCTCCACTCACTCGTAAACACTTGTAAAGGTAAATCAACATGGCCGTTTCCAAAGAAGACATCCTTGAGTCAATCGCCAAGATGACCCTCGTCGACATCACCGAACTGGTGAAGATGATGGAAGAAAAGTTTGGCGTCTCGGCAGCAGCTCCGGTGGCCGCAGCCGCCGCTGGCGGCGGTGGCGCAGCCGCCCCGGTGGTCGAAGAGAAGACCGAGTTCGCCGTGCATCTCAAGGCCATCGGCGAGAGGAAGGTCGAGGTCATCAAGGCGGTTCGCGCGATCACCGGTCTGGGCTTGAAAGAAGCCAAAGACCTGGTTGAAGGCGCACCGCAGGTGGTCAAAGAGCCGGTATCCAAGGATGAAGCAGCGAAGTTCACGAAAGAACTGGAAGCCGCGGGCGCGACCGTCGAGGTCAAGTAATTCCGCGGGTGCCGCAGGCAGTGCGCGGCGCGTCAACTGGATCTTCCACCGATCGCTTACGCGGTCGGTGGTCGATCCTTTTGGTGCTTTCGGTTGCCGCCAAGCAGAGCATTGATCGGCATCCCGGCGCGCTCGCCGCGTCCGGATTCCGATCGACGTTCACGTAATTGATCAGCCGCGACGGCCGGAAGCCGTCTCGACCGCAAGGTGAAACCAGCATGACGACCTACTCATTCACTGAGAAGAAGCGAATCCGCAAAGATTTCGGCAAGCGTCCGCCGGTACTCGAAGTGCCGAATCTGCTTGAAATCCAGACCGATTCCTACCGTGACTTTCTGCAGGCGGGCGCGGCTCCAGGCCAGCGCCAGATCGCCGGACTGCAAGCCTCGTTGACCTCGGTATTTCCGATCGTCAGCTACAACGGCTCGGCGGCGCTTGAGTTTGTGAACTATCGCTTGTGCGATCCGCCGTTCGATGAAAAAGAGTGTCGCCAGCGTGGGCTGAGCTACGGCACCCCGCTGCGCGCATTGGTGCGGCTGGTGATCTATGACCGCGAGACCAACAACAAGGCGATCAAGTACGTCAAAGAGCAGGAGGTCTACATGGGCGACCTTCCGCTGATGACCGAAACCGGCACTTTCATCATCAACGGCACCGAGCGCGTCATCGTCTCGCAGTTGCACCGCTCGCCCGGCGTGTTTTTTGATCACGACCGCGGCAAGACCCACAGTTCGGGCAAGTTGCTGTTCTCCGCGCGGGTGATTCCGTATCGCGGATCGTGGCTGGATTTTGAGTTCGATGCCAAGGACTGCCTGTACACCCGGATCGACCGTCGCCGCAAGTTGCCAGCGACGATCCTGCTGCGTGCGCTCGGCTTCAGCAATGAACGCATTCTCGAAACCTTCTTCGAGATCAACGAATTCAGCCTCGAAGGTGACAACAGCGCCGAGCTGAGCCTGATCCCGGAGCGGTTGCGCGGCGAGACCTTCAATTTCGATCTGACCGTCGGCAAGAACGTGATCGTCGAAGCCGGCAAGCGCATCACTGCGCGCCACGTGCGGGAGCTGGAAAAGGCCGGGATCGAGCGTCTGGCAGTGCCCGACGAGTACGTCCACGGTCGCGTGCTCGCCCACGATGTGGCCGATCCTGCCAGCGGCGAGCTGCTGGCCTCGGCCAATGACGAGCTCAACGAGACCCACCTGAAATTGTTCCGCAAGGCCGGGATCGTGCGCATCGGCACCTTGTTCACCAATGATCTTGACCGCGGCCCCTACATCTCCAACACCCTGCGCATCGATCCGACCCGCAACCAGCTCGAAGCCCTGGTTGAGATTTATCGGATGATGCGGCCGGGCGAGCCGCCGACCAAAGACGCGGCGCAAAACCTGTTCCACAACCTGTTCTTCACCCTCGACCGCTACGACCTCTCGGCGGTCGGGCGGATGAAGTTCAATCGTCGTGTGGGCCGCCGTGAGATCGAAGGCGCCGGCATCCTCAACGAGCAGGACATTCTCGATGTCATGCAGGTGCTGATCTCGATCCGCAACGGTCAGGGCACGGTCGATGACATCGACCATCTCGGCAACCGACGAGTCCGCTCGGTAGGTGAAATGGCCGAAAACGCGTTCCGAATTGGCCTGGTCCGCGTCGAGCGCGCGGTCAAGGAGCGCCTGTCGCTGGCCGAGTCCGAGGGTTTGACCCCGCAAGAGCTGATCAACGCCAAGCCGGTGGCAGCGGCGATCAAAGAGTTTTTCGGCTCCTCGCAGCTCAGCCAGTTCATGGACCAGAACAACCCGCTGTCTGAAGTGACCCACAAACGCCGCGTTTCGGCGCTCGGTCCGGGCGGCCTGACCCGCGAGCGCGCCGGCTTTGAAGTGCGCGACGTCCACCCGACCCACTACGGTCGCGTCTGCACCATCGAGACCCCGGAAGGCCCGAACATCGGCCTGATCAACTCACTTGCGGTGTACGCGCGGACCAACAGCTACGGCTTTCTCGAAACGCCCTATCGGCGCGTGAACGAGGGCAAAGTCACCACCGAAATCGATTACCTCTCGGCGATCGAAGAAGGCGATTTTGCGATCGCCCAGGCCAACGCGGTGCTCGACAGCAAGAGCCGCCTGGCCGACGAATATGTCTCGTGCCGTTACCAGGGTGAAACCTTGCTCAAGCCGGCCAAAGAAATCCAGTACATGGATGTCTCGCCAATGCAGACGGTGTCGGTGGCCGCAGCGCTGGTGCCGTTCCTTGAGCACGACGACGCCAACCGCGCGCTGATGGGCGCCAACATGCAGCGTCAAGCGGTACCCACCTTGCGCGCGCAAACCCCGCTGGTTGGCACCGGCATTGAGCGCGCCGTAGCGCGTGACTCCGGGGTGATCGTGGTGGCGCTTCGCGGTGGTCTGATCGATCAGGCCGACGCCGGGCGCATCGTGGTGCGTGTCGATGAAACCGAGGTCGGCGAAAACGACGCTGGCGTCGATATCTACTCGCTGACCAAGTACATGCGGTCGAACCAGAACACCTGCTTCAACCAGCGGCCGCTGGTCAAGGTCGGTGATCGCATCGCGCAGGGTGACGTGCTGGCCGATGGGCCTTCGACCGATTTTGGCGAGCTCGCGCTCGGTCAGAACATGTTGGTTGCCTTCATGCCGTGGAACGGGTTCAACTTCGAAGACTCAATCCTGCTCAGCGAGCGTGTGGTCCAGGAAGATCGCTACACCACGATCCACATCGAAGAGCTGGCCTGCGTCGCGCGCGACACCAAGCTCGGTCCAGAAGAAATCAGCGCCGACATCCCCAACGTTTCTGAGCAGGCGCTCGGTCGCCTCGATGAGTCGGGCATCGTCTACATCGGTGCCGAGGTCAAGGCCGGTGACATTCTGGTTGGCAAGGTCACGCCCAAGGGCGAAAGCCAACTGACCCCAGAAGAAAAGCTGCTGCGGGCGATCTTTGGCGAGAAGGCATCGGATGTCAAAGACAGCTCCCTGCGGGTATCGCAGGGGATGGACGGCACCGTGATCGACGTGCAGGTCTTTACTCGCGACGGCTTGGAGAAAGACAAGCGCGCGCTGCGCATCGAGCAAGAAGAAGTCAAGCGCGTGCGCAAGGACCTCGACGACCAGATGCGCATTCTTGAAGGCGCGATCTTCGGGCGCCTCAAGGGCCAGTTGCTTGGTCAGGTCGCAAGCGGCGGGCCGAAGGGCTTGAAGAAGGGCGACAAAATCTCCGAGGGCTATCTTGCCGAGCTCAATCGCGACGAGTGGTTCTCGATTCGCATGAAGGACGATGCGCTGGCCGATGCGCTGGAGCGCGCGCGCGAGCAGATCGCTTCGCACAAGGCGGCCTTCGACAAGCGATTTGCCGAGAAACGGACCAAGATCACCGCCGGCGACGATCTCGCCCCCGGTGTGCTGAAGATGGTCAAGGTCTATGTGGCGGTCAGACGTCGGATCCAGCCGGGCGACAAGATGGCCGGACGGCACGGCAACAAGGGTGTGGTCTCGGCGATCGTGCCAGTTGAAGACATGCCGTTCATGGCCGATGGCACCCCGGTCGACATCGTCCTCAATCCGCTGGGCGTGCCGTCGCGCATGAACATCGGGCAGATCCTTGAAACCCACTTGGGCTGGGCTGCCAAAGGCCTCGGGGTCAAGCTTGAGCGGATGTTGGCCGAGCAGCGCGCGATGAGCGAGCTGCGCAAGTTTCTGGAATCAATCTACGCCGGTTCGGTCAACAAGAAGGTTGATCTGAAGTCTTTCAGCGACGCCGAGGTCGTCGAGCTGGCGACCAACATGAAGGGCGGCGTGCCGATGGCCTCACCGGTGTTCGACGGCACCTCCGAGGCGGAGATCAAGGCCATGCTCAAACTCGCCGACTTGCCGATCTCCGGACAGACCCATCTGTACGACGGTCGCACCGGCGAGGTGTTCGACCGCAAGGTCACGGTTGGTTACATGTACATGCTCAAGCTCAACCATCTGGTCGACGACAAGATGCACGCGCGTTCGACCGGCCCGTACTCGCTGGTGACCCAGCAGCCGTTGGGCGGCAAGGCCCAGTTCGGCGGTCAGCGCTTCGGCGAGATGGAAGTGTGGGCGCTCGAAGCCTACGGCGCGGCGTACACCTTGCAGGAAATGCTCACGGTCAAGTCCGACGACGTCGCCGGACGCAACCAGATGTACAAGAACATCGTTGACAGCAACCACGATATGACTGCGGGCATGCCCGAGTCGTTCAACGTGCTGGTCAAGGAAATACGCTCGCTCGGCATCAACATCGAGCTCATAGAGCAGAAGTAATCGGCAAGCACACTGGAGCGCAAGCCATGAAAGACATGAAGGATTTGCTAAACCTGTTCAACCAGCAACGTCAATCGCTGGACTTCGATTCGATCCGGATCGGGCTGTCATCGCCCGATCTGGTGCGCTCGTGGTCGTACGGCGAGGTCAAAAAGCCCGAAACCATCAACTACCGCACCTTCAAGCCAGAGCGCGACGGGTTGTTCTGCGCCGCGATTTTCGGCCCGATCAAAGATTACGAATGCCTGTGCGGCAAGTACAAGCGCATGAAGCATCGCGGCGTGGTCTGCGAGAAATGCGGCACCGAGGTGACCCTGGCCAAGGTGCGGCGCGATCGCATGGGCCACGTCGAATTGGCGAGCCCAGTCGCGCATATCTGGTTCCTCAAGTCGCTGCCCTCGCGCATTGGCCTGATGCTCGACATGACCCTGCGCGACATCGAGCGGATCTTGTATTTCGAAGCCTATGTGGTCGTCGACCCGGGCCTGACCACACTAGAGCGCGGCCAGCTGCTCAATGAAGACCAGCACCTGCTCGCAATGGAAGAGAATGGGGATGAGTTCGATGCGCGGATGGGCGCTGAGGCGGTCTACGAGCTGCTGCGCACGATCGATTTGCAAACCGAGCTGGTGCGGCTGCGCGAAGAGATGGGTTCAACCACCTCCGAGACCAAGCTCAAGCGCATCTCCAAGCGGATCAAGTTGGTCGAAGCCTTCATCGAGTCGGGCAACCGGCCGGAGTGGATGGTGCTGACCGTGCTGCCGGTCCTGCCGCCCGATCTGCGTCCACTGGTGCCGCTCGACGGCGGCCGTTTCGCCACCTCCGACCTGAACGATCTGTATCGCCGCGTGATCAATCGCAACAACCGCCTCAAGCGGCTGCTCGAGCTCAACGCCCCGGACATCATCGTGCGCAATGAGAAGCGCATGCTGCAAGAGTCGGTCGACGCGCTGCTCGACAACGGGCGGCGCGGTCGGGCGATCACCGGCACCAACAAGCGCCCGCTGAAGTCGCTGGCCGACATGATCAAGGGCAAGCAGGGACGTTTCCGTCAGAACCTGCTCGGCAAGCGGGTCGACTATTCCGGTCGTTCGGTGATCGTGGTCGGTCCGACCCTCAAGCTGCACGAGTGCGGCCTGCCGAAGAAGATGGCGCTGGAATTGTTCAAGCCCTTCATCTTCTCCAAGCTGCAACTGCGCGGTTTGGCGACCACCATCAAAGCAGCAAAGAAGCTGGTCGAGCGCGAGAGCCCCGAGGTCTGGGACATCCTCGAAGAGGTGATCCGCGAACACCCGGTGCTGCTCAACCGCGCCCCAACCCTGCACCGTTTGGGCATCCAGGCATTCGAGCCGGTGCTGATCGAAGGCAAGGCGATCCAGCTGCACCCGCTGGTTTGTACCGCGTTCAACGCCGACTTCGACGGTGACCAAATGGCCGTGCACGTGCCGCTGTCGCTCGAAGCGCAGCTCGAGGCGCGCGCGTTGATGATGTCGTCGAACAACATCCTCTCCCCGGCCAATGGCGATCCGATCATCGTGCCGACCCAGGACGTGGTCTTGGGCCTGTACTACATGACCCGCGAGCTGGTGCATCAGAAGGGCGAAGGCATGGTGTTCGCCAACGTCGCCGAAGTCCATCGCGCCTATGAGACCCGGGCAGTGGCGCTGCATGCCAAGGTCAAGGTGCGGCTGTCGGAGCTCGAAATCGATGAGCTAAGCGGCGAGAAGACCCGCAAGGTATCGATCCACGAGACCACTGTCGGTCGTGCGCTGCTGATGGAGATCCTGCCCGAAGGGCTGCCCTTCGCGCTGATCAATACCGAGCTCAACAAGAAGTCGATCTCGCGTTTGATCAACGCCTGCTATCGCAGGCTCGATCTCAAGCGCACCGTGGTTTTCGCCGACCAGTTGATGTACACCGGTTTCCGTTTTGCCACGCGCGCCGGGGTCTCGATCGGCATCGATGATTTGATCGTGCCGGACGAAAAGACCGCGATCCTCGGTGTGGCGGAAAAAGAAGTGCGCGAAATCCAGGACCAGTTCTCATCGGGCTTGGTCACATCTGGTGAGCGCTACAACAAAGTGGTCGACATTTGGTCGCGTACCAATGAACTGGTCGCCGCCGCGATGATGAAGCGCATCGGCACCGACAAGGTCACCGACGCCAAGGGCGACACCGTCGAACAGAAATCGATGAACTCGATTTTCATCATGGCCGACTCCGGCGCGCGTGGCTCGGCGGCGCAGATCCGCCAGCTCGCCGGCATGCGCGGCCTGATGGCCAAGCCGGATGGCTCGATCATCGAGACCCCGATCAAGGCCAACTTCCGTGAAGGCCTCGACGTGTTGCAGTACTTCATCTCGACCCACGGCGCACGCAAGGGTCTGGCCGACACCGCGCTCAAAACCGCCAATTCGGGTTACCTGACTCGGCGGCTGGTTGACGTGGCCCAAGACGTCGTTGTTACCGAAACCGATTGCGGCACCCACGAAGGCTTCACCATGAGCGCCATCGTCGAAGGCGGCGACGTGGTCGAGGCGCTGCGTGATCGAGTGTTGGGCCGCATCGTAGCGGTCGACGTTTACGCGCCGGGCGAGGATGCAGATCCGCTGCTGACCCGCGGCACCCTGATCGATGAGGCCGGTGCGGACAAGCTCGAAACCGCAGGCGTGCAATCGATCGTGGTGCGTTCGCCGATCACCTGTGAGACCCGCTTCGGCGTTTGCGCCACCTGCTACGGGCGCGATCTCGCGCGTGGACATTTGGTCAACATCGGCGAAGCGGTCGGGGTGATCGCGGCGCAGTCGATCGGTGAGCCCGGCACCCAGCTGACCATGCGCACTTTCCACATCGGCGGCGCGGCCTCGCGAGCGGCGTCCGCCGACAGCGTCCAGGTCAAGACCAGCGGCACGCTGAAGTTCAACAACTTGAAAACAGTGCAACATGCGGCCGGTCATTTAGTTGCGGTGTCGCGCTCGGGCGAGTTGATCGTGCTCGACCCGGCAGGTCGTGAGCGCGAACGTTATAAGACGCCCTACGGTGCGGTGATCAGCGTCAAGGAAGGCAGCGCGGTCAAGCCCGGCATGGCGGTTGCCAAGTGGGACCCGCACACCCATCCAATCGTCTCCGAAGTGGCCGGTACGGTGCGTTTTGCCGACTTCGTCGATGGGGTCACAGTGCAGGAGCAGATCGACGAATTGACCGGTTTGCAAAGTGCGGTGGTGACCGACGTCAAACGTCGCGGTCAGGCCAAGGATTTACGCCCTACGGTGCGCGTCGTCGACAAGAAGGGCAAGGATCTGAGTCTGCCCGGTACCGAAGTGCCAGCGCAGTACATGCTGCCGCCGGGCGCGATCATCTCGCTGCAGGACGGCGTGCAGGTCGGCGTCGGCGATGTCATCGCGCGCATCCCGCAGGAAACATCCAAAACCCGCGACATCACCGGCGGTCTGCCGCGCGTGGCGGACCTGTTCGAAGCGCGCAAGCCCAAGGAGCCGGCGATCTTGGCCGAGCGCACCGGCGTGGTGAGCTTTGGCAAGGACACCAAGGGCAAACAGCGCTTGCTGATCACCGACAAAGAAGGCAGCAACCACGAAGAGCTAATCCCGAAGTGGCGCCAGGTGATCGTGTTCGAAGGCGAGCACGTCGAGAAGGGCGAAACCGTGGTCGACGGCGAGCCGAACCCGCACGATATTTTGCGTCTGCTCGGGGTCGAGCCACTCGCTGGCTACCTGGTTAAGGAAATTCAAGACGTGTATCGTTTGCAGGGCGTGCGGATTAACGACAAGCACATCGAAACGATCATCCGCCAGATGTTGCGCAAGGTCGAGATCACCGATGTCGGTGACACCAACTACCTGCGCGGTGAGCAGGCCGAGCGCACCCGAGTGGTGGCGCAGAATCTGCGCGGAAAGACCCGTAACGAACAGCCGGCGCTTTACGATCCGGTGCTGCTCGGAATCACCAAGGCCTCGCTTGCGACCGAGTCGTTCATCTCCGCGGCTTCGTTCCAGGAGACCACCCGGGTGTTGACCGAAGCCGCCGTGCGCGGTACCCGAGACGGCTTGCGCGGACTCAAGGAAAACGTTATAGTCGGTCGCTTAATTCCGGCGGGAACCGGGCTTGCGTTTCACGCCAAGCGCCGGGCCCCGAATGCCGAGCTCGCCGATGGCGGGTTCAACTTCGGCTTGGGTGGCGCAGGTTTCTCTGAGCCGATGGTCGAAGAGAGCACGACGGACGAGTTGTAATGCCCGCTCCCCGCACGATGGTGTAGGGGCGCAAAACATCGAAATGAGCACCAGGATGGTTGCTCGTGTTCGAGCACAGGGACGTGGGATGCAGGCTTGACGAGGTTGTCGATTGCCTGCTATAGTTTCAAGCTTGACAGGCCGGGCTTTCGCTCGGCCTGTCTTTGTCTCTCGGGATCCTTGACATGGCAACTGTAAACCAGCTGGTGCGCAAGCCGCGCGCACCAAAGACCTACAAGAGCCCGTCGCCGGCGCTCGCCAACAGCCCGCAAAAACGCGGTGTCTGTACGCGCGTTTACACCACGACCCCCAAGAAGCCGAACTCGGCTTTGCGCAAGGTCGCCAAGGTGCGTCTAGTAAACGGTTTTGAGGTCATCAGCTACATCGGCGGTGAAGGGCACAATTTGCAAGAGCACTCGGTGGTGCTGATCCGCGGCGGTCGCGTCAAGGACCTGCCCGGCGTGCGCTATCACACCGTGCGTGGTTCGCTCGACGCATCAGGTGTCACCAAGCGCCGCCAGAGCCGTTCCAAGTACGGCGCCAAGCGGCCTAAGTAAGCGCAAGCACGCAACCCCAAGACGGAAATTCGCATGTCCAGAAAAGGCTCAGCTCCGGTTCGCAGTGTTCTGCCCGATCCGAAGCACAACAACCAGATGGTCGCTCGCTTCATCAACATGGTGATGAAGAGTGGCAAGAAGTCGGTCGCCGAGCGCATCGTTTATGGCGCGATGGACGTGATCGGGCAAAAGCACGCCGACTCGGTTGAGCTGGTTGAAAAGGCGCTCGGAAATGTCGCCCCGGCGGTCGAAGTCAAATCCCGCCGCGTCGGTGGTGCGACCTATCAAGTGCCGGTTGAAGTGCGCACCTCGCGGCGCATGGCGCTGGCAATGCGCTGGGTGATCGATGCAGCGCGCAAGCGCGGCGAGAACACGATGCCACGAAAGCTCGCTGCCGAGCTGCTCGATGCATCGGAGAGCCGCGGCGGCGCGGTCAAAAAGCGTGAAGAGACCCACCGCATGGCTGAGGCCAACAAGGCTTTTGCGCATTACCGCTGGTAAGCCAGCTCAGCTCCCGTCGATTTTTTGAAGGTACTTCCCTGTGGCCCGTGCAACCCCCATCGAGCGTTATCGCAACTT
>Ga0136636_10001462_pt1 | contig 13807 bp, 9 predicted proteins | sample AntDrymUQ8522106_2_FD_104653 | JGI IMG/M metagenome (GOLD analysis project Ga0136636, IMG submission 104653) | Polar desert sand microbial communities from Dry Valleys, Antarctica - metaG UQ852 (21.06) | ecosystem: Environmental > Terrestrial > Soil > Desert | place: Antarctica: Dry Valley... | reverse complement strand
TCCAGGTCCAGGTCGCTGCCCTCCCAGATGATGTAGCTGTCGCGGTGCTGGCGGTAGGCCAGCATGCGCCGCGCCCGCAGCGCGTCCAGGGCCTCGCGCACCGTGGCGGCGTCGGCGCTCTCCGTGGCGTCGGCGAGGGCGAAGGCCACCTGGGCGCCACTCGCCCGCAGCCCCGACGAGCGCTCCAGGGCGCCGATCGTGCCCACCACGGTGAGCACCTGGAAGGCCAGCGGGTCGTCGGCGGCGAGCAGCGCCCGCGCCTCGGCCAGCTCGGCCCAGCGCTGCCCGCGCGCCCGCCCGTACAGGCCCGGGCCGAGCGTGGCCTCCACGTAGGCGCAGAGCTGCGTAAGCCGGTAGATCGGCAGCGCGCCAGGCGGTGCCGCGTCGCGCAGAGCGTCGCGCAGGCCCCACGGCTCGTCGGCGTGCAGAAAGGCGAACAGCGAGCGCTCGTTCTGGGCCAGCTGGCGGAAGAGCGTGGGCAGGGCCACCAGCACGCTGGGGTGGAGCGGGTAGCAGTCGGCCACGATCTGGCGCCAGTCGTCGGCGCTGATCTCCACCGGGCGCAGCCCGAGCGCCTCGGCGGCGGGCGCAACCTGCGCTGCCCAGGCGGCGCGCGCCTCGCGGTACGGGTCGCGCTGGGGCGGGCGCATGGCGTGGGCCACCATCCTGATCATCTGGCTGGCTGGCTCCTGGAAGGCCAGATCTGCGAAGCGCCCCTGCACCTTGGCCCACTCGCTGCGCCGCGCGGCGCCGGCGTTCAGGCTGTAGCGCTCGAACGCCTGGTGCAGGATCGTCACGACGACGCAGGGCGCCGCGCCGCTGCGCGCGGCCTGCTCGGCAAGCGCCTGGAGCACAAACAGGTCGCGCTCCTCGTCGTGGCGGGCGGCAAAGTCTAGAAACTGGCCCAGCTCGTCGATCAGCAGCAGCACGCCCTGGAACAGCCCCAGCTCGCGCAGCAGCCGCGCCGCCTGCCCAAGCAGCTCCGCCACGCGCTGCGGGTCGAGGGCCGTGCCCTGCCTTGCGGCGTCAAGCTCGTGGAGCAGCTGCTCGGCGGCGGGGCCTCTGGGCAGGTGGCGCGTCAGCGTCTCGTGGAGGCTCTCTAGCACGGCGTGGCGCAGCGCGCTGTTGTTGCCCGGCACGAGCACCGCCAGCAGCGTCGGCGCGTCGGCAGACAGCGCGGCCTCGGCGTCCGGGGCGCCCAGGGAGCCAAGCAGCTGGCGGCGGCTCTTGGGGCTGCGCTGAAGGTAGTGGGCCAGGAACAGGCCGAAGGCCGACTTGCCGGAGCCAAAGGGGCCGACGATCGAGAAGGCGCGCTCGCTGGCCCCCGGCGCAAGGCCGGCGAGCACGCGCGCGGCCGCCTGGCGCACCAGGGGCGTCACCTGGTAGCCGTCGAGCCGGTAGCGCAGGTCGCGGAAATCGCGTCGGATGTGGACCGCGCGGGTGTAGCGGGGGGCGACGGCAAGTGTGGCGTGGTCAGGCATCCCTGACCTCCTGCGCGAAGGCTGCGGCGAGCAGGGCGCTGTCGAGGGCGGGGTTGGCGGGGGCGCGCCAGAGCAACTGGCGGATGCCGCCGTGCTCGCTGTAGCTGGCGCCGCCGTCTGTCACCTCCTCAATGCGCAGCAGGCTGGCGAGCAGGGCGTCCTCGTCGAGCCGAAAGATGCGGCCGGGCGAGCAGGCACCGTAGGCCAGCTCGTTGAAGCTGAGGCTGGCGCGGCCAAGGCTGCGGGCCTGCTGGAGCGCGGCGAGGGCCAGCAGCTCGTCCGGCAGGTCGGGGCGCGGGCCGCTGAGCAGCTGGAAGGAGTGCTGGCCCGGCACTGGCTGGATCAGCTCGAGCTCGTGGAGCGGGCAGTGCAGGGCGTCCTCGGCCACCACGCCGGGCTGGGCGAGGTTGGGGCGCAGGTAGCAGCGCAGCAGGCAATCCACGTCGCGGCTGATCGTCGCCGCCGACGGCGGGCGCAGCCCGAGCGCCAACACCCGCTCGACGAGCTGCTGGGCGAGCTGGGGGGCCGTGAACTCGCCTCGGCGCAGCAGGTTGAAGCAGAAGTACCAGCTGTAGGCCGCCTCCGGGCGGGCGACGATCTGCCAGTGCAGCAGCCAGCGGCTTGCGGGCGTCACGAGGAACGGGTCCCAGCCGTTGTCGTCGAGCAGGGCCGTGCCGAGCGGGGTGGCGCGATGGGCGGACCCGGACGGATCGCGCTCAAAGACGGCGCAGGTGCGGCCCCAGAAGCGGATCGACTGGGCCATATTTTTGCCCACCCCAAGGCGCACAAAGGCATCCTCGCGGAAGAAGAGCTCGGGGGTTGTCTGGAGCAGGTCGTAGGCTTTTTTGAGCCAGTTGCTGCGCAGAACAAACGTCTCGTGGCCGCTAAAGGTCGGGGTACTGCTTTGCTGAACCAACATACCCCATCTTACACCACAATTCCCATCTATGGGACAAAACTTTTCTCATCTATGGGATGCTCCGCTGCGGAGCAACCATGCCCAAGCGTATCCAGGATCTTCCAGAGGAATACCACAGCAACCAGCGGCGGCTGGCCCAGGCCATCGGCAGGCGCATGCGGGTGCGCCGCGAGCAACTGGCGCTGACTCAGGAGCATCTGCGGGCGCGCATGGAGCTGGAGCAGGTTTATATGAGCCGCACGCAGTACAGCCGGCTGGAGAACGGCTACGCGCTGCCCAACGCCGCCGAGCTGATCGCGCTGCGGGCGATCCTGGCGGTCACGTTCGACTGGCTGCTCGGTACAGGCGAGTAGGCACCACTATGCCAGCAACCCCCGCCGACCCCGAGCTGCGCCGCGAGCTGCGCGCCCGGCTGCTCGCACTCCACCCGCGGGCCTTCGAGCTGTTCGCGGGCGATCTGCTGGAGTATGTGGGGCTGCGCGATGTGGCTGTGACGCGCCATAGCGGCGATGGCGGCATCGACGCCTACGGCACCCTGGTCACGCCGCTGCTGCGCATCCCGGTGGGCGTCCAGGTGAAGCGGCACCGCGCCAACGTGCAGCGCCCCGACATCGACCGCTTTATCGGGGCCCTGGTGGGCCGCTATGCCCAGGGCATCTTTATCACCACGGCGGGCTACGGGCGCCAGGCCATGCTCAAAGCTGGCTCGACGATCCCTTTTGTCTCCACGCTCGACGGCAACCAGGTGGCGGAGCTGATGCTGCGCCACGGCCTTGGAATCGCCGAGGAGTCGGCCGCCACGTCGCGGCTCGACGAAGGGTACTTTGACGCGTTTGAGGCCCAGGTGCTGGGTCGCGGGGACGCCTTGCGCGAGCAGCAGGCGGCGTATGTGGTGGAGCCGGAAGCGGGCACCAGGGTGCAGCCCGAGGACGACCTGATCTCGCTGCGGGCGCTCAGCCACGCGCTGCGCATGGATACGACAGCGCTGCGCCGCTGGGTGGAGCAGGGCAAGCTGCGCGCCGATCAGCCGGGCGCGCAGCTGGCACGGGGCGGCTATTTCTTCCGCCGTGACCGCATCGAGCAGCTCCGCCGCGAGCTGCTGCCCATAGCGCCGCCGGCCAGCGGCCCGGAATGGCGCACGGAGTTCCTGGCCTTCGCCCGCAGCCGTAACCTGAGCAAATCCTACAAGCCGGTGCTGCTGCTGGCGCTGCTCGATCTGGTTGATCGGCGCGGCGAGGTTAGCATCGCCGCGCTCGTTGCCGCCTTCCGCGCCTTTTACCTGCGGCGGCGTGCGGCGGGCCTACCGGTGGAGTTTGGGCCGCCGGCGGTGGACGACCCGGCCGCTGTGAGTGACGCGGCGCTGCGCCAGCTGATCCTGCGCCATCCGCTAGAGCGCTTTCTGATCAAGGGGCTGCTCCAGCACGATGCCGAGGCGGGCGTGGTGCGCTTCGCCCCGCAGCTCTGGGACGAGCTGCGCGCCTTCGACATGCTCGACCTGCGCCAGAGCGCCGAGGAGCAGCTGAGGCACTACTACGGGCGAACCCGTTGAATCGTTTGGACCACGAAGGACGCGAAATGGCGCGAACCGCCGCGCATCCAGGCACCACCCGTTCGGGTTCGCGCCGTTCGCCAGGGTTCGCGCCGTTCGCGCTCCAAACCGTTCGCGCCTGCTCTAGCTCGCGCCGCCCGCATCACGCCTGGCGGCAAGCTGGGCCATAATCTCGGCGTGTTTCTCGCGGGTGATCGGGTAGAACCAGGTGAGGATCATGCCCAGAATGAGGATCACGGTGGGCGCGGGGCCGATCAGCACGCGCAGGGCGAAGAGCGCCGATTCGGGCTGCTGCACGCTGGCGCCGCCTGTAGATGAGAGAAAGCCCGCCGTTGAAAGCACCAGGCCGATGATGAATTGCCCGGCGGCCAGGCCGATCTTCTGGAGCAGTACCATCAGGCCGTAAAAGATTCCCTCGCGGCGCTGGCCCGTGAGCAGCTCGTCGTACTCGATCACGTCGGGCATCATGCTCCAGGGCACGATGTAGGCTGTGGCCACGCCCACGCCCGCGAGGATCGCAAGGATGATCGCCAGGCCCACCTGCTCGGGCTGCACGAAGAAAAGCATCGCCTGCACGCCGATCCAGAAGATCATGCCGGTCAGGTAGACGGCCTTCTTGCCGATGCGTCGGCTGACCGCATTCCACATAAACAGGCAGAGAAAGGCCGAGCCCTGCACGGCGAGGAGCATCACCGGCACAATGTCGTCGGCGCGGTTGAAGGTGATCCCGAGGGCTGTTTTGGGAAACTGTGGCACGCTGCCGAGCCAGAAGGTGACGTAGGGCACCAGGATCGACGAGGTGAACTGCACGGACAGCCAGGAGAACAGGTAGATCCCGCACACAAACAGGAAAGGCCGATTGCTGAATGCGGTGCGTAGCTGAGTTGGCAGGCTGCCCTTCTCGACGCTGTCTGCACTGTGCTTCTCGCGGGTGCCGGCCACGCACCAGAAGAAAGGTAAGATGCAGAGGCCGCCCCAGATTGCGCCGGAGACCAGGTAGCCCATCGCCACATTGTCCGGGTATCGGCTAATGATCAGGGGGTGAAGCACGGCGGTGAGCAGGCTGCCGCCAATACTGAAGGCGAAGCGGAAGGCGTTGAGGCTGGTGCGCTCGTCGTAGTCCTGGGTAAGCTCGGCGGTGAGTGCGGTGTAGGGCACGTTCACGGCGGTGAAGGCCATGTTGAAGAGCAGCCCGACGATCAGGTAGTAGATGAACTTGCCGGTGTCGTCGAAGGGCGGCACAACCCACTGGAGAAAGTAGGTGAGGCCGAAGGGGATGGCACCGTACAGTATCCAGGGGCGCCGTCGGCCAAGCCGCGAGCGCGTGCGGTCGGAGAGCCAGCCCACGAACGGGTCGTTGATCGCGTCCCAGATGGTGAGGATGGCGCGCACACTGCCTGCAAGGAGGGGGTCGAGCCCGGCCACGCTGGTGAGGAAGAAGAACTGAAAGAACGAGGGCACAAACGTGGCGATGGCGGGGCCCAGGTCGCCGGCGCCGAAGGCGAGCTTGGTGCGCAGAGGTAGGGGTTCGTGAACGGGCACAGCGGGCGCGGCGCGGACGGCAGTGTCGGCCATGGGGGGCTCCTTCGGCGGCGGTGAGATGGCGCTATTTTAGCACCCCTGGGACCAGCGCGAGGTAGCCGAACGGTGGAGGGCGAGCGTCTGGAGCACGAAGGGCGCGAACGTTTGGACCGCGAACCACGCGAACTGGTGCGAACCACCGCGAAACCGGCTACGCCCTTGCGGATGCATATCCTGCAAGCACGCCTGCGCCTGTCGCAATCCCGCCGCTTCGAGCGCGGCGCCGGTTCGCGTTCGTGCCCTTCGTCCCCGTTCGCGGTTTCGTGGTCCAAACGGCTCGGCAACTTATCCACAGATGACACAGATTTCCGGACTATTTTTTGTCCCAACCGCGAAGCGCCTACGGGCGGCGGCGGCGCGCTTTGGCGGCGAGTAGGCCAGCGAGGGGATCGTCGGCGAGCGGCGCGGGGGTCGGTGGCGCGGAGGTCGGTGGCGGCGAGTCGACAGGTGGTGCGGATGTAACTGGTGGCACGGCGACCGGCCCCCTGTCCCCTGTTCCCTGTTCTCTGTTCTCTCCCCTTGCCCGCATACGGGCGGCCTGAAGCCTTGCCATGGCTGGGTTGATGGCGGGGGCGGCGGCGGGCGGCGGGCGGCGGGCAAGGGCGGGCGCGAGCAGCTGCCCCAGGGCGCCCGCCCCGCCGCGCAGGAAGACCCGCCGTAGCGCGATGTCGAGGGGCAGCAGGGCCAGAGCCAGCCAGAGCAGCGGGCGGCTGATCTCGCTGACGCGGCCCACGCGCTGCCCCGCCGACTCAAAGAGCGTCGCGGGGGGCGGCGCGACGCGCCCCCCCGTGAGCGATGCCAGATCGCTGAGCAGCGACGGGCTCGCGCTTGAGGCACCGTACTCGGGCGAGTAGCTCACCACCAGGCCGCCGCTCACGGCGCCAAGCGGCTGCCCAGCCTCGTCCTGGGCCGCCACCTGGGCCAGATAGACGCCCGCCAGATCGGCGTTTGCCACGGCCCGGTAGCGCCCAAGCCCCTGCTCTACAAAGGTGAGCGGCAGCGCCTCGCCCTCTGGGCCGAGCAGGCGCCCCTCGATTGCGCTGGCCTTGATGGGCCGCCCGTCCTCGCCGCTCACGAACAGATCCAGCACGGCGCCCGCGCCCTCGCTGCGGGCGTCCAGCGCCAGCCTGCCGCTCGCAGCAGGCGGCAGCAGGGTGTCGACCAGCCCTGCGGCAAAGCGCGGGAACGCGGGCCAGCGCAGCCACTCGGTGGCCCACTGGCCTTTGAGGTCGCTGGTCCAGGCGAGCGAGCGGCCCAGCCCGTACTGCCACACCGCCAGGATGGGCGCGCCGTCGGGGGCGACAAGGATGGTGCGAGCGGCCTCGCGGGGCGCCACCGCGTTGTAGCCGCCCAGCGGCGGCAGCGCGCCGAGGCCGCGCACGGGCGGCGCGGGCAGGGCCACAGCTGGCGTAAACGGCCCCTCCACGATGTCGCGGTTTGCTACGCGCACGGTCTCGCGCAGGAAGATCTCGGGCACCTCCTGAGCCTGGGTCACGCGGTAAAAGGCGCCGCCGCCGCGCTGCGCCACCGCCTCCAGGTTCGGGTTGGCATCGCCGCCGATCGAGACGATCGTCACGGTGCTGCCCTGCTCGCGTAGGCTATCGATCAGGTCGCTGTAGTTGCTGCTGTCCAGGCCGTCGGTGAGGAGGATCAGGTGCTTCACGCGGGCGTCGGCGGCGGCCAGGGCGGGCGCGGCCAGCTCCACCCCGGCGCGGATATTCGTGCCGCCGCCAAGGCTCGCACGCCCCAGGGCCTCCTCGATGGTAAGCAGATCCGGCAGCGGCTGGAGCGGCAGTAGCTCCTGGGCGGTGTCGTCAAAGATAAAGACGCCGAGCTGATCGCTGGAGGCGAGGCCCTGGGTGGCGAGGTAGACCGCATCCTTGGCCAGGTCGAGCTTAGTGCGGCCAGGGCCGGCGGGCTCGCCCATGCTGCCGCTACGGTCGATCACGAGGGCCAGAGCCAGGCCGGGGCGCTGATCCTTGGCGGGCGGGTCGAGCTCCACGGGCAGCGCCTCGGCGAGGGGCGTGCGCCGCCAGCCGCCGGCGCCAAACGAGTCCTGGCCGCCGATCATGGCGAGGCCGCCGCCCTGGTCGCGCACGTAGGCGGCGAGGGCGCGCTGCGTGGCGGGGGGCACAGCGGCGGCGGGCACATCTACCAGAAACACAGCGGCGAACTGGCGCAGGTCGGCGGGGCTGCCAGGCGTCTGGGCGGGGGCCACCAGGCTCACGCGCATGCCGGCGGCCTCCAAGGCGGCCCGCAGGGGCGCGGCGCGATCCTGCGCACTCGCCACGAGCAGCACGCGCGGCGGCCCCTCCACCAGTGTGAAGGCGGCGGCGCTATTGTTGAGCGCCTGGCTGTCGCCGGGGGCGGTGACGCGGGCCTCGAAGCGGCGAAAGCCCGCCTCGCCGGCCGGCACGCGCACGCTCAGGCTGTTGGCCCCGACGGCGAGGGCCACGTCGCTGGCCGCTACGAGCTGGCCGTCGGCGAAGATCTCCACACGGGCGGGGCCGGCCAGGCCGCTCTCCAGGCGGACGCTGAGCGGCAGTTCCTGGCCCTCCCGGGCGGCGACTGGCACATCGAGCGCGCTGATCAGCACGTCGGGGCCGCGGCCGGCAGCAAGCGGCAGCACCTCCAGTGGCACGCCGCGTAGGGCGGCCAGGCGGGCGGCCTCGGCGGCGCGGCCCGCGTTCTCGGCGCCGTCGGAGAGCAGCACCAGGCGCTTCTGGGCGTCGGCGGGCAGCAGGGCCAGGCCAAGCTGGATGGCGTCGGCGATGTTGGTGCGGCTGGCGACCACGGCCGAGCTGAGGCCGCGCAGCGGGGCGGGCGTGCCAGGGGCGCGCTCCACAGCGGCGGCGGCGCCAAAGACCACGACGGCGGCGCTGTCGCCGGGCTGGGCCGCAGCGGTGGCGGCGTTCACATAGGCCACAGCCTGCTCGCGCTGGGCGGGGGCCAGCGAGTCGCTGCCGTCGATCAGAAAGACCACGGCGGTGTCGTCTACGGCGCGCACCAGCTGGGCCCCGGCGAGGGCCAGGGCCAGGGCCAGCAGGCTGGCGCTGCGCAGGGCGAGCAGCGCCAGGTAGCGGCTGCGACCAAGCCGCATAAGGTTTGGCGCCCGGGCCAGCCAGGCGAAGAGCCAGAGCGCAGGTAGCAGCAGCAGCAGCCAGAGCAGGAGCGGCTGGATGAAAGAGAGTGTAAGCATCGCCTTCACTTTAGCACTGTTTGGGGTAGTATGCTGCCGCCCTGACCGGGTGACCGAGTGACCGGGTGACACCTATCGGCACCGATAGGTGTCACCCGGTCACCTTGCCAGGGCCGAGCGCCAGCGAGGACATGTCACCCGGTCACGGTGTCCGCCTTGCCGCGTCGCCTGTTCCGTGCTATGGTGAGCGCACCGTGATTGTCATTGAGCGTGAGGCTTCTGTGCGCCGAACTTTCGCCTTGCTGGCCCCCTTGCTCCTGCTGCTCGCCGCGTGTGGCGGCTCCGCCGAGCCTACGCCTGTGCCTGCGCCTACCCCCACCCCGCGCGAGATTAGCGCCGCCGTGGGCAGGGCCACCCAGGCCTCCCAGAGCGTCCACTTCGCGGTTGCGCTGAGCGGCAAGCCGGTGCCGATCGACGCCACGGGCCTTACGCTGCTCAACGCGATGGAGGGCGACCTGAAGCGCCCCGACGGCGTGCTCGCCGTGCTCAACGTTACGATCGGCGGCGGTGTGGCCGAGATCCGCACCGTGTCGCTGGCGGGCCAGCAGTACATCACCAACCCGATCACCCGCCAGTGGCAGTGCCTTGCGCCCGGCGTTGCCTTCGACCCGGCGGTGCTCTTCGCCCCCGACAAAGGCATCGAGTTTCTGCTCCAGGAAAGCTTCAGCGACGTAACGCTTGTGGGCGTCGAGCAGCTCGACGGGCGCGCGCACTACCATCTGCGCGGCAGCATGCCCCCTGAGCCGCTCCAGGCCATCAGCCTCAACCTGCTTGGCGTCGGCCCTGTGGCCGTCGAGCTCTGGGCCGACCAGGCGAGCATGCGCGCCACCCGCCTTGTGCTTGTGGATACCGCCACCGACCCCACCACACCCACCACCTGGACGATCAGCTTCAGCGACTACGATAAGACCGTGGACGTGCGTGCGCCGGTGCAGTGCTAGCCGATAGCCGATAGCCGATAGCCGATAGCCGATAGCGCACCGTCACATAACGATGGAACAAAGCGTCACACAGCCAGCCGTGGCCCCGCGCGTAAACCCGCGCATCACCCTGGCCCTGGTCGCCCTGGCGATCTTTGTGGGCGCGGTGGATCTGACGGTGGTGAGCGCGGTGCTGCCGAAGATCATGCTCGACCTGCGCGTGTCGCTGGACACCGAGCTGAACCGCGCGTCCTGGGTGGTGAGCGGCTATCTGCTGGCCTACACGGTAAGCATGACGTTTATGGGCCGCCTGTCGGATCTGCTTGGGCGCCGCCGCGTCTATCTGACCGCGGGGGGCGTCTTTATCGTCGGCTCTGTGATGGTGGCCGCCGCGCCGAACCTGGGGCTGCTGGTGTTTGGCCGGGTGGTGCAGGCGTTGGGCGCCGGCGCAATGGTGCCGGTGAGCATGGCGCTGGTGGGCGATATCTTCCCGCCTGGCTCGCGGGCCGCAGCCCTGGGCTTTATCGGCGCGGTAGACACGGCGGGCTGGATGGTGGGCCACCTCTACGGCGGCGTGCTGATGCGTGTCTTCGATAGCTGGCGCCTGCTCTTCTGGGTGAATCTGCCGATCGGCCTCGCCGCGCTCGCGCTCACCTGGTGGGCCCTGCACGACGTGCCCCAGCGCCGCGCCGTCGGCGGCTTCGACTGGGTGGGCGCCCTGCTGATCAGCGCCAGCCTCACCGCGCTAAATCTGGGCCTCGCCGCCGGGGCAGAGCTTGGCGCCACCGACTTCTACGGTGAGCGGACCGGCCCGCCGCCCTACGCGCTGCCACTTGTGCTGCTCGCCCTCGCTCTGCTTGGCGTATTTGTCTGGTGGGAGCGCCGCGCGCCAGACCCGCTGCTCGACCTGACGCTCTTCAAGGATCGTAGCGCCGCCGCCGCCTGCGCCATTAACGCCCTGATCGGCGTCGCCCTGGCCCTGGCGATCACCAACGTGCCACTCTTTGTAAACACGCGCCTGCTGCTCTTCGATGTTGCCAACCCCGACGTGCTGCGCCGAGCCGCCTGGGAGACCGGCTGGATCCTCTCGGCGCTCACGCTGACCATGGCCGCAGCCGCGTTTCCCGGCGGGGCTCTGGCCGGGCGGCGCGGCGATCGGCCCGTGGCGCTGGTGGGGCTGGCCCTGGCTGCGACGGGCTTCGGCCTGATGAGCCGCTGGCAGGCCGACACCGGCTACGGCCCGATGGTTGCCCATCTGGTGCTGGCCGGCGCGGGCCTTGGCCTGGTGCTGGCCCCCGTGGCCGACGCCGTGATCCGCGCCGCGCCCGAGGATCGCCGTGGCGCCGCCTCGGCCATCGTGATCGCCCTGCGCCTTGTGGGCATGACGGTGGGCGTAGCCGTGCTGACACTCTGGGGCGTGCAGCGCCAGGACGCCCTGCGCCTCGCCGGTGCGGAGAACCCGCTCGCCACCAGCGACCCGGCCCGCTTCCTGATGGAGATCGCCGCGAAGGTGATCGGTGAGACCTTCCTGTTTGGCGCCGCCGCGCTTGTGGCCGCCCTGCTGATCGCGCTATTGCTGGCTCGGAGGAAGTGAGCTGAGGGCATAGGGCCGTCTGGACCACGAAGGGCGCGAACGGCTGCGAACCACCGCGAATCCGGCCACGCACGTGCGCGGTTCGCGCCCTTCGCCCCCGTTCGCGCCCTTCGCGATCCAAAGGCTTCGTGGTCCAAATGCCCTCCCGCAACACTGCGCCGCCGCGTCGCGTCCTATCCGCCAGAGGAGCGCGGAGCAGGAAAGGGGCAGGCGATGAGCGTCGAGCATGAGCCTGGCGTCGAGCGGGCCACGCAGGTGGGTGGGCAGCCCCTGGGGGTGGTGCCCGATGAGTCATATTACCGCAGGGTGGAGCAGACCCGGCGCTGGGGGTCCTTCCTGGTGCTGATCGGCGTGGTCTGGCTGGTCTTCTCGCTTAGTGCGCAGGGCTCGCTGTTTGGCTTTGGCTTTGTGGAGCGTAGCGAGAACATCGCGCCCCAGAGCTTCACGGCCCAGCGCGTCGTGATCAAAGGCGGGTCCGACCAGGTGGAGCTTGTGCCCACCGACGGCGATACGATCACGCTTGCGGGCACGCGCCACGGCTTTGGCTGGGGTGACGGCGCCGCCGAGGACTCGCTTGGGCGCCTTGAGATCGTGACCGACAGCAGCAGCGGCACGCTTGTGATCGAGGTGCGCCGGCCCGACTTCTCCGGTATCGGCCGCTCGCCCTACGCCGAGCTGCGCATCGCCCTGCCTGGCGGTGTGAGCGCCGAGGCCAATCTGGTAAGCGGCGATATGAGCGTCGCTGGCGTGCGCTCCGATGTGGAGCTAACCACCGTGAGCGGCGACATCGAGGCCGAGAATACGGCGGGCGCGCTCACCGTGCGCACCACCAGCGGCGAGGTGCGCCTGAGCGAGCATATGGGCGGCCTGGACGTGGAGACCGTGAGCGGTGATGTGTACGCTGACGGCGCGCTTGCCGCCCCGCGCGTGAAGACCGTGAGCGGCGATGTGGAGCTGGATGGTGTGAGTGGCGCCGTGGAGCTGCGCAGCATCTCGGGCGACCTGTCGCTGCGCGACGCCGAGCGCTCCACACTGAACATTGAGAGCACCAGCGGCGACGTGGAGTTTGTAGGCAGCCTGGTGGGAGGCGCCAGTAGCCGGATCGGCAACATCTCCGGCGACGTTGACGTGGAGCTTGTGAGCCCCCGCGATCTGCGCCTGGCGGTCACCACCGCCAGCGGCGATCTGGAGAGCGACCTGGATCTGCGCGAGGCCCGGCGCGAGCGGCGCGAGCTGAGCGGCGTGCTAGGCGACGGCACCACCGGCCTCACCATCAGCACCACCTCCGGCGACGTGGCGGTGACGGAGGAGTAGCGCTACATTTACAGGAACGCGGCGTGAGCACGAGGCCGCGTTCCTGTGTCGGGCCTCTCGCTCGCGCTTAGGCGCGCACCACCTCGTGAAGCTTGCCCGTGGTCACGTCGTAGATCGCGCCGCTGTGCAGCCGCCACGCTTCGCTTGTGCTACTTGGGGGCCATGCGGATCGCGCCATCGAGGCGGATCACCTCGCCGTTGAGCATCTGGTTCTCGACGATATGGCGCACCAGGGCGCCGTACTCCTCGGGGCGGCCCAGGCGCGAGGGGAAGGGCACCTGCGCGCCGAGCGACGCGCGCGCCTGCTCTGGTAGGCTGGCGACCATCGGCGTGTCGAAGGTGCCGGGGGCGATCGTCATTACGCGGATGCCGAAGCGGGCCAGCTCGCGGGCGATGGGCAGCGTCATGCCGACGATGCCGCCCTTGGAGGCCGAGTAGGCAGCCTGGCCGATCTGGCCGTCGAAGGCGGCCACCGAGGCCGTGTTGACGATCACACCGCGCTCGCCGCTGTCGCCGGGCTGGTTGCGCTGCATCGCCTCGGCGGCCAGGCGGATCACGTTGAAGCTGCCGATCAGGTTGACCGTTACGATCATCGTGAAGTGGGCCAGGGACATGGGGCCGTCCTTGCCAAGCACGCGCGCCCCGCCGCCGATACCCGCGCAGTTGACGGCGCCGTGGAGGCCGCCGAAGCTGTGGAGAGCTGTCGCCACCGCTGCCCGCACCTGCGCTTCGCTGGTTACGTCGGTCTGCACAAAGCGGGCGAGCTCGCCGAGCTCGGCGGCCACGCGCTCGCCGGCCTCGGCGTTGAGATCCGCCAGCAGCACGCGGCCCCCGGCGCCCGCCAGCACCCGCGCCGTGGCCGCGCCGAGCCCCGAGCCGCCGCCGGTGATGAGGAAAGCCTTGCCGTTGATCTCCATCGGGAGCGAGCCTTTCGTAGCAGGGGCGCCGCCTGCGATCTGCTCGGCGAGCGCTGTGATGTGTCAGCACGATGCCATGCTGTGACCCAGCTGTCAACCCCGTGGCCATGTGCGCTAGGGCTACGTCAGGGTCGGCAGGCGGGCGCGTACACGCGCGCCGGGGTGGCGCGCTGCGCCGGGCGCCCGCCTGCGCAGGCGGGTGCGGAGGCGTCGGCGCAGGCCGACGTGCGGCCGCAGGCCCGGCCGACGCGGTTTCAACCGCCCGGTTCTGGCGCCCGCCTGCGCAGGCGGGTGCGGAGGCGTCGGCGCAGGCCGACGTGCGGCCGCAGGCCC
>Ga0136636_10001459_pt1 | contig 13810 bp, 11 predicted proteins | sample AntDrymUQ8522106_2_FD_104653 | JGI IMG/M metagenome (GOLD analysis project Ga0136636, IMG submission 104653) | Polar desert sand microbial communities from Dry Valleys, Antarctica - metaG UQ852 (21.06) | ecosystem: Environmental > Terrestrial > Soil > Desert | place: Antarctica: Dry Valley... | reverse complement strand
TTGGTAGCGGGTAAGTATTTTATGGCGTCCTGTGTATAATCTAGCTAGTTTAATAGCATTATCGATAGAAGTGGCTCCGCATAAAGTGAAAAAGGATTTATTTAAATCGCCTGGACAAATTTCTGCTAGTTTTTTACCCAATTCACCCCGTACTTTGGTAACACAGCTAGGTGTAACATAGCTAACTTCCTGCATTTGCCTAACTACAGCATCTGTAATTCGTTGGTTGCCGTGGCCAATGTTTACATTCATCAGTCCCGATGAAAAATCAATAATTCGGTTACCATCATAGTCGTATAAATAAACCCCTTCTGCGTGTTTTACTGCCAGCGGATTTTGACCTTTTTGTTTGCTCCAGCTAAAGAGTGTGTAATCAAGATTTTCCTGTACAATCTCTTGTGTTTCTGATAATGTAGATGTTTGCATATTTTAATTTTTTATCATTATTTATAGTCTAAAGTATAATCGAAAAAACTGAGCATTTGTTGTAAGTCTTTTTTTAACTATTGTATTATCTTAACGCAACATCATTGCCCTAACGGATGAAGAATAGTTCGTACGGGTGTCAATCACTTATACGTTCAACCTATTTTGAATGTTTATCAACAACTCTTTTTAAAATAAAAAATGTTTTCTAATTCCTCTTAGGAGAAGGAAGAGGAATGTTAACTCATCCAATTCACCCCAGCTTCTGCATTCCATTTAACTGTACTCTTTTTCAATTTTGTCCAAAATCCGATAGAACTTTTACCGGTAATATCACCTACGCCAAACTTACTTTCGTTCCAACCACCAAAACTAAATGGCTCTCTTGGTACCGGCACACCAACATTAACGCCAATCATACCGGCACTAGCCCTGTCAATGATATAGCGAGCCATGGCGCCACTTTGCGTAAACACACTAGCAGCATTTCCATAAGGGTTGGCATTTTCAATTGCCAATGCTTCATCCACAGTATTGGTACGCATAATAGATATCACCGGCCCAAAAATTTCTTCCGTTGCCACACTCATACCAGGCTTTACAAAATCAATCACCGTAGGCCCTACATAAGTTCCGCCTTCTTTTCCAGCTACAGTTGTATTTCTGCCATCTACCAAAATTTTAGCACCATTTTTTTCAGCTTCGTCTATAAATTGCTCTATACGTTCTTTACTTTCTTTATTAATTACTGCACCAAGGTTTTCTCCCGGAACTATCTTTCTAGCTTCTTCACAAATTTTTTCAATGATAGCATCTACATTTCCTACGCCAATCATTGCACTAGCTGCCATACAACGCTGTCCTGCACAGCCACTCATGCTAGCTGCTACGTTCTGTGCAGTCATACCAGGTATAGCATCTGGCAATACCATTAAGTGATTTTTTGCACCGCCCAAAGCAAGGCAGCGTTTATAATTTGAAGTGGCCCTTTGGTACACAATTTTTGCAACTTTTGTAGATCCAACAAATGAAACTGCTTCTATTTTTGGATGATCACAAATAGCTTCTACAATATTTACTCCACCATGCACTATGTTAAATACGCCATCTGGCAAGCCAGCTTCTTTTAGCAACTCAGCCAATCTTCCGCAACTTAATGGTACTTTTTCAGATGGTTTCATTATCATACAATTGCCCAAAGCAATTGCGTTAGGTAGTGTCCAGTTGGGTACCATACTCGGAAAATTAAATGGAACAATTGAAGCAACAACTCCCAATGGCACCTGTTCTGTTCTGCATTCTACCCCTCTGCTTACTTCCAAAATTTCGCCAGTTACAAGTTGTGGTAAAGAAGTAGCAAATTCAGTTAATTCTATTGATTTTTCAATCTCAGCTACTGATTCACTATATGTTTTTCCATTTTCCTCACTGCACAATTCGGCCAGCTCTTTTAAATGTTTTTCCAGCAACGTTTTGTATTTAAAAAATACCTGTACCCGCTCTTTTATGGGGGTTTTGCTCCACGATGGAAATGCTTTGGCTGCTGCATCAACCGCTGCGTTTAAATCATGGTTTGTACTCATGGGCACTGTTGACAACAAACTACCATCCAATGGAGATATCACATCCAACATTTCGGTACTGTTGGTATCCACAAAGTGGCCATTAATATAATTTTTTATTGTAGCGTATTTCATGATTTTTTTATTTACTGTAAATTGTGTAGAAATAATGGCTGAAAATTATAAATATTTTAGCTATTAGCAAAATAAATACAAATTTTTTAATTTAAAATTGCATATTTGTGGCAAAGCCGACTGTTTTTCTCATACAGTTTCTCAACAGTGAAATTTTAGGTTTAGCTTATCGGTTTTGATGATATGACAAGTAATAAAATTATACTAGACGAACTTGATTTTGCCATACTTTCTAATTTACAGCAAGATGGAAGGATGTCTTTTACGGTAATAGCTGAAAAATTGAAGGTTTCTATAGGTACCATCCGTACAAGGTTTAATAAATTGATTGATGACGGAACAATTAATATTATTGGCCGGGTAAATCCTGAAAAAGTAGGATTTCAATCTTATGCACACATTGCTGTGTATGTACGGCCAGCAACGCTTAAAGAAGCTGTGGCCTTGCAAATTAAACAATTTCCCGAAGTAAGTTTTTTAGCTATGACAAGTGGCGATTATGACCTTGAGGTTGATGTAATGTGCCGTGATAATGAACATCTTTTGGCTTTTGTTAGTCAGTTATCTGCTATAGAGGGCATACATCAAACCAAGACTACCATTTATTTTAAAGTGTACAAATATGCACAACCAGATTTGAACTTACTAAAATGATAAGAATAGCAACTGAAGGTGACAGGAGTTTTTTACATGAATTGTATATGCACTCCTCCATAAACCCTTACTTGTTGTATGAACCGATGGATGCTGTTACTTTTAATCCAATTTTAGAGGTATTATTACAAAAAAAACTGTTATTCATTTATTACACTGCCCATAATGCAGCCATTGGTATGTTTAAATTAGTACCACATACCTATCGCTCTGCACACATTGTTTATTTGGGTGGAGTGGCCATACATCCGTCATTTGCAGGCAAAGGGTTTGGTAAGCTTATGATAAAAGATGTACTTGAATATGCAATTAGCATCGGTTTTGTACGCATCGAATTAAGTGTAGCAGTTAATAATGAAAAGGCCATCAGCGTATATAAAAAAATGGGTTTTTTAAAAGAGGGCGTCATGAAAAAATATACTTACCTCCAAAAAGAAAATATTTTTGTTGATGAAGTTTTAATGGCATTTGTAAAATAAATGTATTTAATTTTTTAGGATTAAGTATTTTATTCGCAAAGCCTTTACAATTTTGAGCTGCAATCTGTTTACTTTTTTTCTCCCGATATTTTCGGGATAGGTTGATAAAAAAAAGTAACAAAAGAAAATAACGTCCGTGCGAATAGCGCAGGCCTGGCGGACTTGATTTGTTAACGGCTTATGGCGAAAATTGCCAGCACTTTTATTCAAGGCCACAACCAGTATTCGTTTACGAACAAAATACCTAATCTTTTTAATCTTTTATCCAATTTTGCAGTTGGAATATTACCAAGGTTTTTAACTCAATTTAGCACTTTACTGCAAATTATTGTAAATACTTCACTGTTTTTTTGCTAAAAATGGTTTTAAATAATTGCCTGTATTTAATTTGAAGCCCTCACAACTATTGCAATAGAAATGCCAGGATGGATATAAAACCTCTTTATAAGGCATAAAAAAACCGGCATTTAGGTGCCGGTTTTTTAAAAAATATATTTGTTTATCGCAAATCTACTACCTCCACCCCAGGATATTTTTTGGGATCCAGTACAAATTGTGCATCATTTAATACAGTAGTTGTGTTCATCCCGCTTACTGCATAGGTATATTTATTACCAGCCTTTTCAAATATTTTTGCACTGCTGATAGCACTTATTGCTTTATCAATATATAAAAGAACTTTAAAAAATGGTTTGCTTTTATCTGTAGGAGTAAGTTCTATTTCAATTAATTTTTTACCATTAATTACTTTATCTCCATTTAATTTATACAAAAAATCTTTATCGTAAAAATTGGTAAATAATTTTTGAGGGGTTAAAGTATTGGCAGATGGGTCAAACTTAGTAATTGTAATTTCATTAGCCCCCTTTTCGTAGGTTGAAACATTTATACCATCACTGTAAATTTCCTGACCAGTTACGCTAATACGATATTTACTGCTTTTCATAAATAAAGTACCTGTTTTAGTACCAAGCGATTTACCAGCAGCACTTTCTATATTTAATAAAAACTTTGCCTGTACCGATTTAAAAGATTTGAACTTAGCACTAACTGCATCTAAAATCTTTTTTGCATCAGGGTCGCTTTGTCCCAGCCCTTTGGTTTGTGCAGTTACTGCTTGTACTGTAACTACAATTAACAATAAACTTATTATAATTTTTTTCATTGTATATTTTTATTTGCTATATTTTATGCGGCGCAAAGATAAGTGAATAGACAATGTTTAGCAACCGAGGTTTACACCCTCCATTAAACAAACTGTTAATTAAAATCTAAAAGGAAACTATACCACCTGCAAAACAATAATACAACAAGCATTTTCTTACTTTGCACTTCACTTCAACCAAGCTCAGCCATCATTTTTATAACCTCAATCTTTTTATATGATGGATAAGTATGATTATGCCTGCAAGCAACCCAATAAGCCTGCTGCTTTTACACAATTTTTATGGTGGCTTGCTACTGCAGAAAATGAATTACTCAGTGGCGCTGTTATTGACGGCAACAGGTATGGTATTGTAGGTATGACGGTATTTACTACCTGGATATTTGCTACCGCAGCGTGGACCTATTTTTTTAGTACAGTTACAGACAGTGTTTTATTAGCGCTGCCTTTAGGCTTATTAATGGGTTTTATCATTTTAACCATTGATAGGGCATTGATAAAAAGCATTAACAGGCAAATGAAAAACCGGTGGCTACCAATAATATTTAGAATTGTACTTGCAAGTGTAATTGGTATGTTTATGGCACAGCCTGCATTGCTGTATATGTTTAAAAAGGAAATTAAACTACAGGTAGCGGCCGATAATACCAACAGAAAAATTGCCAACAGGCAGCAGCTTGATTCGCTGTATCGTTATCAAAAAAGTTTATTGAATAATGATAAAAATACGCTGCAGCAAGCGGCAGCCTTGCGATATGAGGGTGTGCAACTTGCAAGAGAAAATTTTTTAAAAGAAACTGACGGCAGCGGTGGTACTGGCAAAGTGGGCATAAAGGATATTGCCATTGCCAAACGAAATGAATACCTGAAACTTGATACCGAATACCAGCAATTAATAGTAGAGCAGCAACCAAAACTTAAACTGATTGATAGTAGTTTAAACGCCATTGAGCTAACAAGCAGTAAACAAGAAGAAACTTATTCCGGTTATTTCAACGATGGATTTTTAACTCAAATTGAAGCTTTGCAACATTTACTTCAAAATCATCCTGCTTTGCAATACAGGTATTATTTACTGATGGCTATTTTGCTGTTGATAGAATTGATGCCCTTGTTATCAAAATTATTATTGCCTGCCGGCACGTACGATGAAAAGGTTCAATTGAGAGAAACAATGGAAAAAGAAATGGCTGTACTGCAAATATCTCAACTTAAAGAAATTTCAATGCTGTATCAAACAGCAATAACTAACCATGATAAGGAAATGATTACTACCTTTTTTGATACCAACAAAGCAGCTAGAATAGAAAAAATACACTTCATTAACAATGAATGGAAAGAGGGTGAAAATGTGAGCTTTAAAAATCTTTTGAAAAAAATAAAACAAATGCTCTTGGTTTCTAACCAAACGTAGCCCCTTTTTTTAGAAGAAAACTTTTACAAAAATACAAAGCGCCCTGCTTATAAACAAGGCGCTTTGTATTTAAAGATTTTGCTGGTGAAATTTTATAATAACTTTAAACTGCTGATTAACTATATCAAGTTAAACTGCTTTAACTACAAAATTTTCCACTATTTATTTTACAGAAAAAATAACTTTAAACCCTTATTTGTATTGTGTTTGTAGCTTAACAACAATGATATCTTTACAATTTAGGTTAAATCATTTCGCTTTGTAATAATGGATTTGTTACCGCATTTTTTCTTTCTGCACACTCCTTAGCAGCTTTAATAAATGCCACAAATATTGGTTGAGGATTTTCAACTGTACTTTTTAACTCAGGGTGAAACTGAACCCCAATAAAAAATGGATGCTGTTTCAATTCTAATATTTCTACTAATCCGGTATCGGGGTTTTTGCCACTTGCTACCATACCAGCATCTTCAAATTGCTGTAAATAAGCATTGTTAAACTCCCAGCGATGCCGATGCCGCTCTTTAATTGTTTTTTTACTATAAATAGTTTCTGCAAGTGAACCTTGCTCTAAATTGCAGGGGTAACTGCCCAATCTCATAGTAGCTCCTTTTGAGGTGATTTTTTTCTGCTCTTCCATCAAATCTATTACCGGATGGGAAGTTGCAGGATCCATTTCTGTTGAATGAGCATCTGAATAGCCTAATACATTTCTGGCAAATTCAATTGCAGCCATTTGCATACCCAGGCATATGCCAAAAAAGGGTAATTGGTTTTCTCTTGCAAACTTTACGGCAATAATTTTGCCTTCAACCCCACGTAACCCAAAGCCGGGTGCTACCAGCAATCCATCAAGATGCCCCAGTTTTTCCATTACATTTTGTTCTGTAATAAATTCGCTGTGTACATTTGTTATTTGCACTTTGCATTCGTTTATAGCACCTGCATGTACAAAAGATTCAAGTATAGATTTATAAGCATCTTGCAGTTCAATATACTTTCCTATTAGCCCTATATTAATTTTTGTTGATGGATTTTTTAGTTTATCTAAAAAATCTTTCCATTTGGCTAATTGGGGTGCAGAATAGCCATTGATATGTAATTTTTTCAATACAATTACATCCAATCCTTCCTGCAGCATTTTTAGCGGCACTTCGTAAATAGAATTTGCATCAATTGCTTCAATTACTGCTTCTGTTTTTACGTTGCAAAATAATGCGATTTTTTTACGCAAATCCATGTTTAAAGAGCGCTCGGTACGGCATACTATAATATCAGGATGAAGCCCGTTCTCACTCATCAACTTTACGCTATGTTGCGTTGGCTTAGTTTTTAACTCTTTTGCTGCTTTTAAATAAGGAATTAAAGTTAAATGAACTACAAGGCAATCTTCTTCTTCCATTTCCCATTGCAATTGCCTTACCGCCTCTACAAAAGGAAGGCTCTCAATATCGCCGATAGTGCCGCCTATTTCAGTAATAACAATATCATATTCGCCAGACTGTCCTATTAAAAGCATTCTCCTTTTTATTTCGTCTGTAATGTGCGGTACTACCTGTACTGTTTTACCAAGATAAGCACCTTCCCGCTCTTTGTTAATAACTGTTTGGTAAATGCGCCCTGTAGTAACATTGTTGGCCTGCGAAGTGAAAATATTAAGGAACCTTTCATAGTGCCCAAGATCAAGATCTGTTTCTGCACCATCTTCGGTAACATAGCACTCTCCGTGTTCATAAGGGTTAAGCGTACCAGGATCAACATTTATATATGGATCAAATTTTTGTATAGTTACTTTTAAACCTCTCGATTGCAGAAGTTTGGCAAGAGAAGCTGCAATAATTCCTTTGCCCAACGAGGATGTAACACCACCTGTTACGAAAATATATTTTGTCATAGCTTGTTTATAATCAATTTGAGATAGGCAACTCCAGGTAAACACAAATTACCACTATTGAATAAACCGTATTTAAATCAGTTTTTTCAACATAAAAGAGTAAAACTAAAAATCAATGAATGTTACGAAAATGACCAACGGACATAAAAGGAAAAAAACCCTTGAGGTCGTGCAAACTTACAGCGAATAATTGGGAGCATGAAATTTGGCTAACAACTTGTGGAAAAATATAAATTGTTTTAGTCAGATATTGAAAATACAACCATTTTTTTTTAATGGAAATGAGCTATATAAATGCAATACAGATAAGTATTTCAAGTTATTTTTTAATCAAAAAAAATATAGAACTTTTTTGAGTTACAAAAAATGTTCTGAAATGATCAATTTTGCAGCAGCAGCAAGCCGTAATTCATTTTCACCTGCAAAATCTGGGTTAAAACCTTTTTTTACAATGCATGCCTGTAAAGTTCAAAATGCCTATGTAAGATACCGTAATAGATTTTTAACAACAAATTTTGGGTATAAATAATGGAATGTGTGAAATAATATACAATTTAGTTGCTAAAAGTATAAATTTTAAAAACTTTTGTTTTGCAAAATACCGCAACGTAATTTCATGGCTTTTAACGATGTCATTAACTTAATTAAAATCAGTTATATGGAGCTAATAAAAAGTAGTTTTAAAGAAAAATCGGATAAGATCGCACTCGAAGTAAAAGAGATGCTGAAATTGCATGGAAGTAAAAAAATTGGTGAAGTAACCCTTAGCCAGGTATACCAGGGCATGAGGGGAATTACCGGTCTTGTTACAGAAACCTCCTTATTAGACGCCCAGGAAGGCATTCGCTTTAGGGGCTATACCATACCTGAATTGCAGCAAAAATTACCTAAAGTTCCAGGAGGGCAGGAGCCATTACCAGAGGGCTTATTTCACCTGATGTTACTAGGTGAATTACCAACAGTAGAAAATGTAAACCACATTACCTCTGTATTACAGCGTAGAAGCCATGTACCAAATCATGTATTTGCAACTATAGAAGCAACGCCACTTAGCACACATCCAATGACACAGTTTGTTATAGCTATTATGGCTTTACAAACAGAAAGTACTTTTGCTAAAAGATATGCAGCCGGTATGAGTAAAAAAGACTATTGGGATGCAACAATTGATGATTCATTAACCCTGATAGCCCGTTTACCAAGGGTGGCAGCATACATTTACCGTCGCAAATATAAAAATGGCGATCATATTCAGCCAGATGGTTTAATGGATTGGTCAGGTAATTTTGCACACATGATGGGGTATGATGATGAAGAGTTTAAAGAGTTGATGCGTTTATATATGACCATACATGCAGATCATGAAGGTGGTAATGTATCTGCTCACTCAACCCATCTTGTAGGATCAGCACTAAGTGATCCCTACCTTGCATTTGCCGCAGGAATGAATGGTTTAGCTGGCCCTTTGCATGGCCTTGCTAATCAGGAAGTAATTAAATGGATTTATGAAATGCAGGAAAAGCTTAAAACTGATCTCCCTGCAAAAGAGCAAATTGAGGCATACGTTAAAGAAACCCTTGCGGCAGGAAAGGTAGTGCCAGGCTATGGGCATGCTGTGCTAAGGAAAACTGATCCCCGATATACCGCACAAATGGAATTTGGTAAAAAACACATGCCAGAAGACAAACTATGCAGAACTATCTGGAATATTTACGAAGCAGTACCTCCAATATTACAAACGGTAGGTAAAATAAAAAACCCGTGGCCTAATGTTGATGCACATAGTGGTGCATTACTTGTTCACTACGGTATGGTAGAGTACGAATTTTATACTGTTTTATTTGGTGTATCCAGAGCATTAGGGGTATTGGCAAGCCTTTGTTGGGATAGAGCGCTCGGTTTTCCATTAGAAAGACCAAAATCCATTACCACCGATTCAGTAAAATTATGGCTGGATGGAAAAGGTGAAATATGGGGTGATTAATATTATGTCCCAAAAATATACCCCCGATTTTTCGGGTTTTAAATATTTTGTAATCCTCTAAATATATAATTGTGCATCAGAAAATTTTGTTTTTTTTAGGTACTTTTTTATTCTCCTGTTGTAGTTTTTCGCAAATTAAAAAAACGACAGCTTCGCCAACTTCAAAAGTAAATTCTCATATAAAAGTTTTTGACCTTGCCATAGCAAGTGGCGACGTCACAACTGCTGCCACAGCTCTTAATTATTTTATTACAGAGCAGGGTAGTAATACAACCTACGCAGATACGTTAGCCATGTTATACATGCAGCAAGGTGCATTTGCGCAATGTTTTTATTGGGCTAATAAAAGACTGGATTTAAATCCAGAAAATAATATGCTGCTTGAGTTGAAAGGCATTTGTCTTGATAAATTGCAGCAACCAAAAGAAGCTATCGAAATTTTTGAAAAGCTTTTAAAAAAAACGCAGAGTCCCTATCATGCTTATAAATTGATGGAATTGCAATACGGAATTAAGCGATTAAGTGAGTGTCTTTCAACAGCTATTGCCGCTGAAAAACTTACGTTTAAGCCAGAATTTGTTATGACTTACAATGTAGGTCAACAAACTGGCCGCACTTATTTACAGGCAGGCGTTTACAATATCCATGCACTTGCCCTATATGATTTAGATAAAAAAGCCGACGCAAAAGTATATTTTGAAAAAGCACTTGCTTTAGATTCAACCTTTGCACTTGCCAAACAAAACCTTGAGGCGCTAAAATCTTTAGAATCGGGCGCTGGTAAAGCTTTACAACAAAATAATCAGCCAGTTAGCAGCCCTGCAATTAAACAAAATCAAAATTGATTTTGAATGATATACAGATGCTTATATATTTGCAATCCTTTCTTAAATAAAAGAGTAGTAAAGGGTTTAGGGGAAATTGTTTTTTAATAAGCGGGGAATTAGCTCAGTTGGTAGAGCGCTTGCATGGCATGCAAGAGGTCAGCGGTTCGAACCCGCTATTCTCCACTATAGTTCACATTTATGTGAACTTTGTTGTTTATGCCTATTTACGCTTTCAAATCATATCCCCAATCGTTCGATCGTTTTTAAAAACAGGTTAATTTTTGAAAATAATATACAACCATTATTTATCTGGCTTCTGCAGGTGAAAAATCCCAAACTGCTTCCAATTCCTGTACAGTTGAGCATTTAAGAAGACTTTTTATCCTTAAATAGTTTGCTGTTTTTCGATTAAAAATAACCCGAAATACTTATCTGTATTGCGTTTGAAAATCTCATTAGGAGTTCTACAGTAAAATTTTCTTTAAATTTAAAACTAACATAATCAACCGTTACAAATAGTAACTTCGGCTTTAAACAAGCCTTTTCTAATAATTTACAGAATGAACAAAACCAACTATTCTTTTGAGCAATTTACCATTGCTAAAAATCTGCTTGGCTGGATAGTACTTATTTTTCCTGTAGCTGTTACTACTGGTTTGCTGGTTGCTCTTTTTTTATGGCTGCTGGATATTGCTACTGTTACCCGATGGCAAAATATGTGGCTTATTTTTTTACTTCCGCTAGCGGGTATCTTTATTAGTTGGCTTTATCAAGTTGCCGGAAAAAATACAGGCGCAGGCAATAACCTCATTATGGATGAAATTCATCAACCTGGTGGTGGCGTACCGGCTAGAATGACGCCGCTTATTTTAATCACAACTGTTATTACCCATTTGTTTGGTGGGTCGGCTGGCCGGGAAGGTACAGCCGTGCAAATGGGTGGTAGCCTCGCTGCTTTATTTTCAAAACTGTACAAACTGCACCACGAACGTAAAAGGATTTTACTCATGTGTGGTATGGCAGCAGGTTTCAGTGCCGTATTTGGCACCCCGGTAGCAGGTGCTATTTTTGCATTAGAAGTATTAACTATTGGCAGAATTAAGTACGATGCATTGATACCCTGTTTATTTGCAAGTATTATTGCAGACATTACCTGCACTAGTTGTGGCATACATCATACGATTTATCACATTACTTATACAGATAATGGTGCAGGATTATTTCCCTACGTTGCTTTTGATGTGCTGCTTTTAATAAAAGTTGCCATAGCTGGGTTAATTTTTGGCTTAATCAGTTACAGCTTTGCACAATTTTCTACATTTATAAAATCTGCCAGTAATCAATATATCCCTAAAAAATGGCTAATACCTGTAGTGGGTGCTGTGCTTATTGTTAGTATCAGTTACCTTATTGGTACATTTGATTATCTTGGTTTGGGAGTAACCAATCCAAATAGCAAAGGAGTTAGTATAGTATCTTCTTTTACTGCAGGTGGTGCCGGATATTTTAGTTGGTTTTGGAAATTATTACTAACAGCTATAACACTTGGTATGGGTTTTAAAGGTGGAGAGGTAACACCCTTATTTTTTATTGGCGCCACACTCGGAAATGTATTAGCTGGCATTACCGGAGCTCCAATCGATTTGTTTGCGGGCCTTGGTTTTATTGCTGTGTTTGCAGGTGCAACCAATACACCATTGGCTTGTACATTAATGGGGATTGAGTTATTTGGCTCAGAAAATAGTATCTATTATGCAGTAGCCTGTTTTATAGCTTATTACTTTAGTGGCCATTCTGGTATTTATACATCCCAAAAATCTGGTATTGCAAAAACGGATGTGTTATACAAAAAAGAAAAAATCAACCACCAATCAAAAGATACGCCTGCTTAATGATTTTAGTTGTAACTGCTCAATAAGCTATATAAAAAATAATTAGTTTTCTGCTACAACTTAACTTAAAATAGTTTTATGAAAAAGATAATTCTCTTACTGATAGCAGTACTTTTTTCTATCAATATTTTTGCCCAGAATATTGATATTGATTTATTGAAAAATATCAATTCTAACAGAAATAACACACTCGATATTTTTTTTACCCTGCTATCAGATACTGTTGCATGGATAGCTTTTGGTGTTCCTTGCCTGTTACTAATAATTAGTTTGGTTAACAAGATAAAAATGGCAAAAGCAACTGCTCTTTATATAGGAGCTGCGACTATTTTTGCTGCATTATTTTCTACCTTTTTAAAACATAGTATTAACAGAATCAGACCTTTTGTTACGTATCCATTTATTCAAAAATTATCAACGGGAGGTAGCCCGTCTTTCCCTTCGGGGCATACTACTGATGCCTTTGTTTTTGCAACAGCTTTAAGTTTTGCCTACCCAAAATGGTACATAATTATTCCAGTTTATTTGTGGGCATTGGCAGTGGGTTATTCAAGAATGTATTTGGGGGTTCATTATCCCAGCGATGTTTTAGGTGGTATTATCATTGGTGCCGGAAGTGCAACTTTGTTGTACTTAGCAAAGAAAGCCCTTGCAAAAAAGAAAGAACAAAAAAGATTATCAGCTTTAAACTAAAAGCATTTTTTGAAGTGTAACTATGGGGAATTGAAAATTGTAGTACAACTGCGTTTAATATTTTTTTAAAATTCTATTAGGAAAAAAGTCAATTTTTAAATTATGTAGTAGCAGAAGATATAGAGCTATACAACTATTCAACTTAAATATTTTCCAACAATTGGCATCCTTCTGCCCACACCAAAAGCCTTGGGAGAAATACGGATTATAGGGCAAAATTGATTGCGTTTATACTCGTTTACATTAACCATTTTAAGCACCCTATCTACAAGTTCAGCATCATAGCCTTTATTTTTTATCTTATCGGGTCCTTGCCTTTTTTCTATGTATTGAAATAAAAGCTTGTCCAGTATTTCATATTCCGGCAACGAGTCAGAATCTTTTTGCCCGGGACTAAGCTCTGCAGACGGCGGTTTGGTAATGATATTTTCAGGTATAATTTCACCGGACCTGTTGATGTATTTTGCCAACGCATATACCTGCATTTTGTAGCAGTCACCCAATACGCCAATTCCTCCCGCCATATCACCATACAAGGTACCATAACCTGTAGCGAGTTCACTTTTGTTTGAAGTATTGAGCAGTATGTATCCAAATTTATTGGCAATAGCCATAAGTAAATTACCCCTGCTACGGCTTTGAATATTTTCTTCAGCAACACTAAAAGGCAAATCTTTAAATATTG
>Ga0136636_10001457_pt1 | contig 13822 bp, 12 predicted proteins | sample AntDrymUQ8522106_2_FD_104653 | JGI IMG/M metagenome (GOLD analysis project Ga0136636, IMG submission 104653) | Polar desert sand microbial communities from Dry Valleys, Antarctica - metaG UQ852 (21.06) | ecosystem: Environmental > Terrestrial > Soil > Desert | place: Antarctica: Dry Valley... | reverse complement strand
TAGCGAGGACGAGATTTGAACTCGTGACCTTCGGGTTATGAATCCGACGCTCTAACCAACTGAGCTACCTCGCCATGTTTGAGGGGTGCAAAATTATCAATTTTTCCGAAACAAACAAACTCTGATGACGAAATTCCACTTTTTAGGCCGCCCCCCTGCAAAAATATTATCCTATCACCTCAAACGTCTCTTTGTAAACTACACCCCTCTCCTTGAGTTTTTCGAGCATAAACTTAACCGTAGCATCACCATTACCCAGATATTCAGGTGCCGAAACTCCTTTTCGGGTGTATAATCCTTCTGATAACAACCTTGCTGCCGCTGTAGCTGTATAACCTGTTGTACGTGCCATGGAGTGAATACCTGTTGCTTTGTCAAAACGATCGTAAAGATCCCATGTATAACGTTGGCGTACATCATTTTTCAGTCCTTCGGTGATAACCTGCATCACAGTTAGGTCTTCTTCGCCTTTTTGCAGTTTCCATTTCGGGAAAAGCAGTTTTGAAGTAAATTCAAGTGGGCTGATCATTACTCCGTTTATCAGTATGGGTTCTTTGCTAAAAAACCCGGTATCGCGCAGCACAGCCATTTTTTCGATATGTCCTTTGTAGCGAAGGGTTTTTTCGATCATATAATCGCCTTTAATGGTTGTTGCCAGTGTACGAAGACCGTCGCTGTTAAAAGCTTCGAGTGTGCCAATATTCGGGAAATCAAGTAATTCAGGATCGGAAAGTGCCTCGCGGATAACAAGTCGGCCACCATCGATATACCGCGCCGGACGAGTATATTCCTCAATAACATCAATTGGTGAAAAAACCGCCTTATATTCAAATGGCCAGGTTCGGATAACAGGCAAACCTCCAACATAAGTAATACCTTTTTCCAGCGTGTCGAGCTTTGAAGCACCATATGCAATAAGCACATTACTCATACCCGGAGCGACACCAATATCACAAATAGCTGTCACGTTCATTTCACGGGCTTTCGCATCAAGTAAAAACATATCTTCCGGAAAGAAGGCTATATCTACAACATTTTTACCGCATTCAATAATTCTTTCAAGTGTGCGGAATCCCATAAACCCGGGAACCGCACTGATTACCAGGTCGTGCTCCTCTACTATTGATTTTAGTGTTTCAGCATTATCCAGATCAGCCGTAACCGTTTTTATACCTTCGATACCAGAAAGCCTCGAAAGCGCTTCGCTGCTCATATCGGCAGATGTAACTTCAAATTCACCATTCCTGGCAAGATCAATAGCCATGGGTCCTCCGACCAATCCAGCGCCTAAAACAAGAATTTTCATATAGTGGTATTTATTTATTTTTGTATGCGTTGCTCCATCTAAACTAATAAGCAAATCCGCTTTTCACAGATTATAAAGTGTTGGTTTCGAATCGTTTCCGAGTGCTTCTGTTTATCATAACCTGGCTGATCTTTTGAAATTGCGAAACTATGATTCCACATAAAACCAGCATCATTCCAGTGATTTTGAGCCAAGTGAACTTTTCGTCGAGGATAATAAAGGACAACAAGCCTGTAAAAACCGGAATCAGATATGTGAAAATATTAGCCTTTATAACACCAATTTGTTTTATGGTAATAATGTAGAAAACATAAGCCAGCGTTGACGCAAAAACAGCCAGTTGCAGCATTGCAAAAACCAGTTCGCGGGTAGGCTTTACTGTGATGAAATGTTGAAAATCGAAAATCAGGAACAACGGCAGAAAATATACCGCTCCTATCAGGTTTTGATATGTAATGATAGTAACAGGTTTGTACTCAGGTGATATTTTCCGGATTATTACCGAATAAGCCACAGCTGCAAAAACAGCAACAAAAAGAAGCAAAACGCCTTTCGGTGAAGCATTTAATGATAAATCGGGATTGATCAGCATCAGCAGTATGCCAACGAATGAAAAGGCAAGTCCAACAATTATAGACATCGAAATGCGTTCGCGCACCATATAATAAGCTGCAAAAGGAGTAAATAAAGGAATGGTTGCTATTACTACTGAGGCTACGGTTGGAGAAACAAGTTTAAGCCCAAAACTTTCGCCCAGAAAATACATAAACGGTTGTGTGAACGAAAGCAATAAAAAGTATCTCAGATGCTTTCGCTTAATGACCTGAAATGAACGGGTAAAGAACATAAAGCCCAGCATCAGCACACCTGAAAGCACTAACCTGAGAAAAATAATGGTAACAGGCTCATACCATTTAACTGCAATTTTGAACCACACAAATGATAATCCCCAGAACAGCATGGATAATACTGCAAACAGGTAAACTTTGTAAATCTGGAACTTCATCGAATTCGTATTTTCCGGTTTTCGGCTGCGAAGATAGTGCTTTAACCGAATCAGGATGAAGCCTTCAGTTCGATTAAGGAAAATATAAATTAGCTTTTCAGATATAAGCTGAAAAAGCGACAGAAAACATTCGTGAGGAGTAAAACGTGAAGAAGAACTGTACAGATTTATTCAATACCGGCATAATGTTTCATAAACTGAACACGCTCATATGCAACAGGATTTTCGACTTTATCAAAACTCATCTTTCCTATAAAAGCGGAAGTTGATTCATAATTATGCTTTACCATCCATGTTTCCATACCGGCGAGTATTTCGGAAATACGCACATGTCCATGTTGATACACTGTGCTAACTACCTCCACGGCTTTTGCACCGGCAAGCAGCATTTTAATCATTCCACTGGCATCGTGAACACCAGTGGAAGCCACAACATCGCATTGTACATTGCCCGATAGCAATGCAACCCAACGTAACGGATGGTAAAGCTCCTCAGGAGTACTGAAAATATGAGTGGCTGAAAGTTTAAACGTATCGATATCGATATCAGGCGAATAAAAACGATTGAACAGCACCAGACCTTTGGCACCGGCCCACGAAAGTTTACGTGTTATTTCGGCCAAACCAGCAAAATAGGGACTTAATTTAACCGCTACCGGTATTGTAACATGTTGTAAAACGCCTTCCAGTACATCAAAGTATATTTGCTCGATCTGAGCTGAATTCCGGTCGGGATCAGAAGGCAAAATGTAAATATTGAGTTCGATTGCATCAGCGCCGGCATCCTGAATTTTTGAAGCATAAGACATCCATTCCGTGGCTGTTGCGCAGTTAATACTCGCAATAATTGGAATTGAAACCGCTTTTTTACAATCGCTGATCAGTTTCATGTATTTATCAAGAGTATTATCGCGGCTGTAATTGCTGATATAATCATGAGCCTCAGGATACTGATTGGTGTATTCCGACTGACCCATTGTATGATGAATCTCATTCAGAATCTGTTCCTCGAACAGAGATTTCAATACTACAGCTCCTGCGCCTTGCTTTTCGAAATCAATAATGTTTTCGACAGAATTTGTAAGCCCTGAACTACCGACAATGAGCGGGCTTTTAAGATTGAGTCCAAGATAATTTGTTTTCAGGCTTACCATACTACGCATTGGTTTTCAACTTGTTAAATAATAATATTTTTCACAATTTGCCCCACCATATAACAGAGGGAAACATGTGTAAATGTATGCTATATTTCAGATATACAACAAAGGAAAAGGGATATTTTTACCTGAAATTTAATTAATCTCAAATCCGGATTTCGGAATGCTGAATTCCTATAGCATAACTACAATACTCAGGTAGATTTTTTTTTACCAAGGACGTAAAGCAATATAACACAGATTATCAATATATTAGAGTGCAAAGCTTTGACTAATTGTGTTGCAGATATTGATGCGCTTATGAATTGTTTACGGAATTTGGTTATTAGCAATAGAAAGAAGGTGATGAATGAAGATTTGAAAATTTCTGAGTTTTCAACAGAATTCGTGCCATAAACCCGAAAATATACCCGTCGGAAAGACGGAAACCTGCTCACGCAGCTCGAACCTGAAGAATGGTTTACATTATCAACCGGCTTAAGCTGATGAAGTCAGATTGCTGATTAGCAAAAAAAAATATTCGCTATACACCAATCAACTCAATTCATATTAAAGTTCATCTGGCATCAATTGCCTGATCTGGAATAAGCTTATTTATTTTGCCACCGCCAATTTGCGAAACATTGAATCATTTTGAATAACGTCAATGGCTTTTAAAAGCTCATCATCAGTAGCGCTTGCCATCTGAAAATACGCATTCATATTAAACAGATTTCGTGCAATCAAAGCTTTAAGCACTGTTTTTATTTGCAGACCTGACGTTTCAATATCTTTATCTTTTCGAGGAACTTCATTCTTTTCAGCAAAAGCAATAAATTCATCCATCAATTTCTGATCATCAGTAAATCCGGCTTTAAACGCTTTGATATCAGGATATTCTATAAGCATTTCCTTGCGTTTTGTTTCAATGTACTGAACTGTAAATTCATTCAGCAAACCTTTGCGGAAAATATCAGTATAATAATCGGACATAAATGAAGTATCGAGTGGAATAAAATAGTCGGGCATTACACCACCTCCACCATAAACAACCCGCTTATTATGAGTATAATACCTAAGCGAATCAGGAAATTTTATACTATCGGCATGAACCAGTTCGCCATGTTTGTACCGGTTATAAACCTCATCCTGATAATCATCCTTACCATCCTCATACGATTTCTGAATACACCGGCCCGAAGGTGTGTAATAGCGGGCAGTAGTAATGCGTACCATCGAACTGTCGGGCAACATATAAGGTCGCTGCACCAATCCTTTTCCAAACGAACGGCGGCCAAGTAACAATCCGCGATCCCAGTCCTGAACGGCACCGGCAACAATTTCGGAAGCTGATGCAGAACCTTCATCAATCAGAACCACCAGTTTTCCTGTTTCGAAAGTACCATCCGAGGTGGCAATAAAATCCTGTTTGGGGGCACGAAGCCCTTTGGTATAAACCACCAGTTTGCCCGAAGGCAGAAACTGATCGGCCAAATCGAATGCAATATTCAGATATCCACCGGTATTTCCGCGCAGGTCGAAAACAAGGTTTTTCATGCCCTGTTTCTGAAGATCGCGTGCAGCATCAACAAATTCGTCAGCTGATGTTTGTGCAAAACGCGAGAGCTTGATATATCCGATATCGCTGGTAAGCATATAAGAAGCATCGATACTGTTTAGGGGAATTTTATCGCGGGTAATCGAGAAATCAATCAGTTCCTTACGACCTTTGCGGTATATGGCCACTTCAACCTTGCTGCCTTTGGGTCCGCGCAAACGGTCGAGGACATATTGATTATTCAATTTTTTGCCAAAAGCATCTTCATTATTTATTTTAATAATTTTATCACCGGCAAGAATTCCAAGTTTTTCGGATGGCCCGCCCGGAACAGGCGAAATTACCAGAATAGTATCCTTATAAATCTGAAACTGAATACCCACACCTTCAAAATTACCTACGAGCGGTTCATTCGTTTTATCAACATCCTTTTTCGAAATGTATACCGAATGTGGATCAAGCTCTTTTAAAACTGCAACTATTGCCTCTTCAGTAAGTTGTGGCTGATCGACCTCTTCAACATAATAATAATTTATCAACTGCATAAGTGTATTAAACTTAAGGGTTGTCTCCTTAGGATCAACCGACTTTTGTTTCAACTGCGCCGAAACTGAAACACTAACAAGCAGCAGGGCCGACAAAAGCAAAGTATATGACATTAATTTCATAGTAAGTACGTAGATTAAATTTGAAGCTCAAAATTACGTGAAATATCGCAGCCATAGTAATAAACCACTACCGGGCATTTAAAAAATTATGAAAATTTATCATTCTGAATGCATATATATGGTTTTCAATTATAGCTGAATGACTTTAAAATTTAATTTAACGGAAATATTCCTTAGTTTCCTGATGAATGAGAAAACAATAATTAGTAAAATCTAAAGAAAAAAAAAATACTGTTAAACTCATTTTTACTATAGTAATAACTTTTCAAAAGAACTTGAAAACAGGTAAAACTACTAACAATAAATACATACCTTTGCTAGATAATCCGGATAAAAAGGTACTTGTAAATCAGGTTTCGGCACTTCCTCATTACCCTAAACAAAAATTTTATCATGAATTCGATCAAAGCATTTTTAATTACAATTGCTTTATTATCTGCATTGTTATATTCGTGTAAGCACGAACCACTTATGGCTCCCGGAACTCCGGAAGTGTGTTTTGACAGTCAGATTATGCCCGTAATTCAATCGAGTTGTGCCAAATCCGGTTGCCATGATGGTGGTGGAGAGGCATTTTCCCTCCTGACATATAATGAAATTGTCAGCCAGGTACAACGGGGTAAACCATTGAGCAGTAAGCTCTATAAAGTAATTACAGCCAATCCTCACCTAGGAAGTATTATGCCGCCTAAACCCAATGAGCCGCTTACCAGCGCACAGATTGATAATATAGAAATTTGGATACTGCAGGGTGCCAATCCTACAACATGCACAGTAGAATGCGATACCGTTAATGTTACTTTTACAGGGAGCATTCTGCCGGTTAATGATACGTATTGCAAAGGATGCCACAGTGGATCAAGTCCTTCGGGAGGAATAACACTTACCGATTATGCTTCCATTAAAGCAGCCGTTGATGGCGGAAGGTATGTAGGAGCTATCGAGCAACTTACCGGTTATACTGCCATGCCAAAAGGTAGTCCAAAACTTCCTGAATGCAATATTTATCAAATCAATAAATGGATTAAACAAGGGATGCCTAACAATTTATACAAATGAAAAAAACTTCAATAATTCTGCTTTCTACAGCTTTGTTGCTAACGTTTACTTTAAGCGGTTGTTATTACGACAGTGAAGAAGAGCTTTACCCGGGAAGCACCAACTGCGATGTATCAAACGTAACTTACTCCGCTTCAATAGCTGGGGTATTTGCAGCTACCTGCAATTCCTGCCATAACAGCAGTAATCCTTCGGGTAATATTGTAACCGATAATTATGCAAGTGTAAAAGCAAATATGTCGCGAATCAAAGGTGCTGTGAATCATGAAACGGGCTTTTCACCTATGCCTAAAGATTTGCCAAAACTTTCAGCTTGTGAGCTATCAAAACTTGATATCTGGATAAGCCAGGGAATGCCAAATAACTAACCAAAACCAATACGCTCTGTTATGAAAAAACTACTGAAAATTACACTTATACTGGCAGCCGTAGGATTGGTAGCTGCTGCACTTGTGTGGAAATTTTATGTTAACAAACCACATGAAGATATTGAAAACGCTACACCTGCTTATATAATGGCAGCTGATGATCTTTGGAAACAATACAATAGTGATCTGAAAACTGCTGATTCGTTATATACAGGTAAAGTTATTGAGCTTACCGGCAAACTGAACCGCACCGAAAAATCAGACACATTGGTGTATGCCGTATTTGTGATGGAAGTTGACACCATGTTCGGCGATAAATCCGTACGTTGCGAAATGCTTCAGAAATATAATACTGAGGCTGCTGCATTGCCAAAAGATGCCGAAGTGAAAATAAAAGGTTTTTGTACCGGCTTCGATCAAACGGATATCAAATTCAATAAATGCTCAATCGTTAAATAGTTTTCAGTTTTCTAAAAGCTTCCGGTAAATCAATCATCATGATACGAACTAAAACATTATCACTCCTTTTCCTGATTACCTTTCTATCAGGGCAATTGTTTGCCCAGGATTTAATGGATATGCTAAAGGACGAAACTCCCAAGACGGATTATGCATATGCAACTTTCAAAACAACCCGCATCGTTCTTGGGCAATCTATCGAAAACCCCGCCAGTGGCACACTTCAGTTTTTAGTTGAACACAATTTTGGTGCTATTAATTCAGGAGCCTACAATTTCTTCGGAATTGATAATGCAACAACCAGGCTTGGACTTGAATATGGTGTTAACGACTGGTTAAGCGCTGGATTTGGGCGGAGCGCTTACGAAAAAACATTCGATGGTTCCATCAAAGCAAAAATACTCAGGCAGTACACCGGTGCAAAAAACATGCCCATTTCCATGTCGTTTTATGGCGGAGCTTATCTTAATTCGTTGAAATGGGCTGATACTTCGCGTACGAATTATTTCTCGTCGCGCATGTCGTACACAGCTCAGCTACTGATTGCCCGGAAGTTTTCAAACTCTTTCTCTATACAGATTACACCGACATATGTTCACAAAAACCTTGTTCCTCTGCGCACCGACCAGAATGATATATTTGCAGTAGGAATTGGCGGCAGGTATAAAGTTGCACAACGTACATCAATCAATGCCGAGTATTTTTACTTATTACCCGGTACAACCGCTGATAAATATGTTAACTCTCTTTCGGTTGGCGTTGATATTGAAACCGGCGGTCATGTTTTCCAGTTCAGGCTTACCAATGCCCAGCCTATGTTTGAGCGTGCTTTTATAACCGAAACAACCAACAAATGGTCGAATGGAGGTATCTTCTTCGGATTTACGATAAACCGTGTATTCACAATAGTTCAGCCCAGGTTGCCGAAGGAATAAAAAAGGAGTTCGCAAATAGTTATTGGAAATATTTTGAATGTCAAAATCTGACAGTCGAAATCCAATATCTGAAATAACAATAAACACATGGATAAGGAAGAAAAGCAGCGATTTTTCGGAAGCCTTGTATTTCCAGCACTTCTGGTTCTGGTAATGTGGGTGATTAAGATAATTGAAGTCAGTTTCAACACTTCTTTTGCCGAATATGGATTGTTACCTCAAACCGCAGTTGGACTTCGCGGCATACTATTTTCTCCTTTACTTCATGCCGATTGGGCTCATCTTTCGGCTAATACGGTTCCCTTATTTGTATTAACTGCAGGATTATTTTATTATTATGGTAAAAAAGCACGTACAATTTTTGTTTTATGCTGGCTGGTAACAGGCCTTTGGGTTTGGATATTTGCAAAAGATACAGGCATACATATTGGTGCATCAGGAGTAGTATATGCGCTTGCAACATTTCATTTTACAAGCGGAATTTTACGTCGCGAGCCACGCATGATGGCATTTTCGTTGTTGGTTGTATTTCTTTATGGCGGGCTTGTGTGGGGAATAATTCCTGATTTCTTTCCGGAGAAAAACATTTCGTGGGAGTCGCACCTTCTGGGCGGAGTTGCCGGTATATTAATTGCATTTGGATACCGTGAAGCGGGTCCTCAGCGGAGAGTTTACGACTGGGGTGAAGAGGAGGAAGACATAGAATACAGTGAAGAAGAACCGGCAGAAACAGAACAAACACCTCCGGAAGAATCTACTGATAAGGCAGTTAACACCAATTCTGTTAAGGTTAATTATATTTACAAAACTCCTAAGGCAGAGTGAAAACTGACATACTGGTGCGTAAGCAGTAAAATTTAAACATATTTACTCGTCCCGTTTTCCTTTGAAAGCATACACTGAAAGTAAAACCAGAATGGCAAACAGTGAAAATGCAATTATCCAGTTGCTGGTGGTTGAACTGGCATTAGCTCCCCGGTTTTCATTTACTGAATTACTTTCGTTGCTAACATGGGTTGAATCGGAATTAAAAATCAGCATATGTGTTTGTGCAAATAAATTCTGCAAGCTATCGGCAGCATCGAAATTATGAAGAATAGCCTGAATATGAGCCAGGTTACGGTAGTTTTCGAGCAGTTCAAAAGGAGCATCCAATTCAAGTGTAATTTCAAGACTTTTTTCGAAATAGCCCAACGCTTTATCAATTTCATTAAGCTCGGCTAAATTTCGGCCTAGCGATGTTAACACTCTAGCAGACTGTCGTTTATTCCCCAATTCTTCGTACCTTTTTAATACACCCAGTAGAATCTCATTTGATTTAGCAAACTCCTTTTGCGAGGAATAAATTTCGGATATAAGCCAAAGAGTATTCAATACATCAACATTATCACTGTTTTCATCTGAAATATCAAGCACATGGTTCAGTATTTTAAGGGCTTCTTCCACATCACCTTTTTGCCAGATTGCCAACCCATAATTACTCATAGCCATAGCCTCTGCATAGCTATCTTCTAATTCGCGGGCCAGGGCAACAGCTTTTTTCAGGTCGATAATTGAAGCATCAAAATTTGATAAATTATTATAAATAGCAGCCCTGTTAATGAGCGCACGCATAACTCCTTCTTTATCTTCGTTAAGGCTGCACTCCGAAATAATTTCATTCGACAGGCTAAGTGCTTTTTTCGAATTGCCGCGATAAATATAAATATCAACCAGATTCCTTTTTGTAGTGGCTACACCTATTGCATCACCCAGTTTTATATCCATGTCGATGGATAGCTGATAGAGTCGTAAAGCATCATCGTACCTACCGGTTTCCTGTGCGATAAGCCCCAGGTTATTATAGCAGGCCGACATTCCTTTTGTATCGCCGATTGATTTATACACATCAAGCGCCTGCTGATAACACAAAGCCGCTGAATCATTATTCCCGATGAAAAACCAGCAGATACCTTCGTTTTTCTTTGCCAGTGCTTTGCCCGGCAAATAATTTTCCTTCATTGAAAGCTCAAATGCCAGCCTTGCATAATTGAGGGAGGCATACCTGTCGGTATTGCGAAAAGCAACCGATATTTCATTCAGAAGATTGGCTTTTGCAACACCGGTTACGCTGTTAAGGCGTTTAATCAAAGGTTCTGCTTCGTTGTTGGCAACAAGTAAAACCGGCGGCAACAGCAGTAAAAAGAGGAAGAGTATAAATCGACGGAGCATTGTAATTTTTATCAGAACTTATTAAGTTGGTGAGTTAATCGAGCACAAGGTAATTTTTGATTTTATCAAACAGTTCAGCATGGATAAGGGGTATTTCGCTTATTTGCTTTAGGGAAGTAAATTTTCCGACTATAATACGCTGGTCAACAATGGCTTTAGCCGTATAATAGTCGAGATAGGGATGTTTTTTCAGTTCTTCGGTACGAATTTTATTAATGTTTATTTTTGTAATTTCGTCTGCATTTACGCTGCAGTAATCATCAATTTTATCAAGTTTCCCCTGGTCGAAACCAAAAACTTCGAGCAACTGGTTTTTAGTGTAAAAACCTCCTAGCAAAGTACGGTATTTGATTATCCGGCGGGCAAACGAAGGACCAATGCCATAAAGTGAGAGCAAAGTTACGCTGTCAGCTGAGTTCAGTTCAACAATTGCTCGTGGCTTTCGGGCAGGTATTTCTGTTTTATTTTCGGCATAAACGGGTTTTTGTATTTGAATAGAGATGTAGGGTTCCAGAATTTCGTATTCGGATGGAGAAATGCAGAACATTTTTTTAAAATCGGATTTATTGTAAAACTTTCCACCTTTTGCCTCGTACTTTTTTATCACTTTAATCTGCCAGTCTTTTAGTCCAAGTTTGCTCCACTGTGCTGAAGGCAGGTTGTTAGGATCAAAAACAAAAGGTACAATTTTTATTGCTGCCATCGACTTGTCCATTTGCTGGAAATCGAGCATTCGTGCTTCGTTTAACGAATCAATAGAAATTTTAACACTTTTCTCCAGTAAGACAATTTCATTCACAAATCGCTCAAATTCTTTTCCGTTATCGCGGGTAGCCACTTTAACAATAAAAGGCAATCCCAAAACCAAAGCAATTATAGCAATTACAACCAGGATACCGATTCGCTCGGACCTGTTGAATACAAAATAGTATCTTGCATTTTGCGACATAAAACCAGTATAATACTCGGATGAGCTGAATACAGCAATACAATCAATCCAATTGGAAAAACAGTTTTACAATTCTATATTTTCTTCTTTCTTACCCCATTTATTCCACACATAATAAACCGGAAAACCAATAAGCACAATCACCAAACCAGGCCAGGTATATTCGGGTTTATAAACAAGCAGTACAAACATTATGAGCGATGCCGCGGCAATATACAGAACCGGCACTACAGGATAACCGAAAGTTTTGTATGGCCTTTCAGCATCGGGCCGTTTGCGGCGCAGTACAAAAATACCTGCAATAGTAAGCACATAAAATATCAATACGGCGAACACAACATAATCGAGCAGGTTCGAATAAGTTCCTGAAAGGCAAAGCAGCGAAGCCCAGAGTGCCTGAACTTTAAGTCCGGCAGCAGGCACAGAATTTTTATTTAGTCGTCCTGCACTTTTAAAGAAGAGGTTATCTTTAGCCATGGCATAATAAACCCTTGCCCCCGAAAGGATGAGCCCGTTGTTGCATCCAAAAGTGGAAATCACCACAAAAACAGCCATTAACAATGCCGCCATAGCACCAAACAATCCATGCATGGAAGCAGATCCCAGGCGATCGTTGGCTGCAAACTGAATTCCACTTTCAAAAACCTCATTAACACCTGTAGTGCCTCGTAAAGGAAGTGCGTTGAGATATGCGAAATTTGCCAGGATGTACAACACAGTTACAAGAGCAACTCCGGTTACCAGGCTCAGGGGAATATTACGTTTCGGGTTTTTCACTTCGCCGGCAGCAAAAGTGATATTATTCCACGCATCCGACGAAAAAAGTGAACCCACCATAGCTACTCCTATTGCCGCTATTAAAGCCCAGCCAACTATCGGCTGCCCGTCAAGAGCTACCGGATCCCAGAAATAACTTTTATTTAAAGCGACGGCTTCCGGGTTTTTTGCCATAAAAAGGCCAAGGATTATAAACCCTATCAGCAAGCCAACTTTAAGAAAAGTAAAAATGTTTTGAACCCATTTGCCGTTTCGTATTCCCATAAGGTTGTTAATGGTAAGAACCAAAATGGATGTAATGGCAAGTAAGTGAACAGTATTTATTTTTATAAAACCAAGATTCAGCAACACATTGCTCTCGGAAAACCAGGGAATAAGTACACCGGCAAATTTCGCGAAAGCCATTCCTACAGCAGCAATGGTTCCGGTTTGAATAACGGTAAAAAAAGTCCAGCCATATAAGAAACCGGCCAGTGGATTAAAAGCTTCGCGGATATAAACATATTGACCACCGGCTTTAGGCATCATGGATGCCAGTTCGCCATAACTTAATGCCGCAAAAATTGTCATTAAACCAGTAATAACCCACACGATAAGCATCCAGCCGGGCGAACCCAAATGACGGGCAATATCAGCACTTACAATAAAAATCCCTGATCCGATCATTGACCCTGCCACCAAAGCAGTGGAATCAATAAATCCCAGACTTTTTTTAAATTCCTGACTTTCAGTTTTCATACCTGTAACAGTTAATCTTCGGTGTATGAATCAGGTTTAGATTTGGGTTTCGAAAATATAACCTTCAAAAAAAAGTATAGCATCAACGCTGTGATAACTATTTCGGCTGTAACCATTACTATAAATGCCTGTTTCTCCATATATTGTCAGTAAATGTAAAGAAAATACATTCCGGTAAATTTATTTGATAAAATTTTAAATTCGATTCTCGCGCACACGTTTGCGGTATGCATAATAAACGGTGAACCCGATGAGCACAAAAATTAAAGTAAGCAGGAATCGTGAAATATCGACAAAAAACACTTTGTTGGTAATACCGCCGGTATATAACACATCTCCTTTCGAAACCTGGTCGCCAATTTTTACATTCAACTTATTTTTGCTTTTATACTCGAAACTCGCTGATGAAGGCGTTGTGGAAGATGTATCCGTAACTTGTATATAATTACGTTCTCTTAACACATATAATGAATCAACCACTCCCGATTTTTCGGAATAAAATGCATCACTGAAATAGGTATGATTTGGCCCGATATTGATGTGTAACACCTGACCAAGGATGCTTTCGTTATGCAGTGCCCAGCCTCGAAAACTCAGTTTGCTCCATTCGTCGTTAACCGGGCGCACGAGCGAACCGAAGAAAACAGCGATC
>Ga0136636_10001456_pt1 | contig 13824 bp, 12 predicted proteins | sample AntDrymUQ8522106_2_FD_104653 | JGI IMG/M metagenome (GOLD analysis project Ga0136636, IMG submission 104653) | Polar desert sand microbial communities from Dry Valleys, Antarctica - metaG UQ852 (21.06) | ecosystem: Environmental > Terrestrial > Soil > Desert | place: Antarctica: Dry Valley... | reverse complement strand
TAAAATTGAGTTTCGGGAAGATCTATCCAATCAGAAAAGTGATTATTTAAGGAATAAAATTCGAAAAGAAATCACGCCCAAACTTTTGGAGACGAACGAGAATTTCTTAGAAAATTTTGGAAAAAGTCTTTCTTATTTAAAGGAGACGAAAAATTTTGTGGAGAAGAAAATTTCAGAAATTGAAAAAGAAATCATTATTGAAGAAGAGGAATTTCTAACCATTGACAAAGCGAAATTTTTAGATCAAAGCAATTTCGTGCAGTTTGAAGTCCTGCGGAAATTTGGCTTTAATAATTCGGAGGAAATTTCAAAAATTAAAAAAGCTGGAACCGGGAAAACCTTTATTTCAAGTGATTATCACTTAACCATTGACCGCGAAATCTTGATCCTAAAAAAACTCGTAAATGATTTGTATCAAGTTTCTACAGAAGAAATCTTGTTAGAGTTAAATCCAGAAAATGAAGTTATTTTACCCAAAAACATTCAGGCGGAAATTAGAGAATTAGGAAACCTCAACTGGAAAATTGCTCTGGAAAAAATTCAGTTGCCTTTAAAATTAAGGCGAAGAAAAGAAGGTGACATTTTTCATCCTGTCGGAATGATAGGCAAAAAAAAGATCTCCAAATTCTTCAAAGACGAAAAAATTCCTATTTTAGTCCAACAGAAAATATGGATTTTGTGCGACAGAAATGATACTATTCTGGGAATTATTCCTTACCGACAAGACCGCAGATTTTTAATGAAGAAAAACTCCAAATTTCTACAGATTAGCTTGGCATAATATTTTCTAAAAAATATCCAGAAAAACTGAAACTCGACGATGGGTTTCGCTTAAAAAACGTAGCTAATTTTTGCAAATTTTTCAATGATCACAAATATTATATCCAATTTAAATGAATTAAAAGCTCTTCTGCAAAGGTTAAACGATTCTGCTTTCACACAACCAATTTCCGTTTTTTCCGGTTCCACCATTGGGCAGCATTATCGGCATTTGGTGGAAATTTATCAATGTGCAACCCTTGAATCGCGGAATTCTTTAAATTATAACCAGAGAGAACGAAATTATTTATTAGAAAGCGATTTAAACTTCTGCAGCGCGCAAATAGACGCTCTGATTCTGGCACTTTCATCATTAAAAAATCTGGATTCGCCAGTAACAGTTTACACCGATTTCGGAGAATTCAACAGCAGTTTTCAGAGAGAATTACTCTACGTTTTGGAGCACAGCATTCATCACCAAGCTTTAATAAAGATTGGACTGATGGAACTTGGCCTTTCAGACCTTGTTTCACCAGATTTTGGAGTTGCTCCATCCACGAAAAAATTCAGAGATCAATGTGCACCTTAACTTACCTCCCGAAAAAAGAGGGATTTATATTAACTTCTTCCCGGGACGAAGTTTATTCCAGACCCACAACAATTCCAAAAAGATATACCATTTTTGACCAAAATGTAATTTTTCCTAAAGACGAATTTAAGGGCGGAACATGGTTAGTTTTGGGCGAAAACAGAGTAATATGTTTGCTGAATGGAAGTGAAAAAGATTTTGAAATCAAGGAGCATTATCACGAAAGCAGAGGAACTTTAGTCTTGAATCATTTTAAATTCCAGAATTCACATTCCTTTTTTCAAGATGAATCGTTTGAAAATGTGGCGCCTTTTACGATGGTCATTTTTTCCTTAAAAGATGAAATGATCATCCAAGAAATTTCTTGGAACGGATCCGAAAAAACAATGCGCTTTGTCAACAGTGCCGAACCAAAAATTTGGTCTTCCACAACCTTATATTCAAAAGATAAAAGAGAAGAACGAAAAATTTGGTTTTCAGATTTTTTAAAGGAAAATAGAACTTTAACGAAAAAAGACTTGCTCAATTTTCACCAAAAAGAACATACTGAAGAATCGGCCACCAATATTTTAATGAAAAGAAGAGATGGAAAACAGACCACAAGTATTTCCCAAATTAATGTAAATGCAACGGAAAAATCCTTTCTGTATCACAATCTACTAGATCAAACCACCACAAAAATTTTATGGACAAAAGAAGAAATGGATTCGCCATCGCTTTAGCATGGCCAGAAACTTTTTGTAAACAATCTGCGGCGTGGTACGATTCTATGATGCACCTTTTAAAAATTACCACCAACAACCACTATCGCGTCGGACATTCTGCAGTGGTTTTAGTCAACGAAGATGGAGATTGCCATTATTTTGACTTTGGTAGATATCATGCGCCTTTTGGTTTTGGCAGAGTTCGGTCAGAATTCACGGATTCTGAACTGAAATTGCAATCAAAAGCTCTAATTAAAGGTCAAACCATCCTAAATTTTTCTGCTATTTTAGAAGAGTTATCCCAGAAAAAAGAATGTCACGGAGACGGAAAACTGTGGAGTTCTTACACGCCTATCAATTTTGAAAAAGCAAAAGAAAAGGCTGAAATATTACAGGAGAAATCTCCCATTGAATATGGACCTTTTGTTCGCAGAGGAACGAACTGTTCCCGATTTACGCGGAAAGTCATATTATCTGGAAACCCAAAATTAAAGGTCTTCTTTAAGTTATTTTTTCAATATACAGTAACTGCAAGTCCCGCAATCAATGTCACCTCTTTGGCTAAACCCACAATTGTAAGAACTTCTCGGGATGCCGAAAAACCATTGAAGAAAAAATCTTTAAATGAAGTGCTTTTAGCTCCAGAAAATAAACCTCATTTGCATGCGAAATGGTTTGCAGGAGAAGGAGCTGGCTCTTGGTTTACCTTTCAAGTTCAGGAGAAAAATGTTTATTTTATTGAAAAATATTGCCCGGACTTGGATTTAGAATCCCAATCAAAAATGAGTTTAGAAGGTGAAATCTTATTAAACGTAAAGGACGATTTTCTCTTGATATTTCCCTGTAACTCAAGAGAAATTAATATTCTCCAAAATGGAAATCATCTCGTTTTCCATAAAGTAGAAGAATTTTAAATCAAACTATCTTCACCATAGGCAACATGAAATATCTTAGTAAGTAAACTTTAATATCTTTGCATGCTTAATCAATATCCGAAAAAGTAAAAATGAAAAAATACCTCTTATTAATTTTCGCGCTGTGTATTCAGTTATTTTCTGCGCAAATTAAAGATCCAGTAAAATTTAAATACAACATCAATTCTCTGCCGAATAATGAATATGAAGCGGTATTGACGGCAACAATTGAAAAAAACTGGCATATTTATTCCAAAGATTTGCCGCCAGATTCTGGAATTCCGACCCAAATGAAATTGACGTCCAAAGAAGGAATTGACCTCATCGGCAAAGTGGTAGAAGTTGGGAAAAAACATGATGAATTCTCGGAAGCTTTCGGGGCGCAGCTGGTTTATTATTCGGATCTGGTTCAGTTTAAACAAAAATTTAAACTCAAAAACAATGCAAAACCCGCCAATGTAACGGCTGAAATTACCTATCAAACCTGTGATGACCGCGTTTGTTTAGCACCGAATACTTTGGAATTTGAACAAAAAATAACTCCAGCTAAAGGAACTTCCACAACCGAAGACGTAATTGCACCCATTATTTCTACAGAAAATACGGACACTGCAAAAACTCTTGACATCCCAGAAACAAATGCTGTTGCGCCACTTGCGACGAAACAGGAAGGTTTGAAGGTTTCTTCTTTGGATTTCGAAAATCCACAGACCGATTGCGGAATTGCAAAACAGGAAAATTCTGAAAATTTCTGGACGTATTTACTTTTAGGATTTTTCGGTGGATTGATCGCATTGCTGACTCCATGCGTTTTCCCGATGATCCCACTAACGGTTTCTTTTTTTACAAAAGGGGTTAAAGACAAAGCAAAAGGCAAAAGAGACGCAATACTTTACGGATTTTTCATCCTCTTGATTTTCGTTTTATTAAGTGTTCCGTTTCATATCATCGATGGAATTGCAGGAAATATCTTTAACCAAATCTCAACTAGTGTTTGGTTAAATATCACGTTTTTTATCATTTTTATATTTTTTGCGGGAAGTTTTTTCGGGTATTATGATATCACTTTGCCCAGTTCAATTGCGAATAAATCCTCCAAAGCAGAAGATGCAGGTGGAATTATCGGGATCTTTTTTATGGCTTTAACATTGGTAATTGTATCTTTTTCCTGTACCGGACCAATCTTGGGAAGTTTGTTAGGAAGCGCGGTGACGGGTTCTGCAAATGTTCCGATGTTGCTGACTTATGCTTTGGCGGGATTTGGATTAAGTTGGGCAATTGTTTTCGGCTTGTTGGCTTTATTTCCGCAAGCTTTGCAAAGTTTACCAAAATCTGGCGGTTGGATGAACACCGTGAAAGTAGTTTTAGGTTTCATTGAATTAGGTTTGGCTTTGAAATTTTTATCCAAAGCAGATCTGGTTTCCAAAACATTTTTCCTGAAAAGAGAATTGTTTATCGTGATCTGGATTTTGATTGCACTTGGTTTGGTGCTTTATTTATTTGGAAAAATTAAATTTCCGCATGATGATAAAAATGCGAAAATTTCTCTGACGAGAAAGATCTTCGGCGTTTTAGGAATTGGTTTCATCATTTATTTGGTTCAAGGATTATTCCCGGCAGAACGTCCGAAACTTCAATATTTAAGTGGAATTTTGCCTCCGATCAATGTTAGTTATCTGCACAAAGAAGGAGATGGAATTCTGGGGATGCATCCTTCTCATGATTATTTTGAAGCCATCGAAATTGCGAAAAAAGAAAACAAACCTTTACTCATTGATTTTACTGGTTACGGTTGTGAAAATTGTAGAAAAATGGAAGAATTTGTCTGGAGCGAACCAGATATTCTGCCGATTTTACAAAATGAAGTTGTTCTTGCCTCACTTTATGTAGATGATAAAGAAGAATTGCCGGAAAGTGAGCAAACTTCTATTGACATGGGAAATGGACAGAAGAAAAAAATTAAAACCATCGGTGATAAATGGAGTTTGTTCCAACAGATTAATTTCAATAATAATTCGCAACCGCATTATGTTTTGGTTACGCCAGATGGAAAAGTGATCAACACTCCGATTTCTGGTTATATGCCGAAAGAAGATTTCAAAAAATTCCTGGAATGTGGAATTGCGTATTTTAAAAAAGGAGACAATAGATAATAGATGGATAGATAATAGATGGATAGATAATAGACGAATAGATAATAGATGAATAGATGATAGACGAATAGATAATAGATAATAGACGAATAGATAATAGACGAATAGACTATAGACTATCCAGAATTAAAAATAACCAACGGTGATTCGTTGGTTATTTTTGTAGGTCAAAAAGAAAGTTCTTCTAGCCCGGATCGCAGTGGAAATCCTTTTTTTTGCGCGAGCAAAAAAAAGATTGCAGCGAAGAGCCGGACCGAGATCTCTAAGAAGCGAAAATCTTGTTGCTCCAAAAAAGAATATTAATTGGTAATTGGAACACTGTTAAATCCAATAGAAGTTTTCACTGAAACATCTGATGTCGGCGATTTTTTAAGGACATAAACCATTTTTGCCTGAACATTTCCAGCTTTCATCACCTGATCAAATTTCTGAGAAGAATTAACATCTAAGGAAAGGGAACTTCCCACATTATCTGGAATGGATTCTCTGGAAGCTACCAAAATTTCATTGCTTCCACCATTTGAAATATAAACTTGTATGGAACTAAACATTCCCAAACTGTTGTTGGAATCTACAGAAACGGTGGCGTTTGAAACCCGAATATCTTTCACGTTTGCGCCAGAACCGGTCAATTGATTAATGCTTTGGGCGACAGAAACGTTAGATAATTTCACATTTGCGGGAGATCCTGCAGTGACTAAAACCGTGGCATTGTACGGAAAAGTATTTTGTAAAATTGAAGAAACGGTAGAACAGCTTGTCAAGGTTGCAGTGGCAACAACGGCTGATAAAAATAAATTTTTCATAATCGTAAATTTTTTAAGGTATTGCGTGTAATTCAGAAATCAGACCATTCAAAGGCTTTAACATAAGATTAACTTTTTAATAGCACTTGTTTGGGACAAAATATGAGTTTGAAAATGGATTTTTAAAAATATTTTACTGGAGCGCAACTGTAAATTTTCCAATAGTTTCTCCAGAAGCCATGTTGCTTTTTGAAATAATTATCCAAATCTCACCGTCTTCTGTGATGTTATAGGTAAAATCCCGTCCAAAAGGTCCATCATAACTATCATTTGCTAATTTAATTTGGTTGAAACGAATGTTCATTTGAGGATTTTCTGGGGTGATTTTTCCGGTAATGAGTTTTCCACTGAAGTTTTTTATTTTCAAAACCAATTGTTGATGGTCTGGTGTAAATTCTTCGGCAATTGTTAAAGGAATCATATCGCCATTGATGGTTTTGATGATTTTTGCGCCTTCAATCACCCGAAAAGTTTTAGAAATTTCTTTCGGTTTAGGATTTTTGGAAAGGGTGATGACACCTGAATTTGTAGCATCCAAAGAATCTGCTACAAGAACTTGAGGGCTTGCTTGCAATGAATCTTGATGGAGGGAAGTTGTAGAATTTGCTTCCTTTTTGGTGCAGGAAAAAATGAAAAGCGGAATTGTAAACAGTAGTTTTTTCATAGGGATAATTTAGGTTGGATTTTTGGATTTACGGTACAATAAAGCGTGCTAAAACTGTTCCAATTTGTTGAAAATGTGGTGTTTTCCGACTTTTATTTTTTCCCGGAAAGCAGAATGAAAATAATTTTAAATACTTATCTTTGACTCATGAATTTTAAAAAAATGCTGAAAGATCTGCGACACGATATGGAAAAAGAATGGTTTGGCGTGCTTACAAGAATGGGCGCAAAACTTGGAATTCCCGTGTCTAAACTTCGGGTATTTTTCATTTATTCTACTTACGCAACTGCAGGAGTTTTTTTCCTGATTTATTTAGGTTTGGCTTTTACACTTTGGATCAAAGACATGTTTATTACCAGAAGACCGAGTGTTTTTGACCTATGATTTGGCTAGAAGAATTACAAACACGCAAGAAAATTTCTAAAATTTTTTTGGCCTACGAAAAAACTTTTCCGAAAGATGAGCGCCGCAATAAAAACCAGTTTTTTGGCCTCTTAGAAAAGCCCAACTGCTATATTTTTGGGGTAAGAACTGATGAAAATTTAGTCGGTTATTTAATTCTTTGGAAACTTACAAATTTTCATTTTTTGGAGCATTTTGAGGTTTTCGAAGAATTCCGCAACTTAAAACTGGGATCTCAAATTTTAGCTGACGTGAAGGAACGATTTGGTCCTCTTGTTTTAGAATCTGAGCCAAGTCACTTGGATGAAATGGCGGAAAGGAGAATTAATTTCTATTTGCGAAACGGATTTTCTGTAGTATCACAGACTTATATTCAACCCAGTTACGAACCTGGAAAAAACCCCCTGAATCTTTTTTTATTAAGCGATTTTGAGGTGCAAAACATTACTGAAATTGAGCAGGAAATTTTTTCAGTCGTTTATTCCTAAAGCAATAGAGAGGTTTCTAGTTTTTGCTGTTTCATTTTCAAATTGAGCTCGCTCTTGAAAAAAACTGATTTCTACATTGTGTCTAGGCGTAATTCATCTTATTAAATTCTTTATTTCTATTTTTTCCTTTCGCGTTAGGAACCGAAAGGATGCAAGTTGCTACAATTTCTCCCCCAAAAAATCTCCAAATTAAATTTGCGGTTTGTAAAAAATACCGCTTTTTTTACCACTCCATTTAAATAAAGGGTGAAAACATCGTAAACCATTTACAATTTTCTTTCTAATTTTATAAAAAACTAATTATGAGATTTTTGGAGAGATCTTTAGAAAAGTTGTATAACACTATTAAATACAATGGTTTGTACATTTTATTGAGCATCCTGTTTCCAATTATGTTCTACAAAATTGATGCAGGGAGAGAAATTGTATTGTTTATGCTCAATCCTAATCAACAGTATAATATCAGTCTGATCGCATTTTCTTTTTTCCTGATCAGCATCAGTATTTGGTGTATTCCTGTTTTAGCGATTGATCTTTTTAAATTAATGACGAATAGCGGCGCCGACAAAATTGAGATCTTTCAAAAGATTGACCGCAATTACAGCGGTTATATGGAAGACACCATTACCACAGAGAACAATAAAAAAATAACGCCGCAAGTTCCCGTTTACATTTTGTCCATATTGCCCTGGATTATTTTTATATCGAATATGGGACTGGTTTTTTTTAATAGAAAAATCTATTTTTTAGGCGGCATCTTTATTTGTGTCTTTGCCATCTACTTTCTGAAAAAAATATTAAGAAAAAATAAACGCCCTTTAAAACATTATTTTTGGCAGCAGGAGAAAAAGAAATGGATCTTTTTTTACATCTGCGGATTTATATTTCTTCTCTATTTTCTCCTTCCCATACTTTTTAATTTTTCAGAAAAATATCCTTCATTAATTATACTCTATTATTTTATCGGTTTATTATTGCTTTATTCCTTCATATTTATCTATGATTTTATAAGAAAATTAGAAGTAAATTATCGTGTTCAGACGGAGCCAAGAGAAGGCAGATTACTGGAATTTAATTACAGATCATCCAGATTAATCCATGTTACGGTGCTGATATCAGTTTTAGCTCTATGGATTACTTTCTATTATTTTAATCGAAACGCCTCTTTGGGAGATTTTAATCCGATCGTTGTTTCGGTAGTTATTTCCTGCGTATTACTTTTAAGTTTGGAGTTTTTTATTCTCTCTCAATATCTTATCATTAAAATTGTAGGAGAAAATACGCTTACGTTAAAGCTCTACAAATTTGCGGTCATGATTGCAACACTCTCCATCTTATATCTCTATTTTCTTTCCTCGCCCAATAATCATTTGATGAGAAAGGAGAATATTGCAAATTATAATAGGTCGGATTATGATCGTCTGAAATTGGAGGAGTATTTTCAAAAATGGTACGATGAAAAAAATAAAGACGCTGCTGACAAAATAAAAGATAAAGTTTTTACGGTGTATTTGGTTTCTGGGCAAGGTGGTGGTTCCAGAGCTGGAGCATGGTTCCTCATGAACATGCTTTACATGGATGCGAAAGACAAAAATTTTTACAATCATGTTTTCAGTATTTCTACCGTGTCTGGCTCATCTTCTGGCGCCAATATGTATTTTGCACTGCACCAAACGGGAACCAATATAAACTCCAGAAATATGCAGCAAACGGGAAATGACCGCACTTCCTACAATGCAATTAAAAATTTCACCACCAATATTTACGATAAAAATTACTTGAGCGGTGGTCTTTTCGGTCTTATTTTGAATGATTTTTCCTTAGATGCAATTACCAATACCTTTAATGATGAACGCAGAGATCGGAATTACACTTTGCAAAAAGAAGAATTAAAAGCCTTTGAAGAGAGTTATTTTAAGTTATTCCCAAGTGGATTTCAAAATGCGAAGAATGAGTCTGAACGCAACAATTTGATCGCCGATTCTTTGGCTAAAATTAATACGATCAGAAATTATTTTGAAGGAGATTACTTTAATATGTATCAGAAAAATTTTTCGCATCCTCTGTTTTTTTTAAATGCTACGGTGATCGATGACGGAACTAAAGGCGTTTTCAGTCCTGTGAAAATGGATTTCTCTATGTTTCGGGATCTGTACGGCGATTACAGAACCTGTAATGCAAGTGATCATTATGCATTGCCAATGGTTGCATGTGTCAATCAAAGTCAGGCTTTTCCACTCATGAACGCCTATAATTATTTGCATGGATCCGGTCGGTTAGGAGATGGCGGAATGTATGAAAATTCTGGAACGGAAACCACGTTAGAAATTTACAGAAATCTGCGGAAATATTGTGATGAGAAAAAAATAAACGTCGAATTTGTCTTTATCAATTTAATGAACAGTGAGATTAAAGGCAAGCAAAACAGCAGTTTTACCAAAGCTTCCTACTTCAATACCATTTCTGCGATGGCAAAAAATCCTTTTTACGGACATGAGTTTGTGGCCTACAAAACGCTTGAAAAAGAAATTACTAATAAGACCGATTTCATCTCCATCATTCCCCAAAACAGTTACACTTTAACCAGAATGTTGAGTAAAGCCACGATTGATTCGCTCTTCAATAATATTATCGGTAGAAATAAAATCATCAGTGATAACGCACTCACTAAAATATCGCCGGAATATAAAAGTGCCACCACTTCTAATGCACTGGATCCGCTAATCAAACTAGAGACAGATTCTCTCTATAGTGTACAAACGCAACCCAAAATATTTATTCAGTATTCAGGAACTCCGTATATCGCAAATAAGGTAAAAAATTATTTCAGTGGTAAAAAGAAATATAAAATTCAACCCTTAGATTATGTCCCAATTGAAAATTTAAAAAACAGCATTCGATATTTTCATCAGGAAGATGCTGATTTGGCGAAACAAATACTAAATGAAATACGCGCTGGAATTAAGGAAGAAAAGCACACAAGAGCTAAGCTCAAAATCATTACAGACCTGAAAAACATTGAAATTATCAATAAAGAAAAAGAATATCCTTTTGTACCGAAAAAGCAAATCGAAATATGGCTTGCTAAATAAAAATAACTCCTAAAACTAATTATTATGCCTGTATTTATCCTCAGTAACCGACAGATCAAACTGACCAAAGACGACGTTTCTTTTACCAAAGACAACTATTCTCTCGCCAACTTCAGAATTGCAAAATGCGATTTCGAAAATACCCCAAAAGTTACGGCGGCCGAGAAAAAAACGAAAAGTTATACGAACAAAAAAATTCTCAATTACAAAGTCTATGCAGAGCCAGAAACCCAAGATTACAGAAGGGTTTTGGAGGTTTTGAAAGCCGAAAAGAAATTAGCAAAATCCAAGTTTACCGCCAACAATCTGGGCGGAACCCAAAAAATGTTTTATGAACTCTACAAAAACATGAGTGCTGCTGGAAAGAAAAACAATGATGTTCTTATTTTTATTCATGGTTTCGCCCACAGTTTAGATGACGAACTGGAAACCATTCATCAATTAAAAAATATCTACATTGACAATAAAAATTCGCCCATTGAAAATATTCTTTTCATAAGTTGGCCCTCTTCCGTCACCGTTTTTCCGTTAACTTATTATGATGATAAAGGTGCAAGTATTAATGCAGGACATTCTTTGATGCGGTTATTTTACCTTTATACTCAATTTCTCAGTGATGTATTTTCAGATCCAGATTTAAAACCCTGCAATCAAAAAATTCATTTAATGGCCCATTCTATGGGAAACCGAGTTTTGCAAAGCATGCTCTACAGTTTGAAAAAAGAAAATATAAAAAGGGTGATTGATCAAGTGCTGTTGCTGAATGCAGATGTTTCTTTCCGGGTTTTTGAAGACAGTGAAGATTCCTTCAATAAACTGCCCCTTCTTGCCAACAGAATTTCAGTTTATCTTAATAAAAGTGATGATGTACTTGGTGTTTCTCAATTCTCAAAAAATATATTATCTCCAAGATTAGGAAAAGCCGGTCCCACCAATATTGAAAAGTTCAAAGAAGTTCTTTCAATCATTGATTGTACCAAAGTTAAAAATGATATTCTAACAAGTTTTAAATTTGAAATTGGGGATCATTGGGGATATTTATCCAGCTCTCAAGTTCAAAAAGATATTCTGGAAAATCTCAATGGTATTGATAAAAGTTTAATTGGAAACCGCTCGAAATTAAATGATTATATGTTTTCTATTTCTTCTTTGGCTTAAAAAATTTACACTTTTTTATTAGATCGAAAGTCGTTTTTCGCGGAATTGTGCGTTTCTAACTGCTCGATTATTTTTGAGGTGGCCTTATCTGAAGAAATTCCATATCCATTGACCAAAGTTCCTTTAAGACTGTGTTTCAAAGAAGAAATAACGTAAAGAATAGCTTGATCATCTGGATCAGAAACTCCTTCAAAACGGTAGACTTTTTCAATTTGAAAATCATCTGGTGAAAGTTTCAAATCCTCTTTATGACAGACAATACACTCTTCCTGAATGTTAAAATCATGGATGTACCCTAATTTGATTAATCCATTTATCGTTTCAGATAATGTTCCGAAACATTCCTGCAAAATATGTTCATTCATTTTTTTAAGGTATTTAATTACTGTAAAATTTAGTTTACTGCATACTCCAGCTTAATCGTGATGCTTGCTTCTTTATCTTTGGAAGAGGTGTTAAAAGTTCCGCCGTAGGAATATTCTTCTGTGGAATTGGGTGCCGTGATCTGGGTGATTCCCATGGTGGCTTTCTTCAGATTTCCGAGTTTTGCACCAGAATTTTCGGCTATCTTTTCGGCGCGCTGTTTTGCATCTTTCGTGGCATCCGCAATCATTTGGTGTTTTACATCTGCTAATTTGGTGTAGAAATAATTGGGTGGCGAAGACGTAAATTCTATTCCCAAATTGATGATCTCTGTGATATTTCGGGAAAGATTTTCCACTTTTGCCACCTCTTTGCTGTCAATAGAAACCTTTTGAGACAATTGATAACCACCAAAAGTCTGGGTACTTCTTCCGGCAGAATCAGTTCCATAATTAATTTGTTTCTGAATATCGACGGCAGAAAAAACCATTTGATCTTTCGGAATTCCTTTGGAGGTTAAGTAATTTTCTATGACTTTTTTATCATTCGCCAATTCATCATAGGCAGATTTCAGTTCGAAACTGTTTCGGGAGAAATTTCCACTCCAGGCAATTAGATCCGAGGTGAATTTATTGGTACCCAATCCCGTGACGGAGATGGTATTTTCGGCTTTATTTCTGTTCTTAATGGCATTTCCTAAGAAAGCCAAGCCAATAATAAAACCTAGTGAAGCAATTGCGATCGCGATAACATTTCTGTTCATAGTTTATGTTTTAAAATTAATTTTTTGCAATAAATTTTTTCTGAATTAAAGGTAAGCATAAATTAACTTGGAATTATTTTTTCACGCAAAAGTGACAAAAGAATTAAAGCTGAAATAAATTCAAAAGTTTATAAAAACTTCATTTTACTGTTCGAAGATGAATCTAAAAAAAAAGTTTTCGTAGGAAAAAACCTTTTATCTATGGAAATAAAGTGGAAAAGATTCTTCTAAAAGCAAGAGTACTTTTGAAACATTTTTTGCTTTAACGTATTTATTGATCTCGGGTTTTATACCAAGGGAAAATTGTAAAAATTCCGAGATTTTCTGAGGTGGAATTTCCATTTTGAGGAAATAATCATCTCCAACTTTTTCTCTGATCCAAGAAATATTATCCTGAAGATCTTCATAACGGTAAAGTCTTTTCTTTTTCTTGGCTGTTCCACTGATCACATCATAAACCGCCTGAACATTTACCATGGGTGGAATCCGGAGAAGCGGTTTTAAAATATCCTCTTTTGCATCCGCCACTTTTTCCCGGGGCTTTTCTGGTGGAGCCGGAACGCCAATTTCTGCCCGAAGTTGCGCTACTTTATCAAATCTCGTTAAATTTCTGGAATCAATGTTAAGATCTCCCGTTAAACGCACAGGAACCTGAACTTCTTCAATTTCCGCCGCGATTCTTAGGATTGAAAGGGTAAAAGGAGAAGTAAAATCTCCTGAATTTATAATTTTATAAGACCGTTCAAAACCTTCCCGAACAAACCGCAATTCCTCCTTTGATTTTGCTTCAATGATAAATTGACCATTAAGGTCGGTGTAGGCTTTTTTCTCTGTTTGAAGATTAAAAACCAAAACTGCAGGAAGCGGATTTCCTTCTTCATCGGTAATTGTCCCGGAAACCGTTTGAGAGAAACTGGAAGTTGAAATCATTAAGAAAAAGAGAAAAAAATATAATTTCATCTTCGTTTT
>Ga0136636_10001455_pt1 | contig 13826 bp, 12 predicted proteins | sample AntDrymUQ8522106_2_FD_104653 | JGI IMG/M metagenome (GOLD analysis project Ga0136636, IMG submission 104653) | Polar desert sand microbial communities from Dry Valleys, Antarctica - metaG UQ852 (21.06) | ecosystem: Environmental > Terrestrial > Soil > Desert | place: Antarctica: Dry Valley... | reverse complement strand
CGTGTTCGAGTGGGTCACCGACCGCCTGGGTGCGCAGGGCACCGTGTGCGGCGGCGGTCGCTATGACGGCCTGGTGGAGCTGGTGGGCGGCAAACCTGCTCCCGGCATCGGCTGGGGCATGGGCATCGAACGCGTGCTCGACCTGCTCCACGAGTCAGGCGTGCAGGTGCCCGCCTCGGCGCCCGATGCCTACGCCATCGTGCCCGACGCGGACTCCATGCCGGTGGCCATGCACACCGCAGAGCAGTTGCGGGCCGCCGGTGTGTGCGTGCAGCTGCATGCGGGTGGCGGCAGCATGAAGTCGCAGTTCAAGCGCGCCAACGCCAGCGGCGCGCGCCACGCCCTGGTCTTCGGCGCAGACGAACTGGCGCAGGCGCAGGTCGCCGTCAAGGACTTGCGCGACGCCAGCGCGGTGCAGACCACGCGTGCCTTGGCCGACGTCGCAGCCTGGGCCGCCGGGCTGCTCAAGACATAATCCGGCTCTTTCGCCGAACCGAATCAAGCCCCATGGCTACAAATCTCGACCTGCAGGAGCAGGAACAACTCGACGCCGTCAAGGCGTTCTGGAAACGGTACGGCAATCTCATCACCTGGTTGCTGGTTGCGGTGATGGGCGCCTTTGCCGCCTGGAACGGCTGGAACTGGTGGCAGCGGGACCAGGCCATGAAGTCGGGCGCCATGTACGACGAGCTCGATCGGGCCGCGCAGGCCGGCGACGCGGCCAAGACGGCGCGCATCTTCGCGGACCTGAAGGAGCGCTTTCCGCGCACGGCCTTCGCCCAGCGAGGCGCCTTGGTGACGGCCAAGCTGCAGTTCGACCAAGGGCAGTTCGACGCCGCACGGGACACGCTGAGCTGGGTCGCCGAGAAGGGCATCGAGGAAGAGATCCGCACCGTGGCCCGGCTGCGCCTGGCCGCCTTGCAGGCCGAGGCCAAAGAATACGACGCCGCGCTGAAGACACTGGACGCGGCCAAAGCGCCCACCTTCGAAGCCCTGGTCGCCGACCGCCGCGGCGACGTGCTCGCGGCACAAGGCAAGCCCGAGCTGGCCCGCGCTGCGTACCAGACTGCCTGGGCCGCCATGAGCGACAAAGTGGACTACAAGCGCCTGGTCGAGGCCAAGCTCACCACGCTGGGCGCCGCCCCGGCGTCTGCGGCCTCAGCAGCTTCCGGAGCAGCCAAGTGATGCGCGCCCTGTTCAAGGCGGCTGCGTGGATGTCGGCTGCGCTGGTCCTGGCGGCCTGCTCCAGCACCGACAAACCCAAACCCACCGCGCTGGAAACCTTTGAGCCGCGCATCGCCGGCCGGGCCGTGTGGAACCTGCGCTTGCCCGGGTCGGCGCTGGCCATGACGCCTGCGGTGCGCGACGGCGTGTTGTTCGTGGCCTCCGGCGACGGCACCGTCATGGCACTGCAGGCCGACACCGGCACCGAGCTCTGGCGCGCCAGCGCCGGGTCGGCACTGGCGGCCGGTGTGGGCAGCGACGGCCGCTACACCAGCGTCGTCACGCGCGGCAACGAAGTGGTCACCTTCGACGCCGGCCGCGAAGTCTGGCGCAAGCGGGTGCCTTCCAGCGTGGTCACCGCGCCGCTGGTCGCCGGAGAACGGGTCTTCGTGATGAGCGTGGACCGCGCCGTGCACGCCTTCGACGCCGTCGATGGCCGCCGCCTGTGGGTGCAGCAGCGTCCCGGTGAAGCCCTGACACTGGCGCAGCCCGGTGTCGTGCTGGCCTACCGCAACACCTTGCTGGTCGGCCAGGGCCCGCGTCTGGCGGCGCTGGACCCGCTGAATGGCGCCGTGCTCTGGGAGGCCCCGATGGCCTCGCCCCGTGGCACCAACGAAGTCGAGCGACTGGCCGACCTGATCGGCCCGGCCGTTCGCATCGGCGACCGCGTCTGCGCCCGGGCATTCCAGTCTGCGGTGGCCTGCGCCGATGCGTCCAAGGGCAGCGTGCTGTGGACGCGCAACGTGGGCGGCGTGAAGGCCGTGGCCAGCGACAGCGACCGCGTCTTCGGCGCCGACGCCAGCGACCGCATCACCGCCTGGCGCACCACCAACGGCGATGTCTCCTGGACCAGCGAGCGGCTGCTGTACCGCGGGCTCAGCGGCGCCTTGTCGGTCGGGCCCAGCGTGGTCTTCGGCGACAGCGAGGGATTCGTGCATTTCCTGTCAGCCGCCGACGGCACACTGCAGTTGCGCCTGCCCACCGACGGCTCGGCCATCGCCGGCACGCCGGTCATCAGCGGCACGACCATGGTGGTGATGACGCGCAGCGGCAGCCTGTTCGCCTTCCGCCCGAATTGATGACGCCCCCCCCCGTAGCGCCTTCGGCGCTCCCCCCCGGGGGGGCGACGCTGGCGGCCCGGCGGAGCCGGTTCCGCGGCGTCTGCTTGCTGGCGCGTTCTCGGGGGACCGGCTTTCGGTTGGTATCAACGGCTAGGGAGTCGGCTCGATGAAGCCGGTCATCGCGCTGGTCGGCCGGCCCAACGTCGGCAAGTCCACGCTGTTCAACCGCATCACCAAGAGCCGTGACGCCATCGTCGCCGACTACTCTGGCCTGACGCGCGACCGCCATTACGGCGACGCGCGCCTGGGGGCGCAGGAGTTCATCGTCGTCGACACCGGCGGCTTCGAACCCGAAAAACCATCGGGCGTGGTGGCCGAGATGGCCAAGCAGACGCGCCAGGCGGTGGCCGAGGCCGACGCCGTGATCTTCGTCGTCGACGTGCGTGGCGGCCTGTCGGCGCAGGACCACGACATCGCGCGCTACCTTCGTACGCAACAGAAGAAGGTCATCATCGCGGCCAACAAGGCCGAGGGCATGAGCGAATCGCCCTTGCTCGGTGAATTCTTCGAGCTCGGCATGGGCACGCCGCAGCCGGTATCGGCCGCGCACGGGCAGGGCATTCGCAGCCTGCTGGAGGCGGCGCTGGAGGGCTTCGAGTTCGACGAAGACGCCGACAACGCCGAGGACGCCGATGCACCCATCCGCCTGACCGTGGCCGGCCGCCCCAACGTCGGCAAGAGCACGCTGATCAACGCCTGGCTGGGTGAAGAGCGGCTGGTGGCCTTCGACCAGCCGGGCACCACGCGCGATGCCATCCACGTGCCCTTCGAGCGCGACGGGCGCAAGTTCGAGCTGATCGACACGGCGGGCCTGCGACGCCGCGGCAAGGTGTTCGAGGCGATCGAGAAGTTTTCGGTGGTCAAGACCCTGCAGGCCATTGCCGATGCCAACGTCGTCCTGCTGCTGCTGGACGCCACCCAGGGCGTCAGCGACCAGGACGCGCACATCGCCGGCTACGTGCTCGAATCGGGCCGCGCCGTGGTGGTGGCGGTGAACAAGTGGGATGCCACCGACGACTACCAGCGCCAGACGCTGCAGCGCTCCATCGAGACGCGGCTGGCCTTTCTGAAGTACGCGCAGGTGCTCAACATCTCGGCCATCCGCCGCACTGGGTTGTCCGCGGTCTGGAAGGCGATCCTGCAAGCCCACGCCTCGGCCACGGTGAAGATGCCCACGCCGGTGCTCACGCGGCTGCTGCAGGATGCGGTCGAACACCACGCGCCGCCGCGGGAAGGGCGGTTCCGGCCCAAGATGCGCTACGCCCACCAGGGCGGCATGAACCCGCCGGTGGTCGTCATACACGGCAACTCGCTGGACAACATCAAGGACAGCTACAAGCGCTACCTGGAAAGCCGCTTCCGCGAGCACTTCAAGCTCACCGGCACCCCCATGCGCATAGAGATGCGATCCTCTGCCAACCCGTTCGAAGACAAGCCGGGCTGAGCCACTTCGCCGCCCAATTGGCCCTGCCCACCGCGGGGCGCACCCGTGTGATAACGTGGCTTTCTTCGGGTTTAACCCAACACGGAAGATATCGTGAGCAACAAAAGTCAACTCCTCCAGGACCCCTTCCTGAACCTGCTCCGCAAGGAGCACGTGCCGGTGTCGATCTACCTCGTCAATGGCATCAAGCTGCAGGGTCACATCGAGTCCTTCGACCAGTACGTGGTGCTGTTGCGCAATACCGTGACACAAATGGTCTACAAGCACGCGATTTCCACGGTCGTGCCCAGCCGCGCCGTGAACTTCCAGGTTGCTGAAAGCACCGACCCGGTCTGAGCCCCCCTGCCGACCGCACAGCCCCCACCTTGAGTTCCGTGTCTTCATCTACCGCGCCGCACGGCGACGGATCGACGCGCGCCGTGCTGGTTGGCGTCGAGATCGGTGGCGACGCTGCCTTCGACCCGAGCCTGGACGAACTCGCGCTGCTGGCCGCTTCGGCAGGCGATGAGGTGGTGGCTCGCATCACCGCCAAACGTCGTGCGCCCGACCCGGCACTCTTCGTCGGCAGTGGCAAGGCCGACGAGATCAAGGCCATGGTCGCCGCCACGTCGGCGCACGGCGTGATCTTCGACCAGGCACTCAGCCCGGCGCAGCAGCGCAACCTGGAACGTCACCTCGAGGTGCCGGTGGCCGACCGCACCTCGCTCATCCTGGACATCTTCGCCCAGCGCGCGCAGAGCCACGAGGGCAAGCTGCAGGTCGAGCTGGCCCGCTTGCAGTACGTGGCCACGCGTCTGGTGAAGCGCTGGTCCCATCTGGAGCGCCAGCAGGGCGGCATCGGCACGCGCGGCGGCCCCGGCGAGGCGCAGATCGAACTCGACCGGCGCATGATCGGCGACCGCATCAAGTCGGTGAAAGTGCGGCTCGAGAAGGTCAAGCGGCAACGCGGCACGCAGCGCAAGGCGCGTGAACGCCGCGGTACCTTCCGCGTGTCGCTGGTGGGCTACACGAATGCCGGCAAGTCGACGCTTTTCAACAGCCTGGTGAAGGCGCGAACCTTCGCCGCCGACCAGCTCTTCGCCACGCTCGACACCACCACGCGCGCCCTGTGGCTGCAGGATGCGGGCTGTTCGGTGTCCTTGTCCGACACCGTGGGATTCATCCGTGACCTGCCGCACAAGCTGGTCGAGGCCTTCGAGGCCACCCTGCAGGAAGCCGCCGACGCCGACCTGCTGCTGCACGTGGTCGACGCGGCCAGCCCGCTGATGGCCGAGCAGCAGGCCGAGGTCGACCGCGTACTGGAAGAGATCGGCGCTGCCGACGTGCCGCAGGTGCTGGTCTTCAACAAATGCGATCTGCTTGAAGCTTCTCTGCAGCCTCGCGACCCGACCGATTGGGTCGAGGTGCATGCCGGCGTGCGTCGCCAACGGGTCTTCGTCAGCGCGCGCGACGGCAGCGGGCTGCCTGCACTGCGTGATGTGATTGCCCATGCCGCCGCCGGCCGCTTGAATGGCCGCGCCGCGCCCCCAGTTGATGTCCGGTTTGACGATCCCTTCTCCCCGCCAGATGCCGACAGCGGCCTGGCCCAACAACGTGCCACCCTGGCCTGAGCATGCGTGATTCATTTGAACTCCCTTTGACCGTTCGGTTGTCCCAGGCGGGGCGTGCGCTGCGCGACCTGTTGCGCGGGCTGGTGCTGCGCCGCGCGCCACCCGCGCCCGCTGGCGTCACGAACATCTTCAACAACGGACGCAAGGACGGCCCGCCGGACCTGGACGAGCTGTGGCGCGATTTCAATCGCAAGCTCACTGGCCTGTTCGGCGGCAAGGGCGGGCCCGGTCGCCCGCCAGCGGGTAATGGCGACCGTCCGCCGGGCAGCGGCCCGAGCTTCCAGCCCGACATGAAGAGCGCCGGCATCGGCGCCGGTCTCATCGGCGTGGTGGCCGTGCTGGTGTGGCTGGGCAGCGGCTTCTTCATCGTGCAGGAAGGTCAGCAGGCGGTGGTCACGTCCTTCGGCAAGTACAGCCACACCGCCGACGCCGGTTTCCAGTGGCGCTTCCCGGGGCCGTTCCAGGCCCACGAGACGGTGTCGGTGACGCAGCTTCGTTCTGTCGAGGTCGGTCGCAACACGGTGGGCCAGGTGACCGGACTGCGTGAATCTTCGATGCTCACGGAAGACGAGAACATCGTCGACATCCGTTTCACGGTGCAGTACCGACTCAAGGACGCCCGTGAATACCTGTTCGAGAACCGGGCACCGGACGAGGCCGTGGTGCAGGCCGCAGAGTCTGCGGTGCGTGAAATCGTGGGGCGCAACAAGATCGACTCGGTGCTGTACGAGCAACGCGACGCGCTGGCGGCCGACCTGGTGACCTCCGTGCAGGGCCAGCTCGACCGGCTCAAGGCCGGCATCATCGTGGCCAACGTCAACGTGCAGAACGTGCAGGTGCCCGAGCAGGTGCAGGCGGCCTTCAACGACGCCGTCAAGGCCGGTGCCGATCAAGACCGCTTCAAGAATGAAGGCCAGGCCTACGCCAGCAACGAGATCCCCAAGGCTCGCGGCACGGCGTCGCGGCTGGCTGAAGAAGCCGAGGGGTACCGGGCGCGCGTGGTGGCACAGGCCGAGGGCGACGCACAGCGCTTCCGCTCGGTGCTGACCGAGTACCAGAAGGCGCCGGCGGTCACACGCGACCGGCTCTACATCGAAACGATGCAGCAGGTCTACTCCAACGTCACCAAGGTGATGGTGGACAGCCGGGCCGGCTCCAACCTGCTCTACCTGCCGCTGGACCGGCTGTTGCAGCAGGCGGGTGCGGCGCCCGCCACGGCGCCCATGACCCTGGTGCCCGCGCCGACCGATGCAGGCACTCCCCCGGCAGCTGCCGGAGACATTCGTTCGCGTGATGGCACGCGCACCCGTGACCGAGAAGGCCGCTAAGGCGGTACTGACATGAACCGAATCGGAATCATCGTAGGCGGCGTGCTCGTCGCGCTCATGCTCTTGGCCTCGACGCTCTTCATCGTCGACCAGCGTCAGGTGGCTGTGATCTTCGCCTTGGGCGAGATCAAGGAAGTCATCACCGAGCCCGGCCTGAAGTTCAAGATGCCGCCGCCCTTCCAGAACGTGGTGTTCCTGGACAAGCGCATCCAGACGCTGGACAGCCCGGAGACCCGGCCCATCTTCACCGCCGAGAAGAAGAGCCTGGTCATCGACTGGCTCGTGAAGTGGCGCATTGCCGAGCCCAGGCAGTTCATCCGCAACAACGGCGTGGACCTGCGCAACCTGGAAACCCGCCTGGCCCCTGTGGTGCAGGCCACCTTCAACGAGGTGATCACGCGGCGCACGGTGCGCGGCGTGCTGGCCGTCGAGCGCGAAGCCGTGATGCAAGACGTGCGCAAGCGCCTGAGCGACGAGGCCAAGGCCTTCGGTATCGAGATCGTCGACGTGCGCATCAAGCGCGTCGACTTCGTGGCCGACATCACCGACTCCGTCTACCGCCGCATGGAGTCGGAGCGCAAGCAGGTCGCCAACGAACTGCGCGCCACGGGGGCGGCCGAAGGCGAGAAAATCCGCGCCGATGCCGACCGACAGCGCGAAATCATCATTGCCGAAGCCTTCCGCGACGCGCAGAAGATCAAGGGCGAGGGCGACGCGAAATCGTCCGCGCTGTACGCCGATGCCTTTGGCCGCGACCCCCAGTTTGCGCAGTTCTACCGCAGCCTGGAGGCCTACCGGTCGACGTTCAGGAACAAGAACGACGTGATGGTGCTTGACCAGGGCAGCGAGTTCTTCCGCGCCATGCGGGGTGGCTCGCTGGGTGCGCCGGCAGCAGCAGCGCCCCGCAAGTAGTCTTGCCCGCTTTGGGGCGATGAGCGATCTCATCCTCGGTGCGCTTGCACTGTCGTTGGTGCTCGAGGGTCTGCTGCCGTTTCTCAGCCCCAAGGCGTGGCGACAGTTCTTCGAAAAGGCCTTGCAGATGAGTGACGGCCAGATCCGCTTCATCGGCCTGAGCTTCATGGTCATCGGGGTGCTGTTGCTCTACGTCTGGCGCTGAGTCGCAGCTGCAAGCGCCACCGACGACTGGCGCACAGCCGCCACAAGGGGCGCGTTTGGGCGAGCTGGCGCGATGTTTGGGCGATGTTCGGGCGATGTTCGGGCGACCCCCGGCCCCTACAATGTCGCTTTTACCTCCGGTGCGTTTCATGTTGTCTGCTTGGCTGCTGCCAGAGCACATTGCCGATGTCCTGCCGGCACAGGCGCGGCGCATCGAGGAGTTGCGCCGCAGCCTGCTCGACAAGGCCCGCGGCTACGGGTTCGAGCTGGTGATGCCGCCCCTGCTCGAGCACCTGGAGTCACTGCTCACCGGCACCGGCCACGAGCTCGACCTGCGCACCTTCAAGCTGGTTGATCAGCTCAGCGGGCGCATGCTGGGCTTGCGCGCAGACACCACGCCGCAGGCGGCGCGCATCGATGCGCACCTGCTCAACCGGGAGGGTGTGACGCGGCTCTGCTATTGCGGCCCCGTGCTGCACACGCGTCCGGCGGGGCTGTCAGCGACGCGCGAGCCGCTGCAGTTTGGTGCCGAGATCTTCGGCCACGCCGGGCTCGAGGCCGATCTCGAGGCGGTTGAGCTGGCCCTGGACGGGTTGCTGGCCGCGGGCGTGCAAGGCCTGGTGCTCGATCTGGCGGATGCGCGCATCCTTCGCGGCGTGCTGTCCGGCCTGGCCATGGAGGCCGCGCCGCTGCAAGAGGTGATGAAGGCCCTGTCGGAGAAGGATTCTTCCAGCCTGGACCGCCTGACCCGGGGCATGCCCGACGCCCAACGCCGAGCCCTGTGTGCGTTGCCGCGTCTTTATGGCGGGCCCGAGGTGTTGCAGGCCGCGCGAGACCAGTTGCCTGACCGGCCCTTGGTGCGCGCCGCGCTGGAGCAGCTGGAGTGGTTGGCAGACCACCTGCACTTGGCCTACCCAGGCTTGAGCGTGGGTTTCGATCTCGCGGACATGAGTGGCAATGCCTACTACAGCGGCCTGCGCTTTGCGGCTTACGGGGGCGGTTGCCGCGACGCCTTGGCACGTGGGGGGCGCTACGACGAGGTCGGTTCGGTATTCGGCCGCAACCGCCCGGCGGTGGGTTTCAGCCTGGACCTGAAGTCGCTGGCTGAAGTGGCCGAGGCCACCACCGCGCCTGCGGCCATTCGGGCGCCGTGGGGTGAGGATGCCAGTCTGCGCGCGGCGGTCCGCCGCCTGCGCGACGCCGGCGAGGTGGTGGCGGCTGTGCTGCCCGGACACGAGATCGAATCGCAGGCTTTCGTGTGCGACCGTGAACTCGTCGACGTGGCCGGACGTTGGGTGCTGCGCGCGATCGCTGCCACGCCGTCGGCATCCTGATCTGGAATTGAAATTGGAATTGGAATTGGAATTGGAAAGTGTCTTGAACATGACTCCTGGCATCCTGCCCCGCGTGGGCCGCAACGTGGTCGTCGTCGGCACCCAGTGGGGTGACGAAGGCAAGGGCAAGATCGTCGACTGGCTGACCGACCACGCCCAAGGTGTGGTGCGCTTCCAGGGCGGGCACAACGCCGGGCACACGCTGGTCATCAACGGCCGAAAGACCGCTCTGCAGCTGATTCCCTCGGGTGTCATGCGCGAGGGCGTGGCCTGCTACATCGGCAACGGCGTGGTGGTGGATCCGGCGCATTTGCTGGGCGAGATCGAGCGCATCGAACAACTCGGCATCGACGTGCGCTCGCGGCTGTTCCTGTCCGAATCCTGCCCGCTCATCCTGCCCTTCCATGTGGCCATCGACCTCGCCCGCGAAGCGCTGCGCGAAAGCAGCGGCAGCGGCAAGATCGGCACCACGGGCAAAGGCATCGGCCCGGCCTACGAAGACAAGGTGGCGCGCCGCGCGCTGCGCGTGCAAGACCTCAAGCATCCCCGGCGCTTCGAGGCCAAGCTGCGTGAGCTGGTCGACCTGCACAACGCCGAGCTGACCGGTGTGTTGCGCGCCCAGCCCTTGGCCTTGCAGCCCATGCTCGACGCCGCCATGGCCTCAGCCGAGCAACTGCGGCCCCTCATGGCCGACGTGGGCTACCGGCTCTTCATGGCGCACCGCGAAGGCGCCAACCTGTTGTTCGAAGGCGCCCAGGGCACGCTGCTGGACATCGACCATGGCACCTATCCCTACGTGACCTCGAGCAACTGCGTGGCCGGCAACGCCGCCGCGGGGTCAGGCGTCGGCCCGGGGATGCTGCACTACATCCTGGGCATCACCAAGGCCTACACCACCCGGGTGGGCAGCGGGCCGTTCCCGACCGAACTGGACATGGCCGAGCCTGGCAGCGTCGGCCACCACCTGTCCACGGTGGGTCAGGAGCGGGGCACCGTCACGGGCCGCGCGCGGCGTTGCGGCTGGCTGGATGCGGCTGCACTGAAGCGCTCCATCATCATCAACGGTGTCTCGGGTCTGTGCATCACCAAGCTGGACGTGCTCGACGGGCTGCCCGAAATCCGCATCTGCACCGGTTACGAACTGAACGGCCGCCATGTCGACGTGCTGCCCCTGGACGCCGACGAGATCACGGCCTGCAAGCCCGTTTACGAGTCGCTGCCGGGGTGGTCAGACACCACGGCCGGCCTGACCAACTGGGAACAACTGCCGCTGAACGCCAAGCGCTATCTCGAGCGCATGCAGGCGCTCATCGGCGCGCCCATCGACATGGTGTCCACCGGACCGGACCGCGTCCACACCATTCTGCTTCGCCATCCTTTCCGGGCCTAGAAGCCCGGTCCGGTCGAATCCATCAACGGAGATCTCCAACATGCTCACCGACGACGGCAAGCACCTCTACGTGTCCTGGGACGAGTACCACATGCTCACCGAAAGGCTGGCCTTGAAGGTGGCCAACTCCGGTTGGGAGTTCGACCAGATCCTGTGTCTTGCGCGCGGGGGCATGCGGCCGGGCGACGTGCTGTCGCGCGTGTTCGACAAGCCCCTGGCCATCATGTCGACCAGTTCGTACCGGGCCGACTCGGGCACCATCCAGGGCCGCCTCGACCTGGCCAAGTACATCACCCTGCCCAAGGGCGAACTGGCCGGCAGGGTGCTGCTGGTCGACGACCTGGCCGACACGGGCGTCACGTTGCGCGCTGTGGTCGACCGCCTGCGGGGCATGCCGGCGATTTCGGAGCTGCGTGCCGCGGTGATCTGGGTCAAGGGCGTGTCGACCTACGTGCCCGACTACTTCGTCGAGACGCTGGCCACCAGCCCCTGGATTCATCAGCCCTTCGAAGAGTACGACGGCTTGCGGCCCGAAGGCCTGGCGAAGAAATTTGTCGTCTAGAAAGCAAAAAGCCGGGGTCGCTTTGCAGCAACGCCGGCTCTCATTCATTGGTGCCCAGGAAGGGACTCGAACCCCCACGCCGTTAAGCGCTAGTACCTGAAACTAGTGCGTCTACCAATTCCGCCACCTGGGCTTTCAGGAACCAAGGATCATATCATCAAGGAAAAAATCCACTCAAGCGCGCCCACCACGGGCCCTGCCATCACCGGCGAAATCGAAGGCCGTGTCGAGGGCCACCGCGACGGACACGGCTTCGTCGTGCGCGACGACGGCGAGCCGAGCATCTATCTCGCACCGCAGGACATGCGTTCGGTGCTGCACCGCGACCGCGTTCGCGTGCGCGTGCTGCGGCTGGACCGCAAGGGCCGCCCCGAGGGCCGTGTGCTGGACATCGTCGAGCGGCGCCCAGCGCCCATCATCGGCCGGCTGCTGCACGAGGCCGGGCAATGGATCGTGGCACCCGAAGACCGCCGTTACGGGCAAGACATCCTCATCCCCAAGAACGCCATCGCGGGCGCCGCGGCGGGCCAGGTGGTGTCGGTCGAATTGACCGAACCCCCGTCTCTGCACTCGCAGCCGGTGGGCCGCGTGTCCGAGGTGCTCGGCGAGATCGACGACGCCGGCATGGAGATCGAGATCGCGGTGCGCAAGTACGAGGTGCCGCACCTGTTCTCGTCCGCGACCCTGGCCGCCGCCGCGGCGCTGCCTGATCGGCTGCGTCCGGCCGACCGCAAACACCGCATCGACCTCACCGACGTGCCGCTCGTCACCATCGACGGCGAAGACGCCCGCGATTTCGACGACGCCGTCTACTGCGAGCCTTTCAAACGGGGCCGTGGCAAGACGGCCTTCGAGGGCTGGCGGCTCATCGTCGCCATCGCCGACGTCAGCCACTACGTCAAGCCCGGCGAGGCGCTGGACCACGACGCCTACGAGCGCGCCACCTCGGTGTACTTTCCCCGTCGCGTGATCCCCATGCTGCCGGAGAAGATCTCCAACGGGCTGTGCTCGCTGGTGCCCGAGCAAGACCGCCTGGCGATGGCCTGCGACATGATCGTCGGGGTCGACGGCAGCATCGACGCCTACCAGTTCTTTCCCGCCGTCATCAATTCGCATGCACGGCTGACCTACACCGAGGTGGCCGCCGTGCTGGCCAACACTCGCGGCCCCGAGGCCCAGCGCCGCGCCGACCTGGTGCCGCACCTGTTGCACTTGCACGAGGTCTACCGTGCCTTGCTCAAGCAGCGCGCCAGGCGCGGCGCCGTGGACTTCGAGACCACCGAGACGCAGATCATCTGTGACGACAACGGCCGCATCGAGAAGATCGTGCCGCGCACGCGCACCGATGCGCACCGTCTGATCGAAGAGTCCATGCTGGCGGCCAACGTCTGTGCTGCGGCCTTCATCGCCAGCGCCAGTCACCCCAGCCTGTACCGGGTTCACGAGGGCCCGACACCCGAGAAGCGGCTGGCCCTGCAGAACTACCTCAAGGCGCTGGGCCTCGGGCTGCACCTCAGCGACGACCCGAAGCCGGCCGAGATGCAGGCCATCTCGCAGGCCACGCAGGGGCGGCCGGATGCGCCGCAGATCCACACCATGCTGCTGCGGTCCATGCAGCAGGCGATCTACACGGCCAGCAATGCGGGGCACTTTGGTCTGGCCTACGACGCCTACACGCACTTCACCAGTCCGATTCGTCGTTATCCCGACCTGCTGGTGCATCGCGTGATCAAGGCCCTGCTGGCCGGCAAGCGATACCAGCTGTTGCCCAGCGAGCTGACGCGCACGCCGGAGGCGCGGCGTGGTGGCAGGCAGCCGCAGAAGAACGTCAAGCCGGTGTCGCAGGAGACGGCGGTGTGGGAGGCCGCGGGTGGCCACTGCAGCGCCAACGAACGGCGTGCCGACGAAGCCTCGCGAGACGTCGAGGCCTGGCTCAAGTGCCGCTACATGCGCGAGCACCTGGGCGAGGAGTTCTCGGGCACCGTCAGCGCCGTGGCGGGCTTCGGCCTGTTCGTCACGCTGGATGCCTTGTACGTCGACGGCCTGGTCCACATCACCGAGCTCGGCGGCGAGTACTACCGCTTCGACGAAGCGCGCCAGGAACTGCGCGGTGAACGCAGCGGTTTGCGCTACGCCGTGGGCACGCGGGTGCGCGTGCAGGTCAGCCGGGTCGACCTGGACGGTCGCAAGATCGACTTCCGCATGGTTCGCGAGGGCGAGGACGAGCGGCTGCTCGACAAGGGCCGCAGTGACCGCCCGCGGCCCGCCAGCGCCGTGGCCGAGTTGGCCGCAGTGCGTGCCGCGGACCGCGAGGTCAAGGCCACCGCCCGAGACCGCAAGACCGGTGCGGCCACGGGCGCGGCCAAGCGTTCGCGCAAGCCCGCAGCCACGCGCGCCGCACCGCGGCCGCGAACGCGGCGCTGAGGCAGCTCAGCGGCCGGTCATCCACTCGATGAGATCGGCCGCGCGAAGCGGCCCGACGCCACCGCCGGCCACAAACCGGTCGGCCGCATGGCCGTGTTGCCAGGCGGCTGCGGCCGCCACTTGCTGGGCAACTGCGGCGTCGTCCTGCGCCCACAGCCCGCCGATCCAGCCGGCCAGCACGTCGCCGGTGCCCGCAGTGGCCAGGGCGCCGTTCCCGGTCGGGTTGATGTACGGCAGGGCCCCAGGGCTGGCAATCACGCTGCCGGAGCCTTT
>Ga0136636_10001454_pt1 | contig 13827 bp, 17 predicted proteins | sample AntDrymUQ8522106_2_FD_104653 | JGI IMG/M metagenome (GOLD analysis project Ga0136636, IMG submission 104653) | Polar desert sand microbial communities from Dry Valleys, Antarctica - metaG UQ852 (21.06) | ecosystem: Environmental > Terrestrial > Soil > Desert | place: Antarctica: Dry Valley... | reverse complement strand
AAGATTTATTTTTAATATCTGGTGGAAATCCATCAGGTCAGGATTGCAATCCTCCTTTTTGGGAAAATCAACGCCACCCTTACAAAAAAGTAAAGTGAGAAAAAATTGATAGACTTGATTTAATTGGTTTTATCAAATACCGAAGCGTTCTAAATAATAAATAAATTAACGCAAAGAATTTCCAAAAAAAAGACGGTTGTCCGTCTTTTTTTAATCTGAAACTGAAATTGCTACGTTAAGCAACTACCGACCTTTCTCGGTACTGCTTTATAAGATCAAGAGATGCTTTCAATTTCGTTTTTTGCGCTGAAATAATGTGCTCAGAACTTGGTGACAAATCACCACTTTCTAAAGCGGTTTTGTAAGCCGATTGCGCAGCATCTTCCCCAAATTCGCACGCACTCAAAATACCCTCTCTATTTTTCCCGTTAAATGTAGCGCGGATATCCATCCATACACGATAGATTTTTCCTGCGTTGGTGGTGCTGCCGACAGCAGGCTCGCCATCCAACTTCAAAATTTCTTGGGTTAATGCCATTACAATGGTCTTGCTCTCATCGGCCATGTCGTGAAAGAGCCTTTTTTGATCTTGCTCTTTCGATTCGTCTGCCGCTTTCTCATAACCTTCTACGCGGTCGTTGTTGATCTTTAGTAGATCGTTCAATACCTCCGATTCATTTGATTTCTTTTCCATAGCTACATTTTTAAATTGTTTCTATCTGTAACTCAATAACTATACCTTTCATTTTGAATGTTAGAACCGGCCTTTTAACTGCTTTTGTGTAGAACAAATTACGCAGCCTGATGAAATTTGTTCTCACAGCTAGATTTAGAAAAAATGGCAGGGTAAAATATGCATTCAGGCATTCTATATCTTTCAGATGGGAATCCGACCACTATTGTGTTACAATCATTTCATCAAGGTATTGCCGTAGCAACCCAAAAGAATCTTTTAACGTATCATTTTGCCTTGAAATCAGTTGATTCCAATCGCCCGTTAACTCATTACTTTCTAGATGCGTTCTATAGACCGCCAGAAATGTATTTTCACCAAATTCGCATGAACGTAAAATAGCACCTTGGCCGTTTTCACTAAAAATTGCCTGAGCGCTCATCCACACCCGATAAATCTTTCCTGCATGAGAAGTACTGCCAACGGAAGGTAATCCACCATGTTCTACTATTTCGTTGGCAAGTTCTATGGCAATAAGTCTACTCTCATCTGCCCTATTCTGAAAGAGCTTTTTTAACTCAGTGTTCTTTATCACCTCGGCAGCTTTCACATAGAGTTGTACGCGGTCATTGTTACTAATAAGTAGGCTGTTCAGCGCTTCTAATTCGTTTGCTTCTTTTTCCATATTGATCGTTACTTTGACTATTCCAAAGTTTAAAAATTAGGTAGTAATCGCGCGGGCAACTGTAATGCGTTGAAGTATCACCGAAAGAGCCAAGCCAAACAGCACGTATGCCAAAAAAAGTATAAATCCAGGCTGAAGTGATGTATCATTGGTGGAAATACTAGCGAGCGATTCCGATTGTCTGTTTAAGTTCTCCAACTGGCTGTCCAGAATTCCTTTAAAGCCAATGTAGGCCATAAAAATAGCTACTACATTTACATCGGCCATGCTCCACTTGCCCGATTTAAAAGCAAAAAATTGAATCAACTTGTTTTGCCGCCAATGTTCATTTCCTAGCAGATAGGCTTTCGTAGAAAGTAATTTTGCCACCGGAAAGACTATACTAAATACCAGAATGAGAACTCCTACCATGGCCGAATCGAATTTTCGCGTCTCGATTAAAATACGAACTACGTCTACTATGCTTTTACTTTGAAAAAAGATGACTTGGTCTGTAAATAATATTTTCTCACCAATCAATAAAAAACTCATCTCCTTAATCCGCGCATCAATTTCGATCATGGGGGCGGTAAGGCCCACTGTTAGCAACACCAGCGCCAACAAAGCAGACAAGGTAAACAGGGGCGTATGGGTGGTTGGTTGATTGCGTAGCAGCCACCAAAGAACCAAAAAGGCTAATAGAATGCCGAGCATTAGCCAGGTATAAAAATAGTTTTGCTGTTGAAGAGCGTTGAGCAGTTGTTCACTTTGCACATTGAAGGCATGAACATCTGGCACTTGGTATTTTAGAAGAATAGCCTCACTTTGTCTTACATCGTTGGCACTATCGTACGTGATGGAGCCGAAATCTTCTAGTTTACTTTTGATCAAAAATTTTAATTTTTCCTTGTTCTTTGGCTTTTTCAGTTCATTCACTATAGTCTGTGCAAATAGAGGTACTTGCTCATGCAACTTGTCTTCTTTGACAAAAGTCCTTATGGCGAATTTTTTCAATTTCCCCTTTAGGGTCTTTTGCTTCTTATCAACCAAATCGCCCGCCTTATTAATAATGGCATGCAGTACGGTGGCTACTTCCAACTTGAGTGTATCTTCTTGTTGACGGCTGAGTTCGAAATCATCAATTCGGTTGGTAACCACCCGTATCAAGTGGTCGCGCCAAGCGTTTACTGAGAGCAACCCATTAGTTATGTTATTAAGTGTACTGTAATCTTTTTTTATAACTGCCCGTTCATTCGATAACCTGTGAACTTGATAGCCGCTCCAACTGGCAACAAATAAGAGTGAGCCAGCTAGGATGGTGATAAGTAAGCGTTGCGAAAATTTATTCATGATTTTTTTCTAGAAAAGAAGTATTTGTTGACGAGTTTGGTAACAAAAAAGGTAAGAGCAATCCCACCCTCATGGGCACAAAAGCCGTATATCCAATTCTGGTAAATCTTTTGTTTCTCAGCGCTGTCATATATCCTTTCCCGAAGGAATCTCTGTAATGACAAATCGTACAGCTCGCTCAGTTGGCTCAATTGGCCTCCCAGACGCTGCAGCATGTACGAACGTGAACTGTGCACCTAGTAAAAAAATCACAGTTGAGTAGTAAACCCAAATTAAAAAGACTACGAATGACCCCGCTGCACCGTACGCGGAATTAATACTGCTGTTGCCCAAGTATAACCCGATCAAGTACTTACCGATGGTAAATAAGAATGTGGTGATGAGGGCGCCTATCCACACATCACGCCAGCGAATTTTAGCATCTGGCAATACTTTGAACAGAAGCGCAAAGACAACGGTAATAATCCCCAGCGAAATTATAAGATTGAGGGCCACTAAAATAAAAGCAGAGATGCCTTCAAAATAATGTGCGATTACTTTTTGAAAAGCCATGAGAATGGTATCTACTATCAACGAAACCAATAGGATAAAACCAAGACTTGCTACCATCGCAAAGGATAACAGTCGATTGACAATGTATCTCAGCCATTCCTTCTGTGGCTTTGGTTTAATGCCCCACATTTTATTGATGCTGAATTGTAAGGATACAAAAACAGTGGTGGCGCTAAAAATCAGCGTTCCAATTCCTATCACACGAGCTAGTTTGCTACTCATCTCCATAGAAGCATTGCTGAAAACTCTTTGTATCTCTAAGGTGCTTTGCTTACCTATCAAGGCTCCGACCTGATCAATCAATTGTTGCTGAACAGCCTTCTGTTCATAGAAGGCTGAACCAATGGAGAGGGCGATGAGAAGGATGGCCGGCAATGAGAAAATGGTGGAGAATGCTATGGACGCAGCGTATGAAAACGAGTCGCCATCAATAAAAGAGGAAACAGTCTTTTTGGTTAATGACCAAATATTTAGACAAATCTTGCGCATGGGGTAAATTATTCTCGATTCCCACTTGATCAATAAGCATACCTAAGAAAATACGAGCATCTGTCAATGCCTTTGATCAGATAGGGAAACAATTCCTCATTCTGGTGTGGAAAAAAATACACACCTATCGGCAACGGTTGACGCGAATCTGTTTCATAAACGGATAAATAATTGGCATGAATATTACTAAACCAGAAGTAAGATAAATCATTAATGCCAGCAGCTTCACGCCCTTTTTACCAAAAGCTAAGTTTCAATCTACTTTCGATTAGTTTAATCTGCATCGGTTTATATTACGGCCGGGGTATCATCCTTCCCATACTTTTTTCAATATTATTGGCCACTCTTTTACTACCAAGTGTCAATTATATAGCGCGAAAGAGTATTCCCAAAGTGATCTCGATTTTTGTTCCGCTCATTTTATCCATCATTGTCGGAGGTGCCGTGTTATACTTTCTTTCTTCTCAAATCGTAAATTTTACCGAAGATATACCCGTAATTAAGCATCGTATAGATGAGGTGGGTAACTCAATTCAAAAATGGCTGAAAGCCACCACCCATATTACAATTCACAACCAGAACAAGTATATTAAAGACACAGTAGACAATCTTAAAGAAAACGCGCCACAACTAGCGGGGCAAACGGTAGGCTCGATAACCGGGATGATCACCTACCTAACACTCATTCCGATCTACACTTTTCTCATCCTCTACTATCGATCGGTTATTAAAAAATTTCTGGTCAAGGTATTTAAAAATGGATCGGAAGAAAGCGTAACCGAGATTCTTTCACAATCGACCACGATATCACAACAATATGTCGCTGGTTTAATGTTCGAAACCGTATTGGTCTTCACATTAAACATGATCGGCTTTTTAATACTGGGAATAAAGTATGCAATATTTCTCGCTATTCTGGGTGCCTTACTGAATCTCATTCCCTATGTGGGCTTGGTCATCGCCAATATCCTCAGCATGTTCATCACACTCATAAGTTCTGAAAATATCAGTGATGTGGTGTGGGTGGGGATCATCCTTGCCATTGTTCAATTCATCGACAATAATATTGGAATGCCTTTAATCGTAGGTAACAAGGTGAAACTGAATGGCCTAGTCACTATTCTTGGAATTTTGATAGGTGGAAGTCTTTGTGGTATCTCAGGAATGTTTCTCGCCATTCCCGCGTTAGCGGTATCAAAAGTGATTTGCGACAGAGTGGCTGATTTAAAACCCTGGGGTGAATTGCTAGGCGATGGCTCGGAGAACAGCACACAAAAAAAGAAAAGTAAACTTTCAGAATTCATCGAGTCAAAAAAAACATCATAAACCATAACAAAAAATAATATGAATAACACCTCAAAAATAGTTTTAGGATTGGCCGTAGCAGCTGCCGCAGGGGCAGCCATCGGTATGCTATTAGCACCAGAAAAAGGGACTGACTTACAGAAAAAAATCAAAGATGGTGCAAACGACTGGCTCACCGAATTTACCGCCTTACTCACCTTGGGTAGCCAAGCTGTGAGCCATTTTAAATCAAAATCAGAACAAAAATTGATTTCTATGAAAGCAGAACTTTCTAAACTGGCAGAACTAAACGAGCAACTACACTAGATTATGGAAGCAGAAAAAAATTCAGCTGAAAGATGGGTGGACGGTGCTGGCAATTTTGTGGAAACCTATCGTGAACTATTGACGGTGCGGATGGTGGAGCATGCCTCTTTGGGTGCATCAATTAGCGCATTAGGTATCATCTCGTTAATTTTCTCTTTATGTATTTTACTTTTTGTAGGCTTAGGCTCAGCTTGGTGGATCGGAGAATCCATGAACAACACGAAAGCCGGGTTTTTTATTGTAGGTGGCGTTTATTTCGTATTACTCGCCATTGTGCTGGCAACAGCGAGAAAATTTATAATTCCATTAATCAGAAATCTAATCATCAAAAAAGTCTATGAACAAAATTAACAACTACCAAGAACTGGTTGCCGAACGGATAAGACTGGAAGGAGAACTTCAGTTACAGAAAGCGGTTTTGACAACCGAAATGACTGCGATAAAAAACCAGCTCGAACCTCTTGTCGACTTTGTTTCAATTTTAGGTGTATTTAAGAAAAAAGAAAATGGTATTTCGCCTCTAATCAAAATAGGAGTGTCGTTAGGTATTGATCTGTTGAGTGGGAAACTATTAGCCCAATCAAATTGGTTAACGCGAGGAGTACTACCTAATCTTATAAAGGGTCTTGTAAATCGATTTTCTTCACGAAAGTCTGACTATGACAAAGCGAGCACCTGATAAAAAGATCACCATTTTTTTAGCCGACAAAAAATAATTAATTTATTATACTCCTGATTTTTCAAACAGACTGCGGAAAAAAGAATTCACAACTTAAACTTGAAAGAGATGAATACACGTAACAAGCGCACAGCCTTATTCAAATCAAAAGTTTGTACTGGCCTAACAGAATTGAAGAACGCATAAAAGAATTTACTAAACCAACTTCTACGCGAAGAGTTACGGTAGGGCAACAACAGAATGTAAAACTGAATTACCGAAAATGCCGAGCCTACGTAAAGTTGAAATAGACACAACCACTCGTAGTATTCTATTTCCGAAGTAAATGCCCATAAAAGATACTGGACAAAATGAATTCAACAAATTTGCAGCAATCGGTGAGGTGTCGCATGTAGAAGCGTAAGGTGGCGTATGAACCAGTAAGACAGCGGCTTGTGTCTGAGATTAATAAATTACTATCAGCGGATGATAAAATTTCTCGCAATCTTTAAAAAAGAAGAGCGTAAACGGGATTTTATAAAATGGAGTAACCTCAAAAAAATTCCTGCAATAAAGTGGTGGTTAGAGAACATTCAAGAGTTTGTAATAAACATTCTGGCCAGAACAGAACTTCCACTTGTTAATCAGACCAAAGGTGTGATCTTTTTGAATTAATGCGCTGAAAATTAAGAGAGTGAACGAGTAGCCAAGCTATAACCTACTAATCTTTAGAGCGGGAAACGAGGCTCGAACTCGCGACCTACAGCTTGGGAAGCTGTCGCTCTACCAACTGAGCTACTCCCGCTTTTTTTTTGGTCAATTCAAATTTACAGATTTTTAAAGAATTGCTAAAAAAAAGCCCTGAGCTTTTTACTCAGGGCTTTTAAGAGGTTCCGAGCGGATTCGAACCGCTGTAGGAGCTTTTGCAGAGCTCAGCCTAGCCACTCGGCCACGGAACCTTTTGTGTTACAAAGCTAGAAAAACATGAGCGGATTACAACTAAAAAAAAGAAGGTGACTTTCGTCACCTTCCTCTTCTAATTATCAAAGACTATTTGCCTTCATCTTTTGATTTTGCTTTGGCAGCATTCATTTTTTCTTTGAGTGCATTCAATGCTTCGTTATCTCCCAATGTAGACTTCTCTACTTGTTGGTTGATATTATCAATAGTCTTACTCTTAGGAGCAGCAGCCTTCTTTGGAGCAGCAGCCGCCTTAGGCGCAGCCTCTTCAGTAGACCACATCGCCTTTAAGCTTAAGACAATACGTCTATCATCTTTGGAGAATTCCAAAACTTTGAAATCATAGGCTTCACCAGCTTCAATCTTGCCATTATCTTCTTTTGCCAGATTCTTGGCAGAGCAGAAACCTTCGATGCCGTAAGGCAATTCCAAGGAGGCACCTTTATCATTTTTGCTAATGACGGTACACTTGTGAACCGATCCCGTTGTGAAGATGTTTTCAAAAGTATCCCAAGGATTTTCTTCCATGTGCTTATGACTAAGTGCTAATCTTCTGTTGGCAGAATCCAACTCTAACACTTGCACATCAATGCTCTCTCCTACTTTCGTAAATTCAGAAGGATGCTTGATCTTTTTAGTCCAGCTCAAATCAGAAACGTGAACCAACCCATCAATGCCTTCTTCCAATTCGATGAACAACCCGAAGTTGGTTAGATTGCGAACGATACCTTTATGGCGGGTGCCCACGGCATACTTGCCCAAAATCTCTTGACGTGTCCAAGGATCTTCAGAAAGTTGCTTAATGCCCAATGACATCTTGCGCTCTTCGCGGTCAATCGTCAGAACAACAGCTTCCAACTCATCTCCGACTTTGATAAAGTCTTGCGGATTGCGCAAATGTTGAGACCAGCTCATTTCACTTACGTGAATCAAACCTTCAACGCCTGGCTGTAACTCCAAGAACGCACCGTAATCAGCTACGTTTACAATCTTGCCTTTTACTTTAGAACCGATGACGATCTCTGTATTCAACGATTCCCAAGGATGAGGCGTCAATTGCTTCATGCCCAACGAAATTCTTTTCTTTTCTCCATCGAAATCCAACACTACCACCTTCACAGTTTGATCGAGTTTCAACAACTCTTCTGGATGGCTTACGCGGCCCCAAGAAATATCTGTGATATGCAATAATCCGTCTACACCACCCAAGTCGATGAACACACCGAAGTTGGTCATATTCTTGATTACACCCTCGAGTACTTGTCCTTTCTCTAAGTTAGTAAGGATTACAGCCTTTTGCTGCTCCAGATCTTTTTCGATCAACACTTTATGAGATACCACTACGTTGTCGTTGGTGTTGTTGATCTTCACCACTTTCACCTCTATTGATTTATTCACATAAATATCAAAGTCACGGATGGGCTTCACATCAATTTGTGAGCCTGGTAAGAATGCTTCAATGCCAAACACGTCTACGATCAAACCACCTTTGGTTCTGCGTTTTACAAAGCCTTCAATCACTTCGTCTTTATCCAGCGCGCGCTGCACATAATCCCATCCCTTTACCAACTTCGCCTTTCTGCGGGAAAGCACCAGTTGACCCATCGCATTTTCGCGCTCTTCGATGAACAAATCCACTACATCACCAATTTTCAAATTGGTCATGTCTTTGAATTCAGCCAATGGCACTAAACCATCTGATTTGAATCCGATATTTAAAATCACATCGCGGTCATTAATACCTACCACAGTGCCTTCTACTACTTCACTTTCATTCACCGAGGCTACGGTGCCTCCGTATAATTGATCCAGATTTTCGCGTTCGGTTTTTGAGTACCCTTCTCCAAAACCTTTGGTATCGAAGGCAGCCCAATCAAAGTTTTCCAACGAAACGTTAGAGTTAGTTTCGCGCCTTGCGGATACATCGCGCACCAAGCGACTGATACCTTCTTCCTCTGCAGCCTTCTGCTCAAGCTTCAATTCTGTTAGTTCATCCTTTTCGAAAAGGTCTCCTGCTGCTGCACCTTTAACGGCCTTTTTTACCGGGGCATCGCCTTCACTGGATTTGCTAACCCTTGGACGTGCATCCTCTGACTTTTCTGATTTTTCCTTTAACGCTTTTGCCATAAATTAAATTGGCCCTTCGATACATGCAGCAACCAGGCCTTGATGCTACAAATTAGTTTGGTAATGCTGTCTCAAACCTATGAAACAGCCCCACAGATAGCTGAGGGGCTGCAAAAGTAACAATAAAGATTGAGAAGTGGCGTCTTTGGTTCGGAATATCAATCAGGGCAAATCCTCTATTTTTAGTGTTCCTAAGGCATATTCTAATAGTATTTTTTGAAAAAGCAGCGTCACTTCTGCCTGGGCCTTGGAGCCTGCCCCTTGCACGTAAGCCTGATTGGCCTGCGCCAACGCGACTTGGTTGGACGCCCCCAGTAGGTAACTCTCCTGCTGCACTTTCAGCGCGAGCTCTCCCGCTTGAAACTGCAATAGACTTGCCTGATAGGTATCGATAGATGTTTGAAAATTTTTAAAACTTCGCTGCACATCAATTTTTACCGTCTTAAAAAGATTCTCCTTTGTTAGCTCAGCATTTTGCAGGTTCACTTTAGAGGAAATCCGATTCGTTCGAGTTTGAAGCCGATCGAAAATTGGAATGTTTAAATTCAATCCGTAAGACGTCTGAGGATTGTTTCTCACAAATTGATCTTGGAAAGAAGGAGGCGGTGGGCCGCCCGTTTTTTTGTAGCCATCGCTGGCAAAATAGGTAGATGCATAACCTGCAAAAAGAGAAAGCGTTGGATAGTACCCAGAGGTATTTGCCCGCATTGATCGCTTCCACCCGTCTACCAAATAGACCTGCTGCTTTAGGTCGGCACGATTAACAAGGGCAATTGAATAAAGGCTGTCCAAAGACAAATTCTCAAAATAGCCCAAGTCTGTTTGCCAGTCTGGTGTTACCAAAATAAAGGGAACAGCCGGATCCAATTGTAAGGTTTGCGCTAAGGTAGCCCGATCGTTTTCCAATGTGATTCGCGCACGAAGCGCGATTACTTCTTGATTCTTTAACAGCGCATTCTGCGTATATTGATCTGCTTCTGCCCTCGAACCTGCCTCGACAAAACCTTTAATCTGATCAAGGGTAACTTGCTGAACCTGCGTGTTTTCTTCGGCAATTCGCAACAACTCTTGATCGAGCAATACTTGTAGGTATTGTGATGCCACGTTAAACATCACATCTTGATTGGTGCGCTTCACCAAGAAAGTTTGCGCCATCAAGTTTGAATTGCTTTGTTTGAGTGTATTGATACGATTAAATCCATTGAAAATTGTATACGAGGCACTCACCTGACCAAAGATATTGTCTGCTTCAATATTGCTACCAACGCCTGTGGTAGGGTCAATCTGCAAACCATTGGCTCGTTGAAAATTACCTTGCCCGTTTACGCTTGGCAGGTAGGCAGCGAGTCCTTGAAGTCGTCTCGCTTCATTGATGTAAAGATTATTTTTCTGGGTATTGAGCGATACGTTTTTTTCCAGTGCTATTTTAACAGCATCTTTAAAAGTTATGGTTGAATTGTCTTGGGCAACTAACCCAACCTGAAAAGACATTGCTGTAAGTAAAATGATCAACTTCCTCATTATTGTAAATTTTATTTTATCAATTCATCTGATTCAACAGCTCCATCCACTACTTTCACAATACGCTTTCCGCGCTTCGCGTTTTCTTCCGAATGAGTTACTTGAATGATAGTAATTCCTTCTTCATTCAGTTTTTGAAAAATATCCATGATTTGTTTGCCTTGATCGGAATGCAAATTTCCCGTTGGCTCATCGGCTAATAATAATTTTGGCTCACCCACAATGGCACGGGCAATGCCCACCAACTGTTGCTGCCCACCTGATAATTGTTCCGGAAACAAATCTTTTTTGGCTACCATATTGAATCGATCCAACATTTCCGCCACCATGCTTTTGCGTTGGCTACCACTTACGCCTTTATAAAGTAAGGGCGTCTCGATATTTTCGTATACCGTTAGTTCGTCAATCAGGTGATAGGCCTGAAAAATAAAACCGATATAGTTCTTGTGCATTTCACTCTTCTGCTTCTCGCGCATTTTGTGCACGGGCTCATCGAAGAAATAGTATTCTCCTGCTGATGGCTCATCCAACATACCAATGATATTCATAAGAGAAGACTTGCCCGCCCCACTGGGACCCATAATCGTTAGGAACTCTCCCTGCTTTACTTTCAACTCTACACCCTTTAAAATAAAAGTGCGCTGAAATCGAGAGTCGATATATTTGTCAATGTTTTTTAGATGAATCATGAATTGCGCTGGTTAATGGTTTGGCCTTGGCTTGTCGCTTGCAATGGCTAATAATATGCCAAGGCAACTTTAGGTGTTTAGACTGCTAAATACACGATTTTGTTGCGATTGATCGTTCGCTTGTGAAAAAAGGTGTCCGAAAACGGATACCGTATTGTCCTTTGCCCGTTTCTAATTCAACATGGAAAACAGGGAACCGATAACTAGAAAACTACCGGATGCAGAATCACATCCACTCTCCGATTCATGGCCATGCCTCCATAACTTTCGTTGGAATAAACGGGGTTTTCAAAGGCCCAATCTTTTACATGGATAATATGCTCTGGGATATCTTTTTGGATCAACAAATCGAAAACCACTTGGCTTCGCATTTTTGACAAAAACTGATTGTAGCGTTTGCCCCCGATCGGATCGGTATGACTGATGAGCTGGATCTCGTATTTATCGAGCAAGTTGGGGATCGAATCCAACCATCGGGAAAGTGAGGTGGCTTGTTCTTCATCCATGTAATAACTACCTCCGCCAAAAAAAATGCTCTTCCTGATTTCGTCTGGCTGCGCTAGAGACGCTTCTACCGAAAAGAAAAAAACTAATGCCACTATCAATCGCAGGTATCGCATGCTTCTGTTTTGGCTCCTACAACTTTATAACAATCGCCCATAGAACAATGGCAAATCTCGAATATGAAAACCGCGACCAAAAAAAAACTTTTTTACTTTTCGAAAAAATAAGCTCTAAAAATGACCTTGCAGCTGCGCGCACCTGCTTTGACACAATGCAGGCTTGGTGGAGATACACAAACATGGTGCTAAAGCTGATGATCACAGCCAATAGTGCCACAATAAAAGCGAGAACAGAAGCCGTCTATTGCTCATTGTGTAGCTTTACGGAATAAGTATCGAGTAATAAAAATACCACCACCACTCTTCTCATTTGATACACCGGTACTGGTATTATACAATTCCCAGCCTTCATTGGAAATCTCATTTATTCGCGTAACAATCAAATCATCGTTATTAGCAATGTTACTGAAATTGATTCCGACAAAACTGTAAAAATTTTTCAATTCTTTCTCGATCAATGTTCCACTCTGGTCCGTTGATAGAATTCGAGATCTACCAAGACCACCCGGAATAATAGATTCCACCGTACTAATTTGCATGTATTTGTAAGGTGTCGCTTCGGGCTGTGGTGCCTTAAAGGAAAACAGACTGACAACGGTCAAGGTTAGTACACTCGCCAATAAAGAAGAAATAAGAACTGTTTTTTTCATACTTTTAAATTTAGATTTAAAATAAAAATACGATGAGAAATAAAATAATACAACTAGTTGTATTCACATTAATTTTGGGTTCGACTGAGCTTTTAGCTCAATCTCAAATTCAACTTTCCAATATTTCCTTCCTCACGCCAGAAAGCACCATTAAAGTCAAAGAAAACGCCTTCCCGGTTGAAAATGGTAAAAGCATTGATATCCTATTGGCGCTTATTAACGATGGTAAAACAAAGCTAACATTGGAGATAGAAGCCGTTCGATTAAAAAGTAATCTTAGCCAACACAAAGCGCAAGGAGTAAAACTAAAAATGAAATATTTTTGCACCTATAATGGAGAAAATAGGAAAAACAAGACTGAGCGCATTTTCTGGCCAGACCAAAGTGGAGCATTTCGAGAAAAAGTTGCATTTAGTTTCGGTAGGAATAAGTTAAAGACGGTATCCACCACTCTTACATTTGATGGAAACGTTAAATTTGAATAGGATGATTAAAATACAATTGATCGGTATTCTTGGACTTTTAGGATTAATTCTTTCTTCTTGTGGCAACAAAATCATTTACTATGGGAGACAATATACTCCAACCGAAAACGTGGACATTTTCTTCCGCGAAAGCGATGTGGAAGAACCCAACGAAATTATGGGCAAAGTGACGTTGGAAATGTCGGCCAAGAAAAGTTCTGATAAAGTGCAATTAAAATTAATGAACCGGGCGAAATCCAAGGGCGCAGACGCCATTATCTTTGATGATATCTCATTGACAAACACGGGGTCGACAACAGGTGGAGCTGTTGCAGGTGGCGCGGGGAGAAGGGGCTTTTTGGGAATCTTCGGAAGCAAAACAAAGTATGAAAAGGGTCAACAGGTAAAAGGGACGTTTCTCAAATACAAAAAGAACTTGGGAACTTAATATCGAAGCCGAGTGATCTTCGCATCGCCTCTTTTGATAACCGAAACAACAAAGATGTTTCCGTAGTCTGCATCTTCAAAGGCGCTTAGTTCGTCTTTTTTACCCGTCAAATAATTTGCGATAGAAGGCGTAGTGTTCGAATGGCCAATCAACACAATTGTTCCTCCTTCGTACTCGGCTAAGATCGAATCCACTTCTTCCAGTCTATTGCCCTCATAATATTGAACCGAAAGGCTCTTTGCTTTTGCCAACGGGAGGGCTGTGTGTTCTGTCCGTTTAAATCTGGTAGAGAAAATGGCGTCAATTTTTGTTTTACCTAGGAGATTAGCCAGTGATTCCGCTCTTGTT
>Ga0136636_10001453_pt1 | contig 13833 bp, 13 predicted proteins | sample AntDrymUQ8522106_2_FD_104653 | JGI IMG/M metagenome (GOLD analysis project Ga0136636, IMG submission 104653) | Polar desert sand microbial communities from Dry Valleys, Antarctica - metaG UQ852 (21.06) | ecosystem: Environmental > Terrestrial > Soil > Desert | place: Antarctica: Dry Valley... | reverse complement strand
TGCGCTCACAGATGCTAAAGCTGCTCTTTTTGGCCATACGAAAAGGCCCTGAAGCGTAAAGCCCCAGGGCCCTCTTACTAGCTAGCTGTGTGCGCGATCTTAGCGCAGGGCCTGCCGGCGCAGCACGAAGGCGGCGCCAAGCAGCAGAGCTGCGAGGCCGAGCATCAGGCTAAAGGGCGCCTGCTCGCCCTCAGACGTGGCGGGCAGGGCGGCGGGCGCGCTCGCACCGGCAGCGGCCGGCGTGTACACGGCCAGCTCAGGCGTGATGTTCGCAACCTCACCGGTGGCGAACACGCTGTAGATCTTGCCAGCCTCAAGGCTCGTGCCGGGGAGGTCGATCACCACTGTGCTTGCGCCAGCGGGGACGACCTGAAGGTCGTAGCTGCCTGCTGGCACGGGCAGATAATCGCTGGCATCGGGGAAGGCCAAGCCCTCGATCAGCTTGGTGCCGTCCTTCAGCTGCACGTCAACGGCGGGTGCATCTGGCGAGAAGTGGTAGACCCGCACGTGGGCGTTACCGGCGGCAGGGGCGGTCAGGTCGTCCACGACAATCGTCGGGCCGATGTCTGCGAGCAGGCCGGTGGCGGCAATCGTGTAGGCCTTGCCAGCCTCGATCGTTGCACTGGCGTCGATCACGGCGGCGCTAGCCGGCTGCCCGGCGGGCGTCACCTGCACCTGGTAGGTCCCGGCGGGTAGGTCGAGGTAGTCGCTGGCCGTGAAGAAAGTCACGCCGCTAAGCGTCTTGGCCCCATTGATGTACACATCCACGGCGGGGGCGTCGGGCGAGGCATGGACGACGCGCACCTTGGCAGTGCCGCTCTGGGCGAATGTGGCTGGCACGAGCGCCAGCGCCATGAGCATGGCGATCAGACTGAGCACGAACAGCTTGCGAACCTTCACGTGAGACTCCTTCGTAACAGCGAGCGTCTGGGCGAGTGCGACGGGGCCTGGCATTGCATAGCATTTGCACAACCTTCATCACATCTGTCTGTACGCAGGCGCCGCGCAGCTGGATGTATGCCGAGCGGCGAAACTGGGCAACAGTAAAATCCCCCGTAGCGCGAGGGGTTCGGTAACAAGGTGGCAGAGCTAGGCAGGCTTAGGGGAAGCGCCAAAGATGCCTGGGCGAACTTTGATCATCAGGCCAATATCTACAAGGATGTGGAAGAACACGACGCTCCAGATGTCGCGGCTCAGCCAGAAGCAGAGGCTCCAGCCAAGCACCAGCGCGATCTCGGCGATTGGCCGCAGCTTGCGAATGCGCCGCGAGAGCGGTGTGTCGTCGAGGTGCGGCGGTAGCACCGGCAGCCAGAAGAGGGCGTGGATCAGGCCACCATAGATAATAAACAGGCTCACGCCGAGCACAAAGCCCGCCACACTTGCCCATGTCGGCGCGAACAACCCCACCAGACCGGTGCCCACAACCTCGCCTAGCCGGTAGACCAGGGCGAACGCCAGGGTCTCCGCGATGCCGTTGCCGATCGCGAAGATCGTTGTGGCGCCCACGTGAAATGCCCGGCCGCCGTGGCGGGCAACCAGGGCGTACATTAGCTGGCTCAGGGCGAACGAGAGTGTGAGATAGAGCACCAGGGCGGGGCGATCCAGGGTGAGCGGCACATTCCAGGCCGTGATCCAGTCCCGTAGGAACAGGATACTCAGCACAAGCGTGATCAGCCAGTAGCCGACCATCAAGCGCTCAGCCTTCGGGCTCACGTATCGCGCCACGGCTGCGGGTCGGGCGTGAGACTCCTCAAGCGGTGTGTCCACGGACGGCTCCAGCAATTGTAGCTTAGATCTGACAAACCATAACAGCGCTGTTGCTTATATGTAAAAATTATAGCATAGGGCCGTGCTGCTTGCAAGTAGTGCTTTAGGGTGCCACGTGCTCGCTAGCGTGATCCTCATCGGCCTGGGACCGTGCCCGAACCCGGGTGCCACGCGGCACATTGGCGATAACTGCAGCCTCGCCTTCGTCGTCGTCCTCGGCATCGCCGTGCTGCGCGGCGCCATACGCCTGAACCAGGCTTGCCGCCCGGATGCGCCGCTCGTAGCTGCGCTCCACCGCGCCAAGTATACGCTGCCAGAAACGTTGCTCTGCCATTGATCGCCTCAACTCTCCTGTTCCCGCTTGCTGCGAGTGGTAGCTCATCACACTAAAGACGCCCTCGTGGGCGCCCGCGAGGGGCGCCCCGACAGTATAGCGTTAGCTTCGGCGAGATAGCACAAGGTCGTCGCCCTTTTCGCATAGGGGCGACGACCGCTTAATCTAACGTATGGGCGTAGCTGCTGCGGTGCTATGTGCCTTTTGCCCGTCGCCGTCGTGGGTGCTGTGTGTTACTGCGCAGACCGCGTGCGCCGCTAGGCGGCTTCGCGAAAATACTCGCCGTTGAGCAGCTCGTAGACAAGCTCGTCGAGCGTCTCCTCGGCCTCCTGAAACGTGCGTGCAAAGCCGACAAGCTCGCTATCCAGGTACATCGCAAAGTCGCGCGTCTCAGGATCGTAGATGATCGCCTTCTTGTACATTGCCGTCCCTTTCCGGGCCACGCCCGTGCTTCATGCTTGCCTGCGAGCGGCACAGACGCCACTCGACCGTACTATTTCGTCCCATGGCTAGTATAGCACAGGTGTTCTGTTTGTGCAAGCGGGTATCTGTGCAAGCTTACGGGTGCTTTGACAAGTGCTCTGCACCACGGTAAGATGAGTCGGCGTTTTCGTGGCCGGTACGCATTCGGAGGCGGGTTTGCGCAGCTGGAAGTTGTGGGTTGGGCTGCTTGTCAGCCTCTTTTTTATCGGCATCGCCCTGCGTGGGCTCGACCTTGAGCATTTTTGGCTGACGCTCCGCGAGGCCAATTACTGGTGGCTGCTGCCCGGAATCGGCGTCTATACTGCTACGGTCTGGGTGCGCACCTGGCGCTGGCGCTCCATGCTGGAGCACATCAAGCCCATCCCCACCGCCCGCCTTTTCCCCATCGTTGTGATCGGCTACATGGGCAACAACGTCTATCCGTTGCGGGCCGGCGAGGTGCTGCGCAGCTATGTGCTGCGGCGCAACGAGGGTGTGCCCATGAGCGCCTCGCTCGCCACCGTGGTGCTCGAGCGGCTCTTCGATGGCCTGGTGATGCTGCTGTTCGTCTTCGCCACGCTGCCCTTCGCGCCGCTCCCCGACGTCTTCCGCTGGCTGGTGATCGCCTTCAGCCTGTTCTTCGGCGCAGCCTTGCTCATCTTCATGCTGGTGGCCGCCCGCCCCGAGCGCATGAGCCGAGTCTATGCCTATGCCGTTGATCGGCTGCTCCCCGCCCGCTGGCGCCCTGCCGTCCACGGCCTCTTCGATAAGTTTATTGTGGGCCTTCAGTCGCTGCGCAGCCCCCGCGAGCTGTTGACGATCTTGTTCACCACGATCTTGATCTGGCTTGGGGAGACGCTTAAGTATTGGTTCGTGATGCACGCCTTCCCTTTTGTTGTGCCCTTCACCGTGCTTATGCTGATGACGGCCATCGTGAACCTTGCCACAACCATCCCCTCGGCGCCGGGCTACGTGGGCACCTTCGATGTGCCTGGCATCAAGGTACTGGAGCAGTTCGGTGTGCCGCAGGCCCTCGCAACCGGCTACACGCTTGTGCTCCATGTGGCGCTCTGGCTGCCGATCACGCTGCTGGGCGCCTATTTTATGCTGCGCCAGAGTGTTGGCTGGAACGATATGAAGCGCGCCGCCGAGCTGAAGGCCGCAGAGGCAGCCACCGCCGCCGAGCTGGAGCGCGACGAAGTCGCCCAAGGGATCGCCCCGTGAGCATCGCGATCATCGGCGCAGGTGTTGCTGGCATGTCTGCCGCCTACGATCTAGCGCGTGCCGGCCAACAGGTTCAGGTCTTCGAGTCCGCCTCTGCCGCCGGCGGCCTTGCCTCTGGCTTCCGTGACGAGGCCTGGAGCTGGCCGCTGGAGCGCTTCTATCACCATATTTTTACGACCGACAAAGCCATTATCGAGCTGGCGCAGCAGATTGGCTTCGCCGACCGGCTCTTCTTTCGTAGCCAGATAACGGCCCAGTGGTGGCGCGGGCGCGGCTACGACCTGAATGGCCCTATGCAGGTGCTGCGCTTCCCCGGCCTGCCTTTCCCCGACCGGGTGCGCTTTGGGGCTGTGGCCTTCTACCTTAAATATCTAGACGCAGACTGGCGCCGCTTGGAGCGCACCACTGCTGCTGCGTGGACTTCGCGCTGGGCGGGCAAGAATGTCTACCGGCTGCTCTGGCGCCCGCTGCTGGAGGGCAAGTTTGGCCCCCACGCCGATGAAGTGAACATGGCCTGGCTCTGGGCGCGCATTCGTGCCCGCAGCTTCAAGCTCGGCTACTTTGTGGGCGGGTTTCAGGGCTTCTCCGACGCGCTGCTCGCCGCTGCCAGGCGTGCAGGCGCTCAGGTGCAACTTGACGCCCCGGTGGCGCAGGTGGCCCAAGTGCAAGGCGGCTGGGAGGTGACAGTGCGTGGTGCCCAGCCCGAGCGCTTCGACCAGTTGCTCGTTACGGGGGCGCCGGGGCTGCTCACCAAACTTGTCCCCCAACTGCCCGCTGGCTACCTCGGCCAGCTCAGCAAGCTGCGCTCGATGGGCGCTGTGGTGCTGACCCTGGCCCTTACTCAGCCGCTTACTGGCGGACTCTACTGGGTTAATATGCCCAAGGATCAGTTTCCCTACCTGGCTCTCGTGGAGCACACCAACTTTATTGCGCCCGAGCACTACGGCGGCGATCATCTGATCTACCTGGGCGATTATCTTGAGCCGAGCCACGCCTACTTCAGCATGAGCCACGCGCAGCTGCTGGCCCACTTCCTGCCCTCGCTCCAGGTGGTGAATCCGGCATTTCGGCCCGAGTGGGTGCGCAAAAGTTGGCTCCACCGCGAGCCCTACGCCCAGCCGATCGTGCCCGTAGGCCACAGCGCTCATATACCCCCCCTGGGTACGCCATTGCCCGGCCTGTTCTGGGCGAGTATGAGCCAGGTCTACCCGTGGGATCGCGGTACCAACTTTGCGGTGGAGCTGGGCCGCAAAGTGGCCAGCGAGATGCTTGAGCGGGGGTTGTCGGCTCTGCATGCCGTTTGACGGGCTTTGAGTGGGCTGCTATAATATGCCTTCGACGCGGGGTAGCTGCATCACCTGGTGCAGCGGGGTGTTACTGTGTTCCACGGGTGCGGCAGGCCTAGCGTTTGACGCTAGGCAGCACAACGCGAGCGCAGTGGCAGCTTGAAGACGAAGGAGTCGCGCCATTAGGGATCGGTTTCGTATCAATGGTCGCATCCGCGCACGTGAAGTGCGCCTGATCGACGAGCAAGGCACACAGGTTGGCATCATCGGGGTGCGCGAGGCCATCCAGATGGCTGAAGAGCGTGGCTTCGATCTGGTAGAGGTTGCCCCGAATGCCGTGCCGCCCGTCTGTCGTTTGCTCGACTATGGCAAGTTCCGTTACGAGCAGAGCCAGAAGGAGCGCGAGGCGCGCAAGAACCAGAAGCAGGCTGGCCTGAAGCAGATCCGCCTGATGCCGAAGACCGCCGATCACGACATGACGGTGAAGGCGAACCAGGCGAAACGCTTCCTGCTCCAGGGCGACAAGGTCAAGTTCAATGTGCGCTTCCGTGGCCGCGAGATGGCGCACCCAGAGATTGGCCGCAAGATGCTCGAGGTGATCGCCGAGCAGCTGCGCGACATCGCCGTCGTGGAGCAAAAGCCGCTCATGGAGGGCCGCGTGCTCTCGCTGCTAGTAGCTCCCACCGCCAAGGTGCTGAAGGCGGCCCAGCAGGCTCAGAAAGAGCGGGTGAAGCAGCCCAAGCCGCAGCAATACACTGAGGGCGGCGTGGCTGTAGCAGGCTCCGGCGATGATGAGGATCTCGATGACGAGGACGATCTCGATGACGAGGACGATCTCGACGACGAGGAGTATAACGACGAGGACGACGAGGACGACGAGGACGAGGGCGATCCCGCTGCGAGTGCTTCCGACGAGGGTGATCCCGCCCCGAGCACGTCCGATAAGGCTTAGTTAGATAGATAGGCGTCACTCATGCCCAAGATGAAGACTCACAAGGGCGCCAAGCGCCGCTTCAAGATAACGGGGAGCGGCAAGGTGCTCCAGCAGAAGGGTGTTCGCGGCAACAAGATCAACCGCCCCAGCCGTTCGCAGCGCCAGTGGGGCAAGGATCAGCCCACCTCGCGGGCCAACCGCGCGCATCTTCGGGTGGCCCTGCCCTACGGCCTGAAGTAAGTCGAGGCGCGGCTCAGTGTACTATTATTCGAGGTTCCAGGTTGTGCATGGCAAGCACGGCTGAGCGCAGTCGCTCTCGGTCGTCACCTGTCGCCTACGTGTTGGGCGAAGTGCAGGGATGCAGCCACCCCCTGACCTGCCCACGTTTCTAAAGGAAAAACAACAATGGCACGTGTAAAGCGTGGCGTGATGACGCGGAAGCGTCACCACAAGCTGCTCGATCAGGCGAAGGGTTTCCGTGGCGCGCGCAGCCGCCACTACAAGGTGGCCCACGAGGCCGTCATGCATGCCCTGTCCTATGCCTACCGTGATCGGCGCAAACGCAAGCGCGACTTTCGGCGGCTCTGGGTCCAGCGTATCAACGCGGCCGCCCGTATTAATGGCACCACGTACAGCCGCTTGATTGCTGGCCTGAAGTACTCTGGGATCGAGCTTGACCGCAAGATTCTCGCCGATATGGCCGTGCGCGATGCGAAGGCCTTCAGCGATGTCGTTGTCGTGGCGATGGCCGCACAGCCCGGCGCCCGCCCCGCCGTGCGATCTGGTCGCCCCGCCCGCCCAACTTTGATCGCCGCCAGCCTCGGCGGCGGCGCCGTCACAACCCGCACGCTTGCGCCTGCCACCACCGCCACCCTCGTGGCCCCTGTGGCCGAGCCTGTCGCCCCTGTCGTCGCCCCTGTGGCCGAGCCGGTTGACGCTCTGCCTGATACTGTGAGCGTGCCAGCCGCGCCCGACTACAGCGGCCTCGTGATCAGCTACATCGAGTGGAACCCTGAGGGCCGCGATGTGGAGGGCGAGTATGTTCGGATCAGCAACGGCAGCGACGCTGCGCTTGATCTGGGTGGCCTGACGCTGCGCGACCACGATAGCAAGCACAGCTACACCTTCCCGGCCTTCACCCTCGCCCCCGGCGCAGAGGTGCAAGTCTGGACGAAGCAGGGCAGCGATGATGCGACGAACTTGTACTGGGGCAGCCGCAGCGCCATCTGGAACAACGACGGCGACACGGCTGTGCTCAGCAGCGCCGACGGCAGCGAGGTCGCGACTTTCACGTATGAAGGCGAGTGATTACCAGCGCCGCTAACCCCAATGTCAAGCGCTTGCGCTCGCTGCGCGATTCTCCCAGGGAGCGTCGCGACGAGCGTAGCGTCTTTCTGGAGGGCGTGCGCCTTGTCGCTCACGCCCTGGCCTCCGGCGCCGAGCTGCGCTTCGCCATCTACGCGGTGGAGCCGCTTCAGGCCACCCCCGAGGGCCAGGCGCTGCTTAACGAGCTCGTCGGTCGCCCCGAGGTGTTTGAGGCCTCGCCAGCTGTCTTGGCCTCTGCCGCCGACACCCAACACCCCCAGGGCGTTGTGGCCGCCTGCGCCTGGCCTGAGCTCGAGCCGCGCAGTGGGCTGCGGCTTGTGCTCGACGGCATCCAAGACCCCGGCAATTTAGGCACGCTGTTGCGCTCTGCTGAGGCCGCCGGAGTGGGTCTGCTGCTCTGCACGCGCGGCAGCGCCGATCTTTACAACCCGAAAGTGCTGCGCGGCGCCATGGGCGCGCACTTCAACCTGCCTGTGCGGGCCGACCTCACCTGGGAGGAGATCGGTGTCGAGTTGGGTATGTGCCCCGTCGTTTACGCCGCAGACTCAGAGGCCGGTATGCCCTACTACGCCGCCGACTGGAAGCAGCCCGTGGCTCTTATTGTGGGCTCCGAGGTTCACGGCGTAAGCGACGAAGGCTTCGGCTATGCTACGCATCGCATCGCTATCCCCATGCTCGGCCGCGCCGAGTCGCTCAATGCGGCTGTGGCGGGCAGCGTGATCCTGTTCGAGTCCCTGCGCCAGCGCACGCGCGGCAGGACGTAGCGCTGCTGCATCTTTGCGCCCCTGTGGTAAAAAGAGGGCCACAATGACAGTAATCGATGAGCTTGGAACACTCCAGCAGGAAGCGCTAGCAGCTCTGGCGGACGCAGCCGAGCTCGCCGCCCTGGCTGAGTGGAAGACGAAATATAGCGGCAAGGCGGGCGCCCTCACCCGCCTGAGCCGTGGCCTCGGCGCTCTGCCCGTCGAGCAGCGCCCCGAGGTTGGGCGCCGGGTGAACCTGGTGCGTGAGCAGCTCGATGCCGCTTATGCCGACGCCGAGGAGCGCCTCAAGCGGGCCGCCCTAAACGCCGAGCTCGCCGCCGATCGCATCGACGTGACGATGCCGGGCCGCGCGCCCGCTATTGGCTACACCCACCTTACCACGCAGGTGATCGCCCAGGTTCAGGCGATCTTCGCCGAGATGGGCTTCCAGCTTGGCGAAAGCCCTGAGGTGGAACTCGACTCGTTCAACTTTGGCCTGCTCAACTTCGCCGATGATCATCCTGCCCGCGATATGCAGGACACGTTCTATGTGGAGATGCCGGAGGGCGCGCCGTCGGTGCTGCTGCGCACGCACACCTCGAACGCCCAGATCCACGCCATGCGCCGCTTCGCGCCCAACCCGGTGCGTGTGCTGGTGCCCGGCAAGTGCTATCGCAACGAGCAGGTGACGGCCCGCAGCGAGATGCAGTTCTTCCAGTTCGAGTTCCTCGCCGTAGGTCGCCAGATCACCATGGGCGATCTGAAGGGCACCTTGGGCTACTTCGCCGAGCGCATGTTCGGGCCGAACACGAAGGTGCGGCTGCGCCCCAGCTTCTTCCCCTTCACTGAGCCTAGCGCCGAGCTGGATGTGAGCTGCTTCCTCTGCGCTGGCAAGGGCTGCCGGATCTGCAAGTACACCGGCTGGCTGGAGATCGGCGGCTGCGGTATGGTTCACCCCAATGTGTTACGCAACGGCGGCTACGACCCCGCACTATTCAGCGGCTTCGCAGGCGGCTTCGGCCCCGAGCGGATCGCGCTGCTCAAGTACGGCATCACCGATATTCGCAACTTCTACAACGGCGATCTGCGCTTTGTAGAGCAGTTTGGGTAGAACTAGTCATTGGGGCGCCCTCTGCACGTTTGAGCGAAATCTACAGCATTGCGCTGGAGTAGCTGTGCCTTCCCGCTTCCTCAGCCGCCCGCTTGTTGCGCTGCTCCTGATTTTCCTCGCGCTGCATGCCCTCTACAACTGGGCCATCCCGCTTGGTGAGGGCCCCGACGAGCCAGGCCACCTGGCCTACGCGCTGTTCCTTGCCGCCGAGGGCCGCCTGCCAGTGCAGCGCGCAGCGCCCGGGTCTAGCGACGTGCCCGGCGAGGGCCATCAGCCGCCGCTGGCCTATGCGCTCGCCGCCCCCGCTGTAGCCTGGCTCCCGCCCGAGCAGCGCCAGATTTTGCTCACCGCTAACCCGCGCTTTGTCTGGGCGGGCGGCGACGAGCCTGGCGCGTTTATGCGCGGTAGCCACGAGCGGTGGCCCTGGCCGCCCCTCACCGTGGCGTGGCACCTCGCCCGCGCCGTCTCCGGGCTCTGTGGCGCCCTTGCCGTGCTCTTCACCTTTCTCGCTGCCCGCTCCATACGCCCGGACGACCCCGCCTTCGCGCCGCTCGCCGCTGCCCTCGTGGCCCTCAACCCGCAACTGCTCTTTACCACGGCCCTTGTCACCAACGACGCGCTCCTGGCCGCCCTCGGCGCGGCGCTGCTCTGGTGGTGTCTCAAGGGAACAGGGGACAGGGAACAGGGGACAGGGGCCGCGCTGCGCTGGGCGTTCGTCGCCGGGCTGCTCTTTGGGTTGGCGCTGCTTACCAAGCAGAGCGCCTTGCTGCTCGCGCCGCTGGTGCTGTGGGGCGGCTGGCGCGCGGCAGGTGGCAACTGGCGGCGCGTTGGTTTCGTCACATTGGCCTGGGGCCTGGTGGCGCTGCTCGTGGCGGGCTGGTGGCTGCTGCGCAATTGGGGGCTCTACGGCGACCTGTTCGGGCTCGCGCTGTTCCAGAGCAAATTTGCCACCCAACCCTTCGCGTGGGGCGATCCTGTCGCTTGGCTCGGCGCCCTGGGCCAGCTTTTCGGCTCGCTCTGGGCCCGCTTCGGCTGGATGAGCCTGCGCCCGCCAAGCTGGACGCTCTGGGCCTACGCGGCGCTCTGCGTGCTGGCGGCCTTCGGCTGGGCGCGCGTAGCCCTTGCCCGCAGGGGCGCTGAGCGCGCAGAGGGAGCGCGATGGGCGAGCGCCTGGCTCGGGCCGCTGATCGCCATCGCGATGGCGCTCGCCTGGACGCTCGCCTTTGCCCTCACCGCCGGGCTGGTGGCCTGGCAGGGGCGCATGCTGTTTCCTGCGCTTGGGGCGATCGGGCTGGTGCTTGCTGGGGGAATGCGGTGGAAGGTGGGCGGTGGACGGTGGACGGTGGGTGTGCTTTGCGTTGGGCTCCTGGCCCTCGCCCTCTACATGCCGCTCGCGGTGATCCGCCCTGGGTACGGCTGGGTCGCCCTGGCGCCGCGTGTAGCCCAGGCAAGCCTCGGCACGCCGGTGTTCGCGCGCTACGCCGCAGCGTGGGAGCAGGGCGTGGTGCTGCGCGGGTGGCGGCTCGACGGCGCGGCGCGGGCGGGGCAGGCTCTGCCGGTTACGCTTACTTGGAAAAGCCTGGAGCCCGTGCCGCGCCCGTGGACGGTCTTTGTGCATTTGGTGGACGCCTCGGGCGCCATTGTGGCCGAGAGCAATAGCCAGCCGCGTGCTGGAGCGCTGCCCTTCCCGCTCTGGACTCCCGGCGACTGGATCGCCGACATCCACACGCTGCCCCTGCCCGCCGACCTGCCGCCGGGCATGTACGAGCTGCGCGTGGGCCTCTACCGCCCCGAGAAAGGCGGCCAGCGCCAGAAGGTCTGGGCCGAGGATGGGGGTGCCCTGGGCGACGTTGCAACCGTTGGCAGCGTGCAGATTCGTCGGAAATAGGGCGGAAATCGGTATCATCTGTGGATAACATGCCCGGCATAGAACTTGCCGGGACGATAGTACTGTTGTCCTACCGTGGCTCGGGGGGCTATGCTTGGCTCTGGTGAAGATTTTGTTAAAGACAGTATGGAGCCCTTATGCTGCGACGTTCACTCCGCGCCGTGCCAAGCCTGCTCGCTCTCGTTGTCATAACAAGCGTTGGGCTGAGCTGGGTGACCCTGGCCGCGCCGCTCCCCGTGGCCGCCGCCGCCGAGGTAGTGGGCAGCGGCACGCCAGGCAGCTGCACGGCCGCCGCGCTCGGGGCCGCCCTCGTCGGCGGCGGCAGCATCACGTTTAGCTGCGGCAGCGCGCCCCACAGCATCGTCGTCGCTGCGCCCTTCGACATCACCGCGCCGGAGACGAGCATCGACGGCGGTGGGCTGATCACGCTCCAGGGCCAGAGCAGCCAGATCATCACGCACCGCACCTTCGGCAATATTGGCAGCAGCGTGCTTACGCTGAAGAACCTGACGATCACTGGAGGCCGAGCGAGCGGCGCCAACGAGGCCGCAAACGGCGGTGCGATCGAGAGCTTTTTCCAGGCCGCCAACCCCAGCTTCAAGCCCAGCCTGAAGATCGAGAATGTCACTTTTACCAATAACGACTCCAGCGCTACTAGCGTGAGCGGCGACGCCTACGACTACGGCGGCGGCGCGATCTACTCGCGCGGCGGCCTAGTGACGGTAAAGAACAGCCGCTTCAGCGACAACGACGCGAATAACGGCTCAGGCGGCGCGATCCACATCCTCCAGAGCGGCCTGACAATCGAGGACAGTGTCTTTACCAACAACGCGGCCATCGGTGCTACCCCGCGTGACAGCCTGGGCGGTGCGATCTACATTGACGGGCTCGGCGGCGAGAGCGGACTCTTCAAAGTGACGGGCAGCCGCTTCGTGAATAACAAGGCCTACAACTCGGGCGGCGCGATCTATGTGAATATGTACGAGAACAGCAGCGGCACAGAGGTGCTGCGCAGCAGCTTCGAGAGTAACGCCGTGGTGGGCGGAGGCCGCGCCCAGGGTGGCGCCATCGGCGGCGGCGGCTCCAGCCTCGGCGGCAACACCGGCAACCCCAGCATCCTGATCAGCGAGAGCCTGTTCACGGCCAACAGCGTGAAGCGCACCGCCGGCTTCGACGGCAACAGCACCGAGGACGGCTCCGGCGGCGCCCTCGCTTTCCCTCAGCGCGCGCGGCTGCGCATCGTCAACAGCACGTTCGAGGGCAACAAAGCCTTTGGCAGTGGCTTCAACGCCAACGGCGGCGCGCTCTACGTGGTGAACAACAGCGACCAGTTCGAGATTGTGAGCAGCACGTTCGCCAACAACTTCGCTGGCTGGGTGGGCGGCGCGATCAGCAACAGCGAGATCGCTGGCCAGCCCGGCGGTCGCCTTGAGAACACACTCTTCTCCAACAACACCGCCGACAACGGCCCCAACGAGTGGAACATCCAGCAGCACTGCTCCTCGGAGCTCGCACACGACGGGCGCAGCCTCCAGTTCCCCGCTCGACTCACCGGCGACAACTTCGCCAACGACGTGACTTGCTTCAAGGGCAAGAGCGACCCCGATAAGCAGAGCGACCCCCAGTTCCGCAACCCGCAGCTTCAGCCGCTCGCCGACAACGGCGGCCCCACTAAAACCATGGCGATCACGCCGGCTAGCCCGGCCTTCGACGCTGGCGCGGGCTGCCCCAGCATCGACCAGCGCGGCACCCCCCGGCCTCAGGGCTCTGCGTGCGACCTTGGCGCCTTCGAGCTAGTGGCCGCCCTGAGTGTAGATCGTGGCCTGGTGGAGGTGGATACGGCCAGCCGCACGCTCACCGTCACCGGCTTCGGCTTCGATGCCACCAGCGTAGTGCAGGTGGGCGGTGCGGACAGACCCACGAGCTTTGTGAGCGCCCAGACTCTGCGCGTAGAGCTGAGCGCCGCCGACGTGGATGCCCCTGCCACGCTCACGCTCAGCGTGCGCGGCCCCGGCGCGCAGCTCTCGCCCGCCACGGTGCGCGTGGTTGCAAACCTGTTTCGCGTTCGCCTGCCGCTTGTGAGACGGTAGAAGGTGGACGACGAAGCCGCGAACGTCTGGACCACGAACGGCGCGAAGTGGCACGAACCACCGCGAACCCGCATATGCGTGGCCGGGTTCGCGGTGGTTCGCAGCGCTTCGCGCCGTTCGCGCTCCAAACGGTTCGTGGTCCGGACGTTCGCCCACCCCAAAGGCCCGATCGCATTCCGCCGCACGGTGGAGCGGGATCGGGCCTGATCATGTTATAATGCAGTGGACTTTTATCTATGGCAGATGTGCTGTTTTGCATTTTGCATTTTGCATTCTGCATTTCCACTATGCGCCCGAGAGGAGGTGAGCACCGTGTCGGAACCCGATCTTAGTGGTCTTAGCGCCCAAACTCCGCTGATCCCCGCATGTCCCGGCATGCGCCGTGCTCACCACTTGAGGAGCGTATAATTATGAGCGACTCGAAGCCCGAGAAAATCTACACGGAGCGCTACGACCCCGCCGCGATCGAGCAGAAGTGGCAGGACCGCTGGGCCGCCGACGATCTGTACCGCACCGGCCCCGCCGACGAGCGCCCCAAGTACTACATTCTGGACTTCTACCCCTACCCCTCCGGCGATGGCCTGAGCGTTGGCCACTGCCGCAACTACGTTCCCACCGATGTGATCGCCCGCTTCTACCGGATGCAGGGCTACAACGTGCTGCACCCC
>Ga0136636_10001451_pt1 | contig 13841 bp, 4 predicted proteins | sample AntDrymUQ8522106_2_FD_104653 | JGI IMG/M metagenome (GOLD analysis project Ga0136636, IMG submission 104653) | Polar desert sand microbial communities from Dry Valleys, Antarctica - metaG UQ852 (21.06) | ecosystem: Environmental > Terrestrial > Soil > Desert | place: Antarctica: Dry Valley... | reverse complement strand
CTACCTATTTTCCACTCTTTCAAAGCTTGTTTAGGAAATACGTTTAAAAATGCAAGCTACCAGCACTACGTACCCATGCTGCTACATATCTACATAGTAATAAATGATCAAAAAAGATTCAACCGCCCAAGGGATGCAAGATAGGAGCGCCCGCCCGGCTGAACGCTTCGCAAGAATGAATCTTTCAGGCTGCCGTTGGGATGGGAAAAGCCCGGAACCATGCGTAGTGAAACGCAGCATGGTGAGAACTTGCAGCGGATAGCTGGATACCAATGCTCAAAAAAGATTTACCGCTAATAGCCCCTTCTATTGTAATTATACAAACCTTTTTTTGTTCCTCCTTTTACTGGAGTAAAAATTTTCTATTTTAATTATGAGTTTATCATAAATATTTCTACTTTTAAAATCTATTACAATTTTTTACAAATTACCGCTGCCAAAAAACCACCAGAAATAAATTTTTTTAACCCATCATATTATGTGGTGGCTATTTGCTTTACTAAAAGCTTAGCTACTCATTGTATAAATTTATTTTTATGGCAAAAAAGCTAATTGTAAATGGTAATGTAAACAATGGAATTGCAACCGCTCCGGCATTTGATTCATTCGCAAATTTTGACTTATCCAAATCGGTGCAGGTAAGCAGTAACCGCAGCATTGCCAACCGGCAAGAACTGCTTATTGACAGCGAACATGATGTGGTAGAACTGCAGTTTGAAGACAATAGTACCTGGATTGGTAATGCACAGGAATTTCAAGAAATTTTTGACCTAACAGGCAAGCGGAGTATGGAGGAGGATGAGGATACTTTGGAGATACCCCTGTCGCTTTCTGTGGCTAACGAACGGGGTGTATTGCAGGATGTGGCGGTGAGTGTATTTAATCTTTTTAAAAGAAAAACCGGCGCTATAGTTCACTTTGCGGTGCATGAAATTGCAACAAAACTAGAAGATAAAGTGCAGCCTCAGCCGGGTTTATTTTACCTGGATTATAATTTTAGAAAAACTTCGGCTACCTCTTTTAAAAATAACAACAAACCTTACCTGCTATTTATACATGGCACCAACTCTGCTACCGAAGGCGCTTTTGGAGAATTAATTAATAATAAGGCAGGTGGCTTGTGGGATTTTATTACCAGCACTTATGGGGAAAATATATTGGCATTTGATCATAAAACGCTTACCCAATCTGCCTTATTAAATGCTCAGCAATTACTGGAGTTGCTGCCTGCCAACAGTACCTTTCACTTAATTACCCATAGCCGTGGGGGCCTTGTTGGCGATATTATTGCAAGAGCAGATGCAGCCAATAATACCATTGGTTTTACAGATACTGAAATAGCAGCAATGGAAGGCCGGCCCGCCGACGTTGCCTGTATGAAAGCAATAATAGCCATTGCGGTAAAAAAAAGAATTACAGTTAGCAAGTGTATCAGGGTAGCTAGCCCATCAATGGGTACTTCGTTACTCTCTAACCGGTTAGATCATTACCTGAATACCTTACTAAATTTTATTGGCCTCAGTACCGGGCAGGCGGCTAACCCAATTTATATTGGCACCAAAACTTTGTTATCAGAAGTGGCTTCAAGCAAAAGTAATACAGATGTATTGCCAGGGCTTGAGGCAATGGTACCAGAATCGCCTTTTATAAAAATATTAAATAATCCGGCCAATATTATTAACTCACCGCTGGTAATTATTGCTGGTAACTGCACCATACACCTGGAGTTGAAAGCGTTGCTGGTAATATTAACCAAGCTATATTTCAGGCGTAAAAATGATATGGTGGTAGATACCTGGAGCATGTATTTTGGCACGCCCAGAAAAACCACCGTTCAGTTTTATTTAGCTGATGAAAAAGGAGTAGATCATATTCATTATTTCCGCAACAACGAATCGCAGGAAGCAATGAAAAGAGCATTGAATAGCAAAGAAGAAAACATTGCAGGATTTAAACCATTGCAGGCAGCAGATATTTCCTATGCAAGCAGAAATGCAGCGTTGCCATTTATAACATCTGAAGTAAAATACAACATAGAAAATGTAAGTGGTAAAAAGCCTGTTGCCATTATTATTCCGGGTATAATGGGCAGTAATTTGTATAAAGATGACGACAGAATATGGGTAGATTTTTGGAGTTTTGTAAAAGGAGATTTAATTAAATTAGACATTAATACACCGGCTATTACTGCGCCATCACTGATGGGGAGTGCATATAAAAAACTGTACAACGAGTTATCAAAACAATATGATGTAGTGGCTTTTGCCTTCGATTGGCGGCAATCGCTAACAGATGAAGCACAAAAATTAGATGCAACAATAGCCTTTTTATTAGCAAAAAATCAACCGATACATGTACTGGCACATAGCATGGGCGGCGTATTGTTTAGAGAGTTTATGCTGCATGGCAGCAACTGGGCTGCATTAAATAACAGTAAACAATTCAGGGCAATTTTTTTAGGTGCCCCCCTCGGCGGATCGTACCTAATACCAGAAACATTTACCGGCCGTGGCGGCAATATCAACAAGCTTAGCATGCTCGATTTAAAGCATGGCAAAAAAGAGCTGTTACAGGTATTTGCCAACTGTCCCGGTTTATATAATTTACTACCACTGAGCAATACGCCTCATAATTTTGAAGATAAGCAATTGTGGCAAAGCCTCCTTAGCAGTTCGGGCAATGTTGGCATATTACCCTCTGATAGTATGATAAAAAAGTTTGCCGCCTTTAAAAAACATGTGTTAGCCAATGCAGAGAATTTAGATTACAGCAATATCTTTTACATAGCAGGTAAGGCAGATGCCACCACTGCCACATTTGAAATAAATGCTACAGGCCGTGCCAACAACCTTGTGTTTAAAAGTACTCCTGAAGGGGATGGCAGTGTAACCTGGGCAAGTGGTATTCCTAAAAAATTGATAGAGAAAAACCAGGTGTATTATGCAGCAAAAACAACACATGGCGAGCTGGGTAATGATAGAAATTTATTTGCGGCGTTTATAGATTTGCTCAAAAATGGCAATACCAATTTATTGAGAAAAACGCCGCCTGTAAACAGGGGTAGTAGTGCCTTAGTAAGCAATCCAACGTACGAAATGTTACCTGTTACTGCAAACAATGTTGAGCAGATAGTTATGGGCATGGAGTTAGATGAGAAAGTAGAAACAACAGAAAGTTTATTAAAAGTTAGTGTAAGCAATGGAGATTTAAGAGATGCGTCTTTCCCGTTATTAATTGGTCATTTTTATAAAGATGGTATTTTGTATGCAGAAAGCGTTTTAGACAACTACCTTAATGGTGTACTTAGAGAGCGGCATGCGCTTAACTTATACCCCGGCGATGTGGGCACACATGAAATAATACTATCCATGACTACCTCACCAAAAGGTGCTGTGGTGGTAGGGCTTGGAGAATTAGGTGAACTAAACGGCTATAAACTGGAGCTAAGCGTAACGCAGGGTGTAAGTAAATTTTTACTTCGGGTAAGAGAGCTGGAAGGCAGCAATCCAAAAGCTTACCAAACCATTTTTAAAAATGGTATTGGCATATCGGCATTAATAGTAGGTTGTGGTTTTGGAGGGCTTAGTATTGATAGTTCGTTAAGATCAATTGTAATGGGTGTAAAAAAAGCCAATGAGAATATAAAGGCACTCAACAACCCTTATCTTAAAAAAATTGAAGAAATAGAATTTGTAGAGTTGTATGAAGACAGGTCTTTGCAGGCATTTTACTCTTTGAAAAGGTTAGAAAGTGATCAACAGTTAAACATTGTACTCCCTGCAAATAAAATCAATAAAATGTTTGGTATTAAAAAGAGGGTACCAATGGATCAGCAAACAGATTGGTGGCAAAGAGTATCGGTAGAAATAGTTAGTGGCAAGCATCACAACGTTTTAAAATTTAGTGCCTCAACCGGTACAGCCCGGGAAGAACTCCGCAACTTAAATAGCAATCCAAAAATAATACAGCATTTTATAGATCAAATATCAGCAAAAAACCTTTGGACAGAGCAGTTGGCTAAAACAATATTTGAATTGCTAATACCCAACGATTTTAAAGATGCTGTTCGTAACCAGTACAATATTCTTTGGCGGCTCGATAAAAATGCGGCTGCTTTTCCATGGGAAATGTTACAGGATACCTCTGTGCAATCGATGCCGCTTTGTGTAACTTCTGGTATGATAAGACAACTGGCCACTGGCGATTTTCGCACTTCTATCAAAAGATCTTATAAAAATAATTGCCTGGTAATTGGCGATCCGGATTTAAATGGATTTGTTTACCAACTACCCGGTGCTGCCAAAGAAGCCACTGCTGTTGCAAGTATAGCAGCGGCGGAAGGCTTTACCGTTACTTCAAAAATAAATACCGATTTTACAGAAGTAATACAAGCACTTTTTCAGGATGAGTACAAGTTGATTCATTTGGCTGGGCATGGTTTTTTTGATCCCGAAAACCCGGAAAATGCAGGGATGGTAATTGGAGATAAGCTCTTTTTAACCAGCAAAGAAATAAACCAGATGAGCCAGGTACCAGAGTTTGTATTTGTTAATTGTTGTTACCTGGGTAAAGTAGATGGCGAGGCAGAATCAAAAAGCCATCAACGATATCAACTGGCAGCCAATATTGGTGTACAGTTAATAGAAATGGGCGTAAAGGCAGTGGTAGCCGCTGGATGGGCTGTAGATGACAACTCCGCTTTACTTTTTGCAGAAAAATTTTATGAGCAAATGTTTGAAGGCAGACCATTTGGCGAAGCCGTGAAAGAAGCAAGAAGCACTTGTTATAAAAATAATAAAAAGAATAATACCTGGGGTGCTTATCAATGTTATGGCGATCAGTTTTATACTATTTCTTCGGCTACACAACAAAAAAACAAAGACAAAAATTACACCCTGTCAATAGAAATTGAAATAGACCTGAATAACCTCAGCAACAAAGTAGAAGGTGGGCGTCATAAAAAAGAAGACCTGCTAAAAGATCTTGAAAAAACAAGTAAAGCTATTGATAAATCGGGGCTGAGAGATGGTGCCATTACAGAAATGGAATCGAGGATTTATGCCGCCTTACAGGTAAATGAAATTGCCATTGAAAAAATGAATAGCCTTCTTACACTTGAAAATGCATGCTACTCTGTAAAAATGCTGGAAGATTTATTTTGCCTGAAAACCGCTATGCTGCGGATGGAAACTAATAAAAACTCCGGCGATGTAATTGCAGCCATTAAATCTTTTGAAACCGTATTAAAAATTGGAAAAACTGCCGAAAGGTATTTGCTGCTGGGGCAGGCATATACAGTATTGGCGTTAAAATTAATAGAGGAAGCAACGGAAAAGGCTGAAGTGATTTCTACCAATGAAAAGGGCAAAACTAAAAAATTAATGAAAAATGATGATGAAAAATTACTGGCAATAAAAGAAGCCGCCGGGCATTTTAAAACATCGTATGATATAGCTAAAAAGAATAAAAAAGCTGAACTAATAGCCCTTTGCAATTGGTTGCAAACAGAAAATTTATTGATTTTACTACACAATAAAACCGAAGTAAAATGGGGCAAGCAGTCCATAAACGGGTACAAATTACCTTCTATTAAAATTGCTATAGAATGGATGGAAAAATACCTTGGCACCGAAAATCAATTGCAGACATTCAGTAAAGCTGCCGATGGCGTTAATGCAAAAGCAGGCGTTTTACTTACAAGGCTTTGTTTGGAGCCTTCAGGAAAAATAAATACTACAGAAATTACCTCACTCTCTGTAAATACCTGGAGCAATGGCTGCCTTGTTGTAAATAATCAATTAAATACAGAAAATCTTGACTTTTTACAAGCAGTATTAACCGGCGAAAAAACTGCTGCATCTGTAGCATTGAAGAAAAATATTGATTTTATAAAAAATAAAATGAATAAAAAAGGATAGCCAGTTTTTTGTGTGCAATTCAAATTGTACCAGCACTTATTGTTTGGTGAGGTTACCAACAACAGCCTGGCCCCGGTAGAGTGTAACCACCTACCGAAATCGGGAGCAATAATTTGAAATGCACTCAGTTTTTAAATACCATAATAAAATAAAGGAAGAAGCGTTTACACAACTGCCTGTTTGTAGCATTAAAGCTTAAAATGGGCAGTTTTTTTATTGGCTGATTAGAAAGACATAAAAGGTATAAACCATTTAAAGGCTAATAGAAAAGTACGGCGGGTTGCTACTGTTGCATGGCAATTAGCACCGGGGGCTGCCAGCATTTTTTAAGTGATAAACTAATTTTAATAAAGCAAAGCGTGCCTTTGCTATCCTGTAATATTATTCCCGGTGCCAGCAAAATATTTGAATCTTTTTAAACATGGCGTTGCCTTTACTATCCTGCCAAACTAATATACAAGAATATAGTAACATACTATCAGTCAATAAATTACAATGGTAAATGCCTTTATAAAACATTTATAATTCAACATATATTGCGGCTTTAAATCCCATATTTTGCAGATAAAATTGTACTAAAGAATTATCTTAAAATAAAGAAAAGAGTTTCGGGTTATATTTCTACATAAAGGATAGTAAACTATTTTAAGATTAAAAAAAGTGTTGACATGGACAAGGCCACAGCAGTTGAAAGCCTTAGGTAATAAGAAGTATACCAGGTGTATAAATATGTTAAAATGCACAACGCTACAGCAGTTGAAAGCCATAAAAGATTTTTAACTGCAAAATCGTGGCTAAATTAAATATGGCTGTTTTTGTTATGCAATGCAACAGGAATTTTAACTGCATTTTGTAAAATCTTCCTTTAAAACTAAAAAAAAAATCGCCGTAACTTGCAACTCTTTAAATAAAGCCAATATGACAAACACAACCGACCAGATTTTACAAGATGTAGTAATAAAATTCGCAGGCGATAGTGGTGATGGAATGCAATTAACAGGCAGTCAATTCACTAACAATACCGCCATGATGGGTATTGATTTGGCTACTTTCCCCGATTTTCCGGCAGAGATTAGGGCACCGCAAGGCACGCTACCCGGCGTAAGTGGCTACCAGCTTAGGTTTAGCAGCGATTCAATTTTTACGCCAGGCGATAGCTGCGATGTATTAGTAGCCATGAATGCAGCCGCCCTTAAAGTAAACATGACAGGCCTTAAAAAAGGTGGAATCATTATTGCCAATACCGACGGATTTGATTCAAAAAATTTAAGGTTGGCCAATTACCCGGAAGGAGTAAACCCATTAGAAAATGACAGTCTGCAAGGATATGAAGTAATTAAAATGGATGTAACCAAAATGACCCGTGAGGCTTTAAAAGATATTGCCATGGGTATGAAGGAAAAAGACCGGGCAAAAAATATGTTTGTACTTGGGTTTTTATATTGGATGTATAACCGGGAAATGGAAAATACCATTGCTTTTATTAAAGATAAATTTGGCAAAAAACCAGAGATATTCGAAAGCAACGTAAAGGCGCTGCAAGCTGGTTATAACTTTGGCGATACTACAGAAACTTCAAGAACAAGGTACCGGGTAAATAAAGCAAAGATGGAGCCCGGAAATTACCGCTCTGTAATGGGCAACCAGGCACTTACACTTGGGCTTATTGCTGCCGGTCAAAAAAGTGGCTTACCTATATTTTTGGGCAGCTACCCTATTACACCCGCAAGCGATATTTTACATGATTTAAGTAAGTATAAAAATTTTGGCATTAAAACTTTCCAGGCAGAAGATGAGATAGCCGCTATTACTTCTGTCATTGGTGCTGCTTACGGCGGCTCGTTGGGTATTACAAGTACAAGCGGCCCGGGTATGGCATTAAAAGCAGAGGCTATGGGGTTGGCAGTAATGCTGGAAATTCCATTGGTTATTATAAATGTACAGCGTGGCGGACCAAGCACAGGTTTACCAACCAAAACGGAGCAAAGTGACCTTATGCAGGCTTATTATGGCCGAAATGGTGAATGTCCTATGCCAGTAATTTCGGCATCTACGCCAAGTGATTGTTTTGAAGCTGCTTTTGAAGCCGTACGCATTAGTGTACAACACATGACCCCCGTAATTTTACTAAGCGATGGCTATATTGCCAATGGTGCAGAACCCTGGAAATACCCTGTAAGTGCAGATTTACCAGAAATTAAGGTTGATTTTGCTACCGCAGCTAATATGGAAGGTGACGGCAAATTTTTACCCTACAAAAGAGACGAAAAACTTGTTAGACCATGGGCTATACCGGGTACTGCCGGGTTAGAACACCGTGTTGGAGGTTTAGAAAAACAAGCTATAACCGGCAATATCAGCTACGATAATGACAACCACCAATTAATGGTAAAAACGAGGCAGGCAAAGGTTGACATGATTGCAGACTATATTCCATTGCAACAATTGGATAGTGGAGCGGCAAAAGGAAAAGTACTTGTACTTGGATGGGGCAGTACTTATGGTTCTATTAAAAGTGCGGTAAAAGATTTACAAAATGATGGCTATGCTGTTTCGCATGCACACCTGCGTTACATCAGGCCTTTCCCTAAAAATCTGGGCGAAATACTCCATAATTTTGATCATGTGCTGGTACCGGAAATAAATAATGGACAGCTTATAAAAATTATAAGGGATGTGTATTTTGTAGATGCTAAAGGCTACAATAAAATTAAAGGCGTACCCATTACCAAAGGCGAATTAATAGAAGAGATTATGAAGATGTTGTAGAGATGATATACTAATTGACAGCATTGCAAAGGCCGGTTATTTAAACCGGCCTTTGCTTTATATAAATTGTGAAATTGGTACAAGAATTATTTATGTTGTGCTGATGATTACAACCTCTTTTAAAAAACCTCCACTATCATTTTAACAAAGTCAACTTTTTGCCTGTAGCCACACTTATAGCACCCGGAATATTTGCTGTAATGGATTTACAGGTTGCATCTACATCTATTACAACAGCATGGCTAATGATTACTTTGCTGGTATTGGTGGGCACTGTATTATTGCTCCAGGTTTTTGCATCGCTCCAGTTGCCAGCTTTTACACTATAATTTTTTGTTGGATCGGTAACGTATAATGAACCGGTAACATCTTTATAACTGCCATTAGCTGCTTTTACATCAATGGTGTACCGGCAAACACTATCATGCTGTGGCGATAAAAAAGAAAAGCTGATTTGTTTTGATTCTCCCGCCAATATAGTGCCTGTATATATTGAATCGGCACTGGTAAAAATATAACCAACAGTTGGCTTGGTTATTTTAAAACTTACATTGTTTAAAGGCTGTGTTCCGTAATTTTTAAACGTGTACGTTACAGTGCCTGCACTACCCGGCTCGTGGGTATGGTTAAGTTTGTACCCATCCTGCGCAAGGTATGCTGGTGCTGCAATGCCATTGCTATTAATATCATCAACAAGGTAAGTAATGCCATTAACTGCCGAGTCATTCAGCAAAATAATTTCGTTTGATAAACTGGTTAATTCTGCTGCGTAACTTGCTTTATCTGTATCGAAAATATACCCCAGGTTTTGGTAATAAAACGCATGCCTGATGCTGTATTGTTTGGTAATAAACGAATCTATAACCTTACCTAATTTTTTGGTAAAACCTGGCACGTAAGTAACAGCACTGTCTGTGCTCGCCCATAATGCTTTTAAGGTTTTTGTCATTTCATCCGTGTATAAAGAATCTTCTCTGGCAAGTTCTTTATATTTGGAAAAATAAGCCACTGAATCATACACCGGAGCATTAAAAATAGTTTTAAGTTCTGTAAGCTTTTGGTTGTAGGCATTTTTTCTGCTTTGCAGGATGGCAGGGGCCAATTGAGAAGGTGGACTTTTAATCCGTTGGTATAAATTATTACCCTGCCTGCTACTGATAAACCCTGCCTTTGGTAAAATTTGGTTAGATAAAACTGCTACTTCTATACAACCGGAAACTCCTTCAATCATAGCGGCACCCAAGGCACTGGTTTTTACAATTTTGGCAGTTATTGCCAAACCTTTTGCAATTGCGCCGGCAAGCTGACCGCCGGGTATCAAACTAAGTGCTGTAGCAGCATCCAATACACCGGCTGCAGCATCGGCTACTTTTGCAACTTTACCATAAAAATCAATTTGCGCCTTACGGGCATCAAAGGTATCCTTTGCATATTTTTCAAGAGAGTTTGCAGCAGGGTTATAGAGTTGATTATACGTTTGATCATACTGAATAGCAGAGTAAGCAGTTTTACTGGAAGTTGCTGCATTTAATACAAATTTTTGGTGCCGGCCAAGGCAATAGCTTTTATAGGAAGATGCCGCAATTTGTAACGCAAGCTCCTTTTTTAAAATATCAAAAGTAATTTTAGCAGCAAATCCTTTTTTACCTTTCTCCAATAAATCAATACTTAAATCTGCTGCATCACTTACACAGGTAATTATGTCGTCCATAATACTTTTTGCCTGCGGATTGGTTACTAGCGATGTAGAAGCATAATTTAATCCAGATACAAATCCTTCTTTTAAAAGCTTAATACTACTTATTAATAAACCGGCAGCATTTTCCAGCGCTTCGCCTAAAATATCATCTTTATCTTTTACTGCACCGCCAAATTTTACAAAGGCACCCAACGATTCTATAGCATCAAAACCATTTACAACAGATTCATTCATTAAATCGGTGCTTGTACCCCCAAGGCTATAAACAGTTGCCAGCGAAACATAAAAATTTGCCAGATTTTCTACTCTTTTTTTATGATCGGTTGTTATGCCATTACTATTGAAAAAGGGTTCGTAAGCCTCGTCATAATTTGTGATGGTAAATCCGTCTCTGCAGGCCCCATCCACACTTAATAAAAAGGGCAATTTCAACTTAAAACATCTCCGCTCAATTTTTGGCTTAAAAGCTTTAATTTCTCGTATCAAACTATCGGGTATAAGTATAGCCCCCATTAAAGTATGGTTTTTAATATTGGGATATTTATACGTTATTTCCAAATCATCTTTCTTAAATTTAACTTCTACTGTATATACTTTATCCTCTTCGGCCAGCTTTAATTCAAACACCCCATCGGCACTAAGATCACTTGATTCTACTTCCACCCCATTTTCAATCAACATTACTTTTACACCTGTGCCCATTGGTTGTTTTTGCAAACCTTCATGCATTCTTACACTATCGAGGGTTGAACCCGGACGGTTACAAAATACATTGTAAACTATACCTTTTATAAACGGCGGAACATAAGGAGCCCTGCTAACGCCAACAGAACTTGTAACCCAAATAAATGACCTGGCAGTATCTACAGCAATATCGGTAATACTGTTGCCAGGTAAGCCATTGGCTATGGTAAGCATTTTAAAGGAGCCGGCATTATCATCCAAAGAACCCGTGCCATTATAAACAAAAACACCCATGTTAGTACCTATCCAGATTTCGCCATATACATTGGCAATAGCATTAAAATTTACAGCAGCGCCGGCAGGTAAAGGCGAATTAGTGCTGTTGAGTAATTTCCAGGTTCCATTAGATTTATATACCCCAATTCCTCCACTGTTGAGCCCTACAAATGTATTACCGGTAGTAGTGTCTGTAAAAATTGCCCTTGCAAAAGGGGATGCTGTTGCATTGGTAAATGGCAAGGGTGAGTTAGCTGCTGTAATAGGGGAAAGCATTCCGCCACTACTACTTACCCTTGCAATATACGGCGCAACACAACCACTACTGCAGTTTGATCCTCTCCCAAACCAAAGTTCATCGCCTCTGTTACCAGCAGAATGATAAATAATATCTCCGGCATCTGTTATTGCTTTAGTAAAGGAAGTGGCGGATGGAACAGGCGGATTAACTGTTGCAATGCTGAAAACACCACCCTGGTTGGTAGTAGTACCTGTTAGCGATTGGGCTAGTGCCACATAGGTTTTACCAGTACTACTCATGGCCAGTGAATTAGCAAACCTGGAGCTTAAACCACCGGCAATACCAGAGCCATATTGTGTAACTGTTTCCGTTTTTGTGTTGATAAGATAAGCACCGCCGGTAATAGCCTGTACACTTGTTTTGCCGATAGAAGTGATCCAAACATTGCTATCGCCAGCCATATTGGAAGGTACCCCATGCCGAAAAGTAACATCAGGAAAGGTATTTATTTTTTTCCAGTCGGTGTTATTAAACCTGTACAAGCCACCTAAATCGGATCCTACCCAAACCGTACCTCTTTTATCAACTGTAACAGACCTAAAGGCATTTACCGTAAATACTACATTATTAACTTGATTCCAGTTTTGAAAATTGAAGGTTTGCGCATTTGCTGTAGTACTGATAAAAGTAGCTACTGATAAAAGCAGGAACAGATTTCGGGCAAACAGAGCGATGATATTTCTCATTGTATAATATTATTAAGCAGTTAGTTTTTTATTTTTGAAGATACGAAAGATTTATGTTCAATTACTCCGGGTAGTCAATTAAGGGTGAATTTCGGGTAAAATGTTCCAGATGATATTTTAAAAGCATCAAAATATTTTATTACTCTTTTAATGGCACTTATAAAATAACTGCAAAATATTCTTTCTACAAATTACCTCACCAACACTACACTACCCTTCATCTCAATCATATTACCATCTCTGCCCTTGCCTTTTATGCTCCAGATATAATTACCAATTAGTTGCTTCTGTCCCTTAAATGTACCATCCCAGCCATTTTGGATATTATTACTTTCATACATCACCTGGCCATACCGGTTAAATACCCGGAACAAGTTGCTATTTGCAGCTAACGGAAGAAAAGAAAATTTAAAAAAAATGATAAAGTTTTGAGCTGCATATTTTTTTAAAAATTCAAGGTGAGACATTATAAAGCAGGTGTGGTTTGCTTAAAAAAATGAAAAACAATAACAACTTTTTTAATAGCTACTATGAACAATAATAAAAAAATCAATTTTTTTTGAGGTGGAAGCTTCGAATGGGATTGGAAAAGGAATGGACAAATGCTTTGGAAAAGTGAATATATCCAAACGTTTCAACTTTACAAGAAAATATTTCATTCTTACTAAATCTCATACGTATTTATTTAGAGGTCCGGTCATTTGCTCCATCAATTTTTATAACTGGTTAGTTTTTTTATAAAAACTGCATGGATTTACTATATAAAATCCAGTCACTTTTTTACAATCAAAATTGGGGGAATAGACGTCGGTAAAAAATACCTGCTACCAGGTATTTTGCAATGCTCGCAGAAAATGGAATAAAGCAATAAATCTGAAAAGATTGGCAGGGTAATTTAAATATAGAAATTTATTTTAACTGTAAGGATCGCCGACACACCAATACAAATACTCGCCTGGAATAAGAATAAAATAATAAAAAACACCCGTAGTCAAATCCCGGGTAAGAATGAATGACCGGCAAGCCATTGTTGTGTTTACAAGAAGACTGTGGTACAGCAACCCATTGCCTTTAATAAACCCGCTGCCTATACCCATTGGCGGTTAACATTTTAATCGCTGTTGAAACGATTGCATTTAATTTCGAAAGAGATCATCAGTCTTGTGCAATCTTTATTTATAATCAACAATGTCAGGTACATCCGGTTTCCGCCTTCAAATATTTACCCCTTTCTTTTTGACGGTGTGGCATATTATACTACCTTGAAATAAACAACCACTTTTTCTTTAAACAAGAACAACACAATATGAAAATAGCAACCTACAATGTGAACGGTGTAAACGGACGCTTACCCGTATTGCTCCGCTGGCTGGAAGAAACAAAACCAGATATTGCCTGCCTGCAGGAACTAAAGGCGCCGGACGAAAAATTTCCGTTTCAGGCCATCCAGGATGCAGGCTATCATGCTATCTGGCAGGGGCAAAAAAGTTGGAATGGCGTAGCGATTT
>Ga0136636_10001450_pt1 | contig 13844 bp, 13 predicted proteins | sample AntDrymUQ8522106_2_FD_104653 | JGI IMG/M metagenome (GOLD analysis project Ga0136636, IMG submission 104653) | Polar desert sand microbial communities from Dry Valleys, Antarctica - metaG UQ852 (21.06) | ecosystem: Environmental > Terrestrial > Soil > Desert | place: Antarctica: Dry Valley... | reverse complement strand
GTACGATCCTTCCTTTTTGGGAGGATGGCTTGGAGTCAAATCAATGGATTGTTATTAGTCTCAGGTGGTCTGGGAATGTTCGACAAAGAAATAGCGATAAAAGTTGGCGGCTACTGGCATAAATTATTAGGAGAAGATAGGGAACTTATCACTCGAATGCGAAAATACATGCATGAAAAAAAAGATTTTTTTTTGATCAAATACATGCCAGAATCCTTGTGTTGGACAGAAGTTCCTGCAAATTGAGACTTGGATATTCCTTTTATTAGAATTTTAAAAAAGGTTGGGAAGGCGATTTGGGCATTCGCTATTTAAAAACCCAAGATAATGACTTCACAACGGTTGTTCTTGGGGCGGGAAAATACATTGGCTCGTATTGGATTAATCTGAGAACTTTTATTCAAAGCGAGAACAATAATTTCTATCCCGCAGTCAGTCTAAACATTAGGTATTACTTTGAAACTCGGTTTGATTATGTAACTTTGACTTCTGGTTATGGTTCCTCTCCAGAAGAGAGAACCACTCTGGGACTTTTCAAAGAAAGAATCTCGCTTGATTCATATCGAATGGGTGCAGGATATTACAAAATGTTCTACAAACACTACATAGCGGGCCTTCAAGCTACTTACAACAAGCAGGAATATGTTCGAAACTTAACCCAAAATGAATTGGAATTATCGCTAATGTTGCAATATAAATTCTAAAAATATGTTTATCATACGTCTGAACTTAATTTATACGCTATTTTTTATAGTTCTTTTTAACTCGCAAGCTATGGCTCAATCTAATATCATAATTGAGAATGAAACAGGGAATGAAAATACGATTATCATTCACGACGAAATTGCCAAACCTGCTGCGGAAATTTTAAAAACTTACTTAGATAAAAGTTTTACAAATCCATTTTTAGTACAAACAAATGATGAACCTAAAAAAATGGCCTCCTCCATTTACCTTGTTATTTCAAAGTTAAAAAATAAAAAAGACCAAAATAGTTTCCGCATCAAAAGTGATGAAAAGGATATTTATTTGATTGCACCCAACGAAAAACTTCTTCGTTATGCCATTTATACTTTACTTGAAAATTGGGGATTTAGAAAATTCACTGCACAAGACCTATATTTCCCAAAATTAAAAAAAGTTGTTTTTCCGAAAAATACAGATAAAACACACCATCCTTCTTTTGAATACCGAGTCCTATTTTATCCAGATGCCTTTGATGAAGATTTCAGGGATTGGCATAAATTAGACTGGCATCTAAATGATTTTAGTATCTGGGGACATTCATTTCAGACCTTGTTACCTGCAAAAGAATTTTTTAAAACAAATCCTGAATTTTTTGCCTTTTACGAAGGAAAGCGAAGACCAGAATCGCTTTGTATGACCAGTGAACTTGTAGTTGAAAAGGTCATAAAAAAAATTTCTCAAATTAGTGCTGAAAATCCCAATGCATCATTTATATCGGTAAGTCAAAATGACGATGCCGTTTACTGTGAGTGCGAACAATGCAAATCATTAAATGAAAAACACGGTGGACCACAAGGTTCTCTATACTTTTTTCTCAACAAAATTGCCAAACATTTTCCTAAAACAAAAATAGCCACTCTGGCATACCAACATACTTATAAAGCCCCAATAAATTTAAAAATCCGACCTAATATTCATACCTTATTTTGTCCAATTGAATTGAATAGAGGAAAATCAATAGCAGCCGATCTTGAGAACAAACCTTTTATCAACATATTGCACACGTGGGGAAAAACTACTTCTAATTTGTACCTATGGGATTATACGGTTCAGTTTTCAAACTACTTATCTCCATTTCCAAACATTCATACTTTTTCGGATAACTATAAACTTTTCAAACAAAATAATGTGAAAGGACTATTTGTCCAAGGTTATGCAGATGTTCCCGGAGATTTTTCGGAATTGAGACAGTATCTTTTAGCTAAATTATTGTGGAACACCGAAATAGATTTGGAAGACACTACAGATGATTTCTTAAGAGGATTCTATGGTAATGCCTCCTCTGCGGTGAAAGAATATCTCAATTTGCTAACTAAAAATCAAGAAAATTCAAATCGCCCTTTAGACATTTACTCTGGTCCAATTCAAAACAGAAATACATTTTTATCACCAAAAGCGATCGACCAATATGACCAGTTACTGAATGAAGCGGCGATGTCAGTACGTGAAGATCCTGTTCTACACTCCAGAATAAATAAATTAAGACTCACGCTAGAATATGTGTTTTTTGAACAGTCTAAGTTTTATGGCACTGATAAACACGGAATGTTCGTGATCACTACTGAAGGAAAAAAAGAAGTTAAAGCAGGACTTACTGAAAGAGTACTCCAATTTGCAGAAGCCTGCAACGCATTGGGAATTTATGAACTGAGCGAGGAGGGATTATCGCCCAATAAATATTATGAAAACTGGCTGGAAATTACTAAAAATACAGCCACACACCTTGGAGAAAAACTAGAAGTTAATTTTATAACACCGCCAGCAATTGAATATTCTGCAAAAGGAAGCTCCTCACTAGTAGATGGAATTATAGGGCATACGGACTACAATATCAATTGGACTGGATGGTATGGAAACAATCCTGAAATAGAATTGATAACCAACAGATTAGATTTTAATCGCATTCAGCTTCACTTTTTGGATAACCAACGGAATTGGATTTTTCTTCCAAAAAAAATCACCCTATTTGGATACAAAAACAAAAAATGGAATCTGATAACTGAAAAAAAAATCGTAAATTTAGTAGAAACTTATGAAGTAAAAACTAGCGAAATAGAGCTAACAGATACAAGCTTCCATTCTTTTGACAAAATTAAATTAGTCATACACAACCAAGATGATTTACCTGTTTGGCGAAAGCGAAAAAATAAAAAACCAATGGTAATGATTGACGAAATTGAGCTTTATAACAAATGAAATATCTCAAGATGAATAGCGACAAAAAAATACTGATCATTGAAGATGATGAACTAATGATTAAAATACTTCTGTTCATTTTGAGTAAGGAAGGGTATCAGCTGACCATCTTAAAAGACGGACTGAGCGCTATTGAGCAATTGCATGCCATAAATCCAGACATGGTGATCACTGATTTGCTATTGCCTTATAAATCTGGCTTGGAGGTAATCCGTTTTGTCAGAAGTCATTTTGATAAAAAAGCTATAATTGCGTTATCCAGTTTAGGCGAAGAAAAAAATTCTGTTAGTGAAGCATTTAAACTAGGTGCTGATGATTTTATTGCAAAACCGTTTAATCCAAATGAGTTAGTGTTGCGAGTAAAGCGATTATTAAATAATTAGCTTCCTAAAAAAGTTGAAAATAGAATCAAAAATGGTTTGAATCCACTTGGTTTTCCGCATTACTTTCAAAAAGACTATCTTTGCAAAAAATTTAAGCAAATGACTACTTTTGAGCAATTCAATCTTCCTAAATCCGTACAAAAAGCGATAGACGATCTAGGATTCACAACACCTACTCCTATTCAGGAAAAAACTTTTTCTGTGATTATGTCAGGAAGAGATATGATGGGAATCGCTCAAACGGGTACGGGTAAAACATTTGCTTACCTATTGCCATTGCTAAAGTTATACAAATTTACTCCGGGACATACTCCCAAAATAGTGATTCTGGTTCCTACACGGGAGCTCGTAGTTCAAGTCGTGGAAGAAGTGGAGAAATTGACAAAATACATGTCGGTGCGAACAATTGGAATTTTTGGAGGTGTTAATATCAATACCCAAAAGACAGCCGTTTACAAAGGCTGCGACATTCTTGTAGGTACTCCAGGAAGAATCATGGATTTAACATTGGATAATGTGATTCGTTTTGAAGAAATGCAAAAGCTAGTAATTGACGAGTTTGACGAAATGCTAAATTTAGGTTTCCGTACTCAGCTTACATCAATTTTGGCTATGATGCCTAAAAAACGTCAAAACATTCTTTTCTCGGCAACGAAGACGGATGAAGTAGATGCTATTTTGAATGACTATTTTGATTATCCTCAAGAAGTGACACTTTCTGCCTCGGGAACACCATTAGAGAACATCAAGCAAACAGCCTATCAGGTTCCCAATTTTAATACCAAAATAAATCTTCTAAAACACCTGCTGCAAAGCAACGAAGACATGAGTCGTGTTTTGGTATTTGTGAATAATAAGAAGATTTCAGATATGGTTCATGAACGCATCGAGGAAGATTTTGAGGGTCAATTTGGAGTAATCCACTCAAATAAATCTCAAAATTATCGTTTGAGCACGATGGCTTCGTTCCAAGAAGGAAACTTACGTGGTCTAATTACGACGGACATTATGGCAAGAGGTCTGGATATTTCGAATATTACCCATGTTGTTAACTTCGAAATGCCCGAATTACCTGAATTGTATATGCACCGAATAGGTAGAACAGGTCGTGCCGATGCCAAAGGAACCGCAATAAGCATGATTGCCCCTCGTGAAGAGGAATATAAAGTAGAAATTGAAGTGTTGATGAATATGGAATTAGCCATCGAATCCTTTCCAGAAACAGTTGAAATTTCCTCAAAATTAATCGAACCTGAAAAAGACAGACAGCCGATTAAGTTTATGATGAAAAAACAGAAACTAGACGGAGATGGTGCTTTTCAGGAGAAAAGTAAAAAGAATAAGAAAGTCAACTTAGGTGGACCTGGGGTAACTAAGAAAAAAACACATGGTTCTGTAAATAGAAACATGCTAAAAACAAGAGATAAAAAGAGAAAAGACAAGAATAAATAAATATCAGTGTTCCGTTTCTTAATCCTGATTTCTTTCTGACTATCGGGGATAAAAAATATAAACAAGAATACATAGTATAAAAGGGATGAAAAATGGAAATCATTTTTCATCCCTTTTTTCTTGAATTGATACGTTTTTAATTCTTTGTGAAAACCAAGCAAACCGGAGAACACAAAGCAATTTTTTTTCCACTATCTATAAGAGCTCCTGTAGTTTTATTTCTTTTAAAAATTACGATATCATTTGTATATTGATGTGCTACCAAAAGAAAATTCCCAGTTGGATCAATTGCAAAATTTCTTGGTCCTTTTCCTAGAGTGCTGGTTTGGCCTTTCAATAGTAATTTTCCGCTTTTTAGAATTTTAAAAATTGTAATGTTATTGGCTTCACCACGATTAGAAGCATATAAAAACTTCCCATCAGGCGAAATATGAATATCTGCCGCGCTGAATTCTCCTTTGAAGTCTTGTGCTAAAATGGTCGTTTCATCAATCTTTTTTAGGTGTCCGTTTGCGTAACTAAAAATCGTTAAAGCTCCATCTAATTCGCGCAATAAATAAACGAATTTTCCATCTTTGCTGAAGGTTAAGTGTCTTGGACCACTGCCGGATTTAACTGAAACACTATCTTTTAATTTTAGAACAGTATTTATAGCATTGGCATTATAAGCATAGGAGTACACTTTATCAGTACCCAAATCAGTAGCAAGAACAAATTTATAATCTGGAGAAAAATGGACCATGTGTGCATGCGCACTCTCTTCCCTTTGTGCGTTAATTCCTTTTCCGTAATGGGAAACTACTTGCTTTGCTTCTGCAAGACTACCATCATTATTTTTACCAAATACGGAAATAGTCCCTCCAGAATAATTAGCAAGGATCACATTTTTGTCATCATTGATAATGTAACAAGGATCAGCTCCCTTTGAACTTTGCTTGTTGATTAATTCTAATTTTCCGCTTGCTGGATTGTAACTAAACGAACTTACTGTACTTTCAGCTCCAAATTCATTTACGGAATACACAAAATTATTATCTTTTGAAACCGATAAATAACTTGGATTTATCACGTTTTCAGCAGCATTTTTAAAACTGAATCACCTGTTTTTGAATCAAATTCATACACATAAATTCCTTTACTGTCACAACTTTGGGTATAGGTTCCTATCAGTAAATTCAATTTATTTTTTTGTGCTTGAACATTCGAAAAAATAAAAAATAAAAGAACTATAGCAAACGGATTTTTCATGTTTGTAAATTTTATTTAAAAGCTAAAATACATATTATATTCATAATGAATGTCATTTGTTTCTTGCTCAGAAAAATTATAACAACTTCACTAAAAACTGTCTACAAATTTGTATTTTTGACTCAGAAAATTCAATGAACACCGTTGAAAAAAAAATCTAGTGAAGTAAACTTAATCACAGAATGCATTTTAAACATCCCGAAATTCTATACTTTCTGTTCGCGTTGATCGTACCAATAGTGGTTCATTTGTTTCAATTACGTCGTTTCAAAAAAGAAAATTTTACCAATGTTCGCTTCTTAAAAGCACTTTCTATTCAAACTAGAAAAAGCTCTAAAATTAAGAAATGGTTGCTTCTAACGTGCCGTTTATTATTGCTTTTTTGTATTATCATTGCTTTTACACAACCTTTTTTTCCATCCAAAGACAATAAAAATGCCAATAATGAATTGTATATTATTCTGGATAATTCTTTTAGCATGCAAGCCAAAGGAAAAAAGGGGGAGCTACTAAAACGAGCGGTCCAAGAATTGCTGGAAGAAACCCCTGAAAACATAAATTTCTCTTTGCTTACCAATTCAGAAAATTATTGGAATACGGATATTAAATCGATTCGAGCTACTTTACAAAATCTAAAACACAGCGCCTCTCCTTTTCAATTGGACAATATAATAGCAAAATTAAAAGCCCATAAAAGCCCTTATAAAAAGGATATTATAATCATTACTGACGGAATTGGACTTGATCAAGAACAATTGAAAAATGTAGCGTTAAAAGAGGTCCCTATTTTTATAATCCCAAAGGCAGAACAAAAAAATAACGTTTCCATTGACAGCGTTTTCATCGCTAAAACACTTGATGATTTTTATGAGATTAGTATTCAACTAAGTGGATATGGCGCAGATTTCGATCCCATTCCAGTTTCGTTATACAACAACAATACGCTTGTTGCAAAAACGACGGTACCATTAGACACATCCAAAAAACATATTAATTTCACCATTCCAAAACAAGCTTTTCATGGCTATGTTTCGATTATTGACAACGGCTTAACTTATGATAATACGTATTATTTTAGTATTTCAAAAATTAAAAAAACAAACGTTATCAGTATAGGTGAACCGGCAAAAAACAATTTCCTTTCTCGAATTTATACTGCTGAAGAATTCAATTTCAATACCTATACTTTAAGTGCCCTGGATTATAACAAGATAGAGGATCAAGATGCTATTGTATTGAATGAATTAGATGAAATCCCGCAAGCTTTAACAACCACTTTAAAATCTTTTGTAGAAAAAGGCGGGAATTTAATTCTGATTCCTTCGGCATTAGGCTCCGTCTCAAATTTGAATACTTTTGTATCCAATTTTGGGAACCTGAAATTTAATTCCGTAGAGAATACCGAAAAACAAATTACAAAAATCAACTTTAATCATCCCATTTACAATAGTGTTTTTGAGAAAAAAGTAGTTAATTTTCAATACCCAAAAACAAAAAAATCGTTTTCTTTAACGAGTTCAAATCCAGCTGTTTTATCCTATGAAGACCAAAGCATTTTTTTGACTTCAACCAACAACCCAATCGGTAAAGTAGCCGTCTTTGCAGCTCCGATTTCTCTTGAAAACTCAAATTTTCAACAATCCCCGCTTATTGTCCCTACTTTTTATAAAATGGCAATGTACAATCAAAACAATGGTATTGATGCTTTGAATATAGGGAATAATACCCCCCATTGGACTGAAGTATCCTTGGATAAAGACGCTATTTTGACGGTACAAGGTTCCGACGAAGAATTTATTCCGCTGCAACAAATCCTGACTAACAAAGTCAAAATGACTTTCAATGATTTCCCGGAACAGGCGGGAAATTTTAAAATCCTCCGTAAAAAAGAATGGATTGAAAACATAAGTTTTAATTATGGTAGAACCGAAAGTGATTTGGCTACAGCCAACCAAAGCATTTTTTCAGACTTTAAAACAACGGAATCCATACAATCGTTTTTTGATACACTACAATCTGATCGAACAGATAATCAAATCTGGAAATGGTTTGTTATCTTTGCACTGTTATTTCTCATTGCAGAAATGGCAATTATAAGATTCGTAAAATAGTTAACGAAGTTCAAATAATTAAAATAAACCTATGAAATTTATCATCAGAAGCGCCAAAATTATCGATTCTAAAAGTCCTTTTCACAATAAGACTGTAGATATTTTAATTGTTGATGGTTTAATAACGAAAATAGGAACCGCCCTTTCAAATTCTGACAATGCCGAAGAGATAAAACTTGATAATTTACATGTCTCCCAAGGTTGGTTTGACTCTAGTGTTTGCCTGGGAGAACCGGGTTTTGAGGACCGAGAAACGATAGCAAATGGACTTACCGTGGCAGCTAAAAGTGGTTTTACAGCAATAGCTTTACAACCCAACTCCTTCCCTATTATTGACAATCAGTCTCAAGTAAATTTTGTATTAAATAAAGCATTAGGATTTGCAACGCAGCTGTATCCCATTGGCGCTTTAAGCAAAGAAAGTGCTGGAAAAGACATGGCTGAATTATACGATATGAAAAAAGCAGGTGCCATCGCTTTTGGAGATTATAATAAAAGTCTCGACAATGCTAATTTACTAAAAATTGCATTACAATACGTTCAGGATTTTGATGGATTAATCGTGGCTTTTTCCCAAGACGAAAATATAAAAGGAAATGGAGTGGCAAATGAAGGTATTGTTTCTACTCGATTAGGATTAAAAGGAATTCCCAACCTTGCCGAAGAATTACAAATCGCAAGAAATTTATTCCTCTTAGAATACACTGGTGGGAAATTACATATACCTACAATTTCCACTAAAAAATCCGTTCAATTAATCAAAGAAGCAAAAGCCAATGGTCTACAGGTAACGTGTAGCGTCGCCGTGCATCATTTAGTTTTGACAGATGAAAAATTAGAAGGTTTTGACACCAGATACAAAGTTTCACCGCCACTTCGAACGGAAACGGATAGAAAAGCATTACTAAAAGCGATAAAAGATGGAACGATTGACATGATTACCTCCGATCATAATCCAATGGACATTGAGCATAAAAAAATGGAATTTGATGGAGCCAAAAATGGAACATTAGGACTAGAAAGTGCTTTTGGTGCTTTAATGACCGTCTTGCCATTAGAAATTATAATTGAGAAATTGACCACAGGAAAAACAGCATTTGGCATTGAATTGCCAATTATAGAGGAAGGTTCAAAAGCAAACATGACCTTATTTAATCCAGAACCAAAAAGTATTTTTACAAAAAAAGCAATTCTTTCTAAATCTAAAAATTCTGCATTTTTAGGAACAGAAGTGAAAGGAAAAGTATATGGAATTGTAAATCAAGCAAAATTAATTTTAGCATAGAAAAATGAATAATAATAACAATACAACTGAATCAGGAAAAACTGCTGCTATAACGAGTTACATTTTAGGAATTGGTGTTTTTATAGCCATGTCCATGAATTCAGAAGATAAAAATGCATTTGCGTCCTTCCACATTAGACAAGGACTCGGACTAACCTTAACATTTATATCCTTAGGACTCATCATCAGTAATTTTGATAGTTTACTGATTTCGGCACCCATGTGGATTTTTGTACTGGTTTTATGGTCTTATGGCATTACCAGCGCCATAAAAGGCGAAACAAAACCTGTTCCCTTATTGGGCGCTTATTTTCAAAAATGGTTATCCAACATATCCTAAATTTTAATTTCAAAGAGCTTTACCCTTATCACTCTTTCAAACTTTGATAAGGACTCCTAAAACAATAAATAAAAATGAATTTATCTTTAGAATATAAAATACGCGAACCCAAAGTAAAATTAGATAAAAATCCACTTTTGCTTTTACTTCATGGATACGGCAGCAACGAAGCTGATTTATTTTCATTTGCAGCTGAGCTTCCTGATGAATATTATGTTATTTCAGCCCGCGCACCGTACGACATGCAATACGGCAGCTACGCTTGGTACGCAATCAATTTTGATGCAGACCAAAACAAGTTTTCCGACCACGATCAAGCTAAAGTTTCCAGAGATTTAATTGCCGGATTTATTGATGAATTGATTCAAACCTATCCAATTGATCCTGAAAAAGTAACTTTAATTGGCTTTAGTCAAGGATCGATTTTAAGTTATGCTGTGGCGCTCTCCTATCCAGAAAAGGTCCAAAAAGTAGTGGCTATGAGTGGCTATTTGAATTTAGAAATCGTTAGCGATGATTACCTTAAAAACACTTTTAACAATTTAAAAATATTTGCTTCGCACGGTACTTCAGACCAAGTTATCCCTGTAGCTTGGGCCAGGAAAACACCCGCAATATTAGAAAATTTAGGAATTGACATAACGTACAAGGAGTATCCAATAGGCCATGGAGTGGCTCCGCAAAATTTTTATGATTTCAAAAATTGGCTTGTGGATCATGAATAAATAATTTTCAATCGCAGTTTCACTAAGTGACCTACCTGCGATTGAAAATTAAAATAGCCAAGTAAAACCTGGTACAAAACCTCAGAAAGCAGAAAATCGCATCCTGAAGAGCCTGACGTAAAGGATTTCTTCTCGTTTAATCTAATGGCTAGTTTTGTTTCTGATATAACAAAGACTGATTTACTTCAAAAGAAAAACTTTCATCATCATTGACAAAGTATTTCAATAAAACTTCCCCCCAAATATCCCCATCACTAAAATCTGCGATAATCCATCTGTGATTCAACACTTTTACTTTATTGATGATAAATTTATTCGCACCTATTTGATCTTGTCCTGTAAAAGGATTTCCTTTTGGATTAGCGTTTAAATCCAATAATTTTTCAGTAACAGCAGGAATTAATTTCTCGTATTGAATCACCTTTTCTGAGCTTCCCGAATCAAAATAATTTTGAGCATTTTCATTTTTTTCCAAAGAAAAATAGTTAGCATCTGCCAATTTAGTGGTTAGTAAATTAATACTGTCCCGTAACTTAGTAGTCGTTTTTTTGTACCTTTCTTGTTCAAATTTGACCTCGTTACCTAAGAAAGAATAAGTAAACACAGCAAAAAGTACGGCAAGAATAGATAAATAGAGAAATAATGATTTTTTCATTTGGACTTGTATTATAGTGTAATTTCTAAATTATCATACGCTAGGAAAACATTTTTTGGAAGATTTTTTTGCACCTCTTCATGAAATCCCATAATATGACTAATATGCGTGAGATAAGCCTTTTCTGGCTGTACCAAAGTTATAAAATCTAATGCTTCTTTCAAATTGAAATGCATATCGTGTGGTTCCTCGCGTAAAGCATTTATAACCAATACTTTTAAATTTTTCAGCTTCAAAATTTCGCTCTCTTCAATCGTTTTGACATCTGTCAAATAGGCAAAATCGTCAATTCTGTAACCAAAAACTTGAAGGCTTCCATGCATTACATTCACGGGAATTGCTGTTTTGTTTCCAATGGAGAAGGGCTTATTGTTGATCACTTCAATGGTTTCTATCGACGGTGCTCCAGGATACTTATTCACGGTTTCAAAAACATACTCAAAGCGTCTTTTTAGATTATCAATGACTCTTTGATGCGCATAAATTGGTATTTCCCCTTGTTTAAAGTTAAAAGGCCGTATATCATCAATTCCTGCCGTGTGATCTGAATGTTCATGGGTGAATAAAATCCCATCAACCTTCTGGCAATGTGAAGAAAGCATTTGTTGTCTAAAATCAGGTCCGCAATCGATTACATAAGAATAATTACCCCACGAAATCCAAACAGAAACACGGAGTCTTTTGTCTTTACTATCAGTGCTTTTACATACAGGATGATTGCTCCCAATAACAGGAATCCCTTGTGACGTACCAGTTCCTAAAAAATATACCTTCAACTTTCTTGATTTTATTTACAAAAATAGGGTTAATTATCTTTCATTAGAAACCTATTTCATTAACTTTGCGAAATATTAGCCATATTAAAAGAAAATGGATACAGAAATAAAATTAAAAGGTGATCGCATCATCGAACAAATCCCTTCAGTAAAAGATAAAGCACTCCGTATCAATTTGAATGAAAATATCTACGGTACTTTTGCAGAGATTGGAGCTGGACAGGAAACTGTAAGACATTTTTTTAGATCTGGTGGATCTTCTGGAACAATTGCAAAAGCGATGTCAGCTTATGACAAAGACTTTAGTGATGCCGTTTATGGCATTGAGGAAGACGGCCGATATGTTACTGAAAGCCGACTCAAAAAAATGCTTTCTCATGAGGTCAATTTAATAGAAAAACGTTTGAGCCGAGAAAAACATCCTAATAAAATGTTTTTTAGTTATGCCAATACCGTTGCCACAATCGACTTTGCCAAACAATTTAAAGGACATGGTTGGGTAGGTATTAGTTATCAAATTGAGCCTGACGAGGATTATAACGAAATTATTCTTCACATTCGCTTTAAAGAGACGGATGTTCGTTTACAACAAGAAACGCTTGGAATTCTTGGAGTAAACTTAATTTATGGAGCGTATTACAAGTACAACGATCCAAAACGCTTATTGCGCTATTTGTATGATCATCTAGATAAAGATCAATTAGAAATAGATACAATCAACTTCTCAGGCCCTCGTTTTGCCGATGTTGATAATCGTTTGATGAGTCTGCAACTTGTTAAAAATGGAATGACTGATGCGGTAATGTTTAATCCTGACGGTAAGAACATTCTTCCAGCAGCCATCTTGTACAAAAAAAATATTCTTGCTTTCAGAGGAAGTTTTCGTCCGGTGACAAAGGTCAACATGGATATGTATGAGAAATCATTGAAAATGTTTCTGAATGAAAACAAGGTAAATAAAGAAAATACACTTGTAATTTTTGAAATTACACTATCAAATCTGCGTTCCGATGGAGAAATCGATGAAAGAGATTTTATGGATCGAGCGGAGTTACTCTGTTCACTTGGACAAACAGTGATGATTTCGAACTTTCAAGAATACTATAAAGTAGTAGAATATTTTGCTAATTATACCAAGGCCAGAATGGGATTAGCCATGGGCGTGAATAATTTAGTGGATATTTTTGACGAGAAATATTACCGTCATCTAAGTGGTGGAATACTAGAAGCTTTTGGTAAATTATTTTATCGCGATATGAAGGTGTTCTTGTATCCAATGATTGGTGAAAACGGTGAAATAATTACATCAGAAAACTTGAAGGTACATCCTAGAATGAAAGAACTGTATAAATTCTTTAAGTTCAATGGGAAAGTAGTTGATATTAATGATTATGATCCTTCTATTTTAGAAGTGTTCTCCCGTGAAGTTTTAAACATGATAAATCAGGGGAAAATGGGCTGGGAAACCATGCTTCCTTCTGGTATTGCCGAAATAATAAAAGAACACCAACTCTTTGGCTATGATCCAAATAAAGTTTTGAAAGAAAGTAATTAAAAGAGTAGTTAAAAATTTGAATATAAAATCCTTGATTGTAAAAAACAGTCAAGGATTTTTTTATACTTAGATTTTGTGAACAACACGATCAAAACAAACTTAAAATAGGTAAAAACCAAATTGTTAAAAATTATTTTCACTCCAAAAAGAGTACTCTCAATAAAATCATCGTACTTTTTTTAAACAAATCAAAAAGAGGAAATTTATAGCAGTTTTATCATCAGCTCAATTTTAAAAAATAGACTCTTGCTGCATTAGGTTCAAAACACTTCCATATTTACCTATAAAATTATCAGGTGCGATTACTACACTGATAGTAAAACTTGATTGGAAAATGAATTCACATGGCTTTCATTTACAACTGTTGCACC